>Ga0307513_10000148_pt1 | contig 100455 bp, 92 predicted proteins | sample 15_EM_MG_FD_202174 | JGI IMG/M metagenome (GOLD analysis project Ga0307513, IMG submission 202174) | Populus trichocarpa ectomycorrhiza microbial communities from riparian zone in the Pacific Northwest, United States - 15_EM | ecosystem: Host-associated > Plants > Roots > Unclassified | place...
CCCCACACACACACCGTCTAACAATCTCTTCCCCCTGCGTAGAGTCCTCGGTGATGATGACGATGATGAAAAATAGATCCCGATACAATCTTGTACCTGCCGCATTGACCACGGGCGAGCCTGAGAGCGTGTGGCGATCCTACATTATGGTATGATACATACCCGCGAGGCGAGCATCCGTGGTGCAGGGGAGCAAAGACACGAGAGGGATGTTGCATGTCCCACAATGCAGTAGATACCATGAGGGATGGATAAAGTCGCAGCCTGACCAAAAAACCGTTGATCCAAATTTCGCATCCGCATCATCACGGCCCATTTTTTTTAACCCCAATCCAGTTTTGTTCCCCCATTTCAAGACTCGCACGGCTCGAGACTTTGAACTTATACGGATAGTAACTTACAGAGCTGTACGACCCTGCTGCCGCTGGCCGCCGCCGGCTGCCCAAGCCCCCCATCCCAATCCGAAGTTCTTCCAAAAGCAGATTTCCACTTCTGCTCGTTCACGTGTGTACTTATGAGGAGCACTAGTACAGTACAGTACCGTTGGGCAATGCCGCTTATCTTCAACCCGCAGGGCTCCTCCCACTCCCGCCCTCAATCCTCCAATCCCAGTTCCAAAATCCAAAGGCCAAAGAATCCCTAGCCCTCTGAGGTGTGAGAAGAAAGCGTTTGCGGGCATTAGGAAACCCACATTCGATCTCCTATCAAGAACCCCTAACCCACCATAATAAATAGATAAAATTAAATTTTAATCATAAAAATCCCACACCCCGTGGAATGTCGATTTCGGAAAGGATAAAGGCGATAAAAATCTGGAAACCGATATGCCAAATCTTTTTGGATCGCTTTTTATGGCTTGTTACAAGGCTCGTGGCCATAGTTATCATATCCGTGAAGTTTGAACAAAATCCCCCGCTCCAGCTCCAACTCTCATCCAGATCCAGCAAATACCGGTATCTATTACGTTCAGCTCGCCTCTGTATCCGACCTCCACCAGATAGCCAAAGCAAAAGCCGAGACCAGAATCGGACGGATAGACAGAAGCTGAAACGGAATGGATAAATAATATAATAAATTACCGTGCGAGTGCTAGGATACAAGAGGCAAAGTACTAGTACTCGTACAAGTACTAGTACAGGTACCTTGGAGACTTCAACCAGCCCGGACCATGCCATGCCCCCTCGCCGCGGAGGGTTTTCTCACGGTCTCCGCTTTTTGATTCTTGAATGGCCGTTTTTGAAAAAATGGAAAGAAGAAGAAAAAAGAAAAAAAGAAAGGACTGTAACACCTGTATGCCAACATTTGGCATGGCTTGGTGGGAGAGTATGCTTACTGGTCAGAAAGGGTGTGGTGTATCCGAGGTGATACATTGCCTGACTATCGTGAGCTGTGTGGGCCACGTGAGGGGTAAGGAAAGTGTGATAGCCTGGGAAGACAGGCAGGAAGAAAGGGAAGAGACAAGCAGACAAGATCACAGTGCTCAATTGTAATGCTGTAGGTGCTTGTATGTGAATGAGAGATAAGTTACTCGTACACAGACGACGACAACGATGATGATACTATCCTGTGAGCCCTTACCGTATTTCGCTTCTTTGCCAGATCCTTCCCGGCCTCTTTCCACCGCTCTCAAGGCAGTTTCTTGCCCGCTCGTCTACCGGCCTTCTTCCCCCACCCCCCATGCAGGCATTTCTCGCTTCGATCACACCACCTACCATACAGGTACTGTACATACTCAACCAACCCCCATCTCTCATCGACCTACTGTACCTCTCGCCTGGAGTTCAAACAACCTGATTCGCGAAACTTAAGCATACCTTTACCGAACCCCCTCACCCAGGATCACCTCCGGCCAAATGAACTACGCTAACAAAAGCAAAAACTCACCTCCCATGATAATACCGGTATTACCCCATGATTTGTCGTATCAGAGTTCCACAATCAAAGATAATAATAACAATCTTGTCTAACCGACGGACGGGAGTAATCGACCAAATCAATTGATAAATACACCGTTGCATATTGGGTAGCACATGAGATGGGATAATAGAGAGAATTTCTCTCTCTACCTCCGGGTCTACCGAATGGAATTGTGAAAGATAAGATAGTACGAGTACAGCACGCATGCAATCAAAAACGGCAAAACAGCGCGTTTCATCTAGGAGACGGAATCCTGTACGTACGATACCGGTAGGGGTCCTCGTGGCACAAAGCAGATGAATAAGCACCCGTACCCCGCCGGTACCAGCGGCAGTTCTTGCGAACGATACCAGAAATGTTTCACCTGAACATGGCAGGGCAGTAGGCGAACGCGAGTGAGCTCAACCACGGGAGAAAAAACAAGGACAAACTAAATTTTTTAAAAAAAGCAAGATCCAACCACGAGGGAAAGGCTATGATACCGGTATTATTGTGAATGAAGTTTCTTGAAAGAAAAAGTAATAAAGTAATAAAAAAAGTAAAAAAAAGTAGAGTCCTCCTCCGCATCCTCGCTACGAGTACAGTACTCGTAGTTAGCGATGGTAGATCAACCACATCTCGCATACATAGCCGCGGAATGAAGAATAAGAAATAGGGACTTGAGAGAGGGAAGGAAAAAAAACCCCCCTTTCCTTTTCGCTATGCGGTGGCGCTGCGAAGAGAAGTCTTCTAGAAGAACTCTTGTCTTTCGCGCGCGTCTGTTCAGGAGAGCGACCTGCTCGGGCAAGCGAGCGGTGCGGGAGCAAGATGCGGGTGGTGGGAACGTGGTGCCTGCGGCGCGCTTAACCGGGGAGAAAGGAGCGCACGGTCAATGAATGAAATCGAATCAATCTCAATTTAGGCTGCGCGGTCGTCAGTGCTGGGGAAAAGAAAGTAACGTGGCGTGCGAGGGCTGGAATAACGCGTTCTAATAGCGCCGTAGTGCTCCGCGACTTTTCTTTGTTTCTTTTCCCTTCTACGTGTAAGAATACTAAGATACAGTCACCCGTCAAAAGTCTTCGCGAAAGGCTGACTAAGCAACACTGTAGAAAATATTCGGCTCTGATCACGGTCCGATGGATTGTATAGTATCGACCTTGAATTCACAGCCATGCCTTCTGAACCAAAAAGCCCAGTGAAGAGAAATGTCAAAAGTACTTAAAGGCATGATAATTGCCTTCTTTTGGTACTTTCATAATTATTCTTTTGTTGCAAGACTAGTGAAGCAATCAGAGAGTAGGGTATGGACATTTCTAAAGCGAGCATCAGAACATCGTCATATTCAGAACCTGCCTCACTCTGGATGACCCTCAAAACTCACTCGGCATGATAAAAGCTGCATTAAGCGTCCTTGGAAGAATGATTGGTTCCAATCAAATGAGGAAGTGTGTGCTATACTGAGTATTCCAGTAGGGTCTAATTGTTAATGTGCTAATTGGGTAACTTCACCGCAATGTCGACCCTCAAGCGCTACCTGCGTAGTCAGAACCTTCAGAAATGGCTGGCCAAGCGCCGAGCCAATAGTGATAGCATTCCTCCAAGTTGCACGCACGGCTTTGGCTGGGTAAATGGTTTGTATCTGATTATGTAATTAAGCTTGGCATTGAGAGCGGGATCGCAGACACTTTTGACGGGTGACTGTACTACTAGTACAGCGGGGAAGGGACAAAAGAAAAGAAAACAAAAAAGAAAGGGATTTGTTTCGACTAGGCTTCAGAGTGGAGAGGAGGGAATTGTTTTGTTTTGTGTCGTACCGTAGATGTTTTACCGGTACCTCACAGCTCTGTGCCATGCTAGATGGTATGGCATGGCACACACCAGGGGTTTACTGCGGCGGGGGAGGTTGGAATAGTGAAAATTTGTGAGACTTGCCTTTTGTTAATTCGTTGATATTGCAGTTGCAACTATAGCCACCTTGAAATGAAAACATATCCTATCACACACATCCTTCGAGTTCACTTTCCAGAGTAACCACCCCTCCCGACTCCGTTCGAGTCGAGTACGGCAGCTTTCCTCTCCTCTCTCCCCCTCCCTTCCTCCATTGCACAACGAAATACAATACCTGCCCAACCACCGACCGACCGCACACGTGAGTAAACCTTCATGCGGGCTTCCCGCTTTCCAAACCCTTTTTCACGACGGTGGAACCGCACTTCTACACTTTTGATAATGTACATTACGATAAATCCTCCAATACAGTATCTTATTCCTTCCCCCACCCCACTTTTGAAATCCCACTTGCTCACTCGGTCGGGCTGTGGTGCTGCTGATAACACAGGTCCATGGTCGAATCAGGTCTTCCCGATGATCGGTTTTGTATTGATTAAATTTGTCGAGCGAGACAGCCAATGGATTAGCCCAGCGATGATATTGAATTAAAAAGCCTTGAATTTTGGAACTTCTGAGCGAGTGAGTGGCCGCGACATGGTTTCTCGGAGGGGTTCGTGGTGTGAGAATGAACGAAGGGTGTGCATGGTATATCTGCTCGTGGGCAAGAGAAGGATCGAGATAGTCTATCCGAAAAATAACCACTCCAGCTCTCGTCCTTCCCATCTCGGGCGGTATGCACGATACTCGCTGCACATAGACGTTAAATATCTCACCATCAATCAAGAATACAGTAACTTAGCAACGGCGAAACGATAACTACCGTGGAGAATGGTGTATCACCACACAAGGCCAAAAGGCAATCATCACATTCTCACACCCCGCACACACACGAGGGGGAAAAAAAGGCGGAAATACCGTGGCCCACCGTGGTATCAACCAACTCCTGAATCCCTTCCCTGGTCATGAGGGGAAACCCTTATCCTATCGGTTCGCCCCTTCGCTCAAACTGAAGCCACCGATACCAGTGCACACACGCTACACAAGCACAAAGCCCATGCCTGTTTGTCTTATAATAACCCTGTAAATAGATAAATCAATTATGAATCTTTTTAGTCCCTCAGGTGCTAATGACCTGGTTTACCGATCGCCATTGGCCCGTTCCTTTGAGGCTTGTTAGCTAGCCTGCGGCCTCACCGGGAGAGCACTATTACCCTATGGAGGAAGGAGCGAAGGGTAGTCTCGGGGATTCCTTCCGAGTTGCACTCTCACCTTCACGAGGAAGAGGAAGTCGGAGGCATGATACTGCGCAAGAGATGATATTACGTTTACCGGAATCCTATCTGTCGATCAATCATCTGTTGGTGTGTGAAGTTACATTTCGCTTCGGCTATGCTTTTCATTTTCTCTCGCTTTCTCACTCCCTTCCCCATCTTGGACTCCACTAGGAGTCCAAAGAAGAGAAGCAAAGCGGACAAACTAACCAGAACCCTATGGTCACACAGCGAAATCGTGAGATGAGATGTGATGTGATGTGTGATGTTCCATCTCGCATTGCCGGGGGATGCGGTTGGAAAAAGTAATTTCAGCGAGAGAAAAAGAAAAGAAGAAAAAAGAAATCACCAGAATGGAGGCAAGAGAGAGAGAAGGGTAGAGAGAGTGCTTAGAGGTTTTTGGTTTATTCACTCGTTGGTTGAGATTTTCGACACATTTGTTCAGCCTTTGGAAAGTGAATCAGGTCAATCAATTTGTCTGCCTGAGTGGGGAACCCGTTCAGAGAGAACCATGTATTTTCCAATGAGCTTGGGGCCAGCCACTCCGTGTTGAAACCACTTCCCGACAAAATTGTTCTTGGAGGTTATGTTGGGAACACGGGTACGCGCAGTAGTCCTCAAAATACGCAGTTCTTAGCTTAGCTCTATTAGAGCAGGTCTGCTGATGGTGACACACGATGAACCTTAGTAATACTCTGCTTATTCCGCTGTCGGAGCTGCGTATCTGATCTCCCGAGGTTCCTGCCGAAGCGCTATTGTGCCTCCGGAGGCGATCTTGCGATACCCGCTCATGAACAAAAGTCGGTATGCACTATCCCACGCACTTCGCTGACCTACGCATTCACTCACTCATTACCAAGCTCTCCAGCGGATACTCGAGTAATAGTACCAGTACAATGTTTCCTTACATAGCGAGCACCTGGCGCAACTAGCACTGTCTTACAAAATGCCTTGAACCACGGTTTAAGACCACGCAACCCACGAAAGACGAGCCAATAGGTGGTGAGTGCTCGCTACACCGAAGGTTCGCCCCGTACAGAAACACTGTGATAGACAATCTCGCTAGAGCATTGGAGTTACCTCTCCTGGTGGGGCCTGTGATACTATTATTTTTCTTTTTTATTCATTTACTTCGACTGAGGGCTGAAAGATACTGTTTTGACTGCGCTCTCTTTTCTCCCCTCAGCCCTAAGGGGAAATTCCAGACCTCCTTAGCGTGGTTCTCAGTTATTCCGGTCCTTTACAGTCGCTAGTTTATTGCAGGTATGATAAGTTTAAAAGAAAAAAGGAAATAATTTTCCACGCCGGCGCCAAACTCCTGCGAATAACACGGGTGCCCTTTGCACTCGTCCACCGCCGTACCGCTTCTTCACCCCTTTTCCACCACAACGACCTATGCCACGATCTTGCCTTTAGCAAAATTACGCGATCGCAGTACTACTTCGTTGTTGTCTTGTGAATGTGTTTTGTGCCGTCCTGACCTATCTTGTTTATCCCACCCCACACCTCCCCTTCTAGCGTCTAACTTGGTGAGAATCCTTCCCTGCCTTCGGTCAAACACCGAATGACTCAACGATCCTTACTCTATTCAGAGACAGAATTGTGCTGTTGGACATTGCCACTTTAATTCCGGCCCGAAGTAGGTTCTTACTGGCTTCGGCGGATGTTTTATCCTTAGCTTATTTGTCAAAAAGAGAGAGGGGCGTGAGGTATCTGTCTGTACTCGAGTATGGATGTGTTTGCAGTGCCATATTTTTTTTCTCGCCGATCAGCGATTAGCGAGACTGCATGTGTGTCATGAGTGAAGGGAACTGGCTTGGTTGGCGTAGGGATGGAAGTGAAAGGACTGGGTGCGTTCATGAGTGGTCACTCGAAAGGGGGATGTGGTGTAGCAGGTGGGTTTTAGGGGGGAAGGAAGGGGAGGTTCGGTGGCAGTGGTGATGGCTGGCCGCACGCGGGGCTGGTGTTTGTAACGGTGGGGTGACAGGTATAGTAGTAGGTTTGGGATATTGTATCGAAGGGTTTGGGCTGCTGTAATAGTTGGTGCTGTGCTGCAAGCAGGTTCAGGCCTTGTTTGGAACGCCAGAAACACTCTGTTTTTCTCACTTATTCTAAGTATTTCCGGTTGTAAAAATGTAAATAAACAGGACCGTGTTTGGCATGTACAGAAATACCGTATTGTTTTCATACCCCGGAGATTTTTTCCCTCCATCTTTTTACCCCTGTATAATACTCCTTATAAACCTGTTACTATCATATTAGGCCACAATCACGGTCCTACGACAGCTGCTTGTAGATTATTACTTCTAAGGTACTGGGTGCTATGGAAAAGCTGGTTTTCATTTTTAGTCACATTAGTTTTTTGTAAATTAAAATTTAAAACCCACAACTCTCCACTCTGTTTCTATATATTGCACCCTAAAAGGCCGCCCACCCGCACAGGTGAAAAAAAAATGAAAAAGACCTTGGATCTACCAAACACCAATGCTTTCAGCAATACTTGATATTTGTTATTTTAAAGTATACTCTATTTTCAGTCAGGAATGAGTTTTTTTACAGTGATGCCAAACGGGGCCTTGGTTATTTGTAAGTGCGCTTCCTTGGCGTTTGCGAACACAGCTGCTATTGCATGATACCCAAATCTGAGTAAAAAAAGCTGGACTTGGCGGTATGCAATAGTAGCTGTGGTGTTCGCAAACGCCATTCAATTGCGGGTAGTGGTGAGCTTCAGTAAAATACACTGCGCTTACACTATGGGGCTCGCGATGGCCGACGCATGGAGCCGGGATCTGCCTCCCAAACTTCCGATCTCTAGATTCGATACCTACTCTAACCCACCCCAGGAACAACACCTCCCAAACCCTCCGCACAGTATCATGTCATCTCTATACACGAGCAGAACGCTTCGTCCCACGGAAGATAAGCACTAAGTTAGCATTCCCACAAACCCCAACCATCTGCGCACATATCGTTGCATGAAATGAACAGCAGCCTAGCCCCACCCTCATTTAGTCACATCAGGTACTCGTGTGCGATTAGGATCGCGGTGGCGGCCTATGATGAGAGATTATTCGGCTAGCGTTGCGTCCCTCCTTCTCTAAAGTAGGTAGCTTTGTGGCGTCGCTAGGGTTTTCTGTGTCTCTGAGGCGGAAGGGGGGCGAATTACGAGTGATCGATCGTGATCACAGCGTTTTGTCAGGGTGAAGAAATAGAGTACGGTACGGGACGGAAAAAAGCACCGCGTTCAATGCTTACTCCAAGGGCAGTTTCAGATCCTCGAGTGGTGCAGAAGTGGAAGAGGGATTTTAAGGATTTCGGTGGCGGCATGCTCTTCACCGGGAAATCTTCGAGAAAAGTTCGAAAAAATCGAGTGTCGTGATTTTCCATCGCTACCCGAAAGACTCTTCAACAATGGTACGGTAGTTCTGTCAAATAACGGTACTTGTTTTCGTTTCCAATAATAGCTTGACAGCTTTGATGTGCTGCATCACTTCGCTCGACCATCCTCTCTGGACAAAGTGAAATTGTTGTTGTTATTCCATCTCGGGTGCTAGACCGGTGCGCTTGATCATATCAGAACTACACTTGTCTTCACGTCATCTTTGGCAGGACTGCATGGGTGACATGTGCTTGATCTATGAATATTCGAACTCATCTTTCTTGCCTCCTTCCCCAGAAGAAGCTTATTTGCGCGCAGGTATATAAAATCTACAAACACAATAATCGTGGTAACCAGATCACCTCTTATTCATTATGATTTAAATAGTTCTGATCGGTAGAGGCCGGGTGCTTGAACCGATTGGGGGCGCCGCTAAAGCCGAAAAAGAGCCTGCCCGAGGCTATGAGGCTTTCAATAGCGGACAAAATGGCGGTTGTTGGATTACTGGTATTAGAATTTCCTACCCAGGCCCTGTTGGTGGCTTGGTTGGTAGATCTGGTCCACCCCTCTGAACTCTACCAATACTGAAGAGAGTTATTCAAGTCACGATATTTCAATAAGTGGAAAAGAAACATTTGAATTCTAGTATGGTGATATGCGATCGCCCCGCAAGAAAAACCCCCTAGCTCTGGGCGAAAAGAACCTTCGCAAACACCGCCGTCCACTGGCAGCCGCGAGCAGCCGGCAAAATGATCTTTACGAAAGAATATATTCCTTCTTCCTGATGGCATGATCCATTTGAGAATTCTCCCCCGCACCACCTCCGCCTCCAGATCAATCAATTCACGGTCAACGGACCCACTCCCGAAATCGTACTTAACCTAGAGTCTGGTTGGTCGAAATTACGTGTGTGCAACGCGAATTATGCAGCCATATACGATACTCTAATTTTGTGGTGGAGGGTCTAATTCTTGGCGCGGTGGCTGGAGTGAGCACTGTTCTCTGAGTGGTCGAGAAGGCCTTCGAACTAACGGGAATACTTCTACTCGAGTACGATAGACTTGTAAAAACAAAACATCTCAAAGCAAAGAAGAAGAAAAGAGCGGAAGGAGGGGGAAAAGTAAAGAAAAGAGCTAAATTTGATAACCACGCCAGATGCGGTCGGGCGCTCCCTGCGATGCCATGCGATATTGAGGTGGTGAGTTATGATTAGACACTCGGGTAACTTAAGGCACAAAGTTAAGTTCAGTTACATCCATCTCGCATTCACTGCGTTCCGTTGCGGTGCGGTTCCACAGAGGTGCGGCATGGGTGTTCGCTTGCTTGCTTGTTCTCCTTGGCTTGCTTGTTCCTCGTGATTGTGGAGGAGAGGTGATTGGAGGGGTAAGTTACAACAGGGTGGATGCGGTGTGATGCGTCGATTCCTATGGTCCGGTGTTTACCACATTAGCTGGGATAATCCATACTGTCCTCTGCTTCCTGTTCGGCGGGGGCGTTTGTGTTAATGAGCAATCGGCTACGCTGGCCGAGGTGTAAAAAAATTATAGCGGAGAAGAAAAGAGTAGAGGAAGCATTATTTGCATAATTGCATTTGCTGTGGGGCTTTTTCACTCGCTTATTCATGTGCAATGGGGGCGCGGGCGGGATTTGCCGTATTATTACTGGTATTATTCGCTCGATGGGGGCTTGCTCACGTGTGCTACTTGTATCGTATGGGGCTTGGCGGGATTGGTGGCGGCAAAGGTGGACAATTTCCGGAGTGCATTGTTTGTCACTCGTTTGATGTGAGGTTGTGAATGTTGGAAATAGCGAAATAGTCAAGCTTTATACCGAAGGCTTAGGGAACGGAAAACCATTGAGAGTTACATTCTATCTAAGGGACCGGAGTGCCGGCTATTTATGCTGCGCAACCGGAATACATGTCCACAGTAGAAAAGAAATCCAAGGTAACAAAAGAAGGTGAAAGCAATATGATGCGCATAGAATTACATCTATGATTAACCGATTGAGTAGTGAATGGAATGAAAGATCCAAAGCGGGTGGGGTGGGTTCAGCTTATACTCTGACGGCATTGAAGTGAGACTAGTATGAAGTAGGAAGCGTTGTCGTACTCAAGAACGTAGAGAGTGCATATCCGAAAGTATAATTTCAACAGTGAATGAGCTGGATCTTGTGCTTGTCTAGTGGGAGAGCGAGCGGGTTTTGAGGCACATCGTGCACTAGGACTACCGTGAGCGAGGTAAAGCATCAAGTGTGGCCAGCAGGTGTAATGTGCTCCAGTACTACAAATCCTTCTCCTGGCTTCCTGTCGGGGGGTGTCGAAGGCAGACTGGCTTCATTGTTAGGGTTGTGATTGATATTCCAGGCGAATAATGTCGGTTCATGACACAGGGCGGTTATGGAACCGGGGGTAAAGAGTATTCTCATTATGTTCTTCACATCCTTGACCTGCCTGTGACAGTGCTAGGGATGAGAGCTGGAAATTAGGGTGCCTACTCGAATAAGTTTGTAGTGCTTATGTTTGTTAGGCGGTCAGGTATTTGAGGATGGGGATTGCTTCCTTGTCGCCCAGGCCCTTTCCCTTACTTTTTGCCTATGGTGTAGGGTGCATTGAAGACGGTAGTAGGAAGACTCTGTTCTCAGGGGAAAACAGCAGGACTTGGCTGCCATGAACTCTCAGATGATGCTTTGGCGGATCACACTAAGGGGGATATATACTACGGAGGGGCCCTTGGGATCCGGGAAATATCACCGGATAACCTTTACAGATTTTGGAGAGCGCTTTTCCTCGCACCTTCAGAACCCCTCCAACCCAACGGCTGCCAGGGCAATTCACACAATATCACTCGGAAAGTGTCTAAGATCCTTCCTCAGAAGTCAGGGGTCTAGTAGAGGGACCCATTCTGTTTATTCCGGGACTTGAATTATATTGACCAACTAGAACTACTGATCGGCACGGAAAATCACCTTCTGGACCTTCATTTTGTCAAAAAGCTCATACCCTTCCTCCGCTTGGGTCATTGGCATGATCTTGTCCGCCATGAACCTTCCAATATGTGAGCACCATGTTCTCAAACCGGACGGGTTTAACCTTACCCTAGGAGGTGAGACTTCTTCTTTAGTAATTCCAGTGCTTCGGGAAAGACCGCACGCACAGGACACCTGCCGAACTGGATCCTTACATTTTTGTTGTATGCTTCGTTTCCAGTGAAAGGGATATGGAGTGGTGTTAGCAAAGGGTTGAAAGGCGGTGATTGAAGAGCTCACTTCAGCATTATGCACTCCAACACTGATAAGTAATCCCCAGGGCCTAACTACGTCGAAGCCCATTCGGAGAGCAGGGCTGTTTCCTACGACCTCCAAGACAACATCTGCGCCTCTTCCATCCGTAGCTTCTAGGATTCGCTCCTTAACAGCTCCTTTGTCCTCTATAAAATTCAAAGGTTCTGCCCCGAGAGACTTGGCTAGTTCAAGACGAGAGGGAACAGAGTCTATAGCGAAGATGCGGGCAGGGCTAAAAGAAGTAGCGGCAATGAGGGCACATAGTCCTACCGGACCACATCCTATCAAAACAACAGTTGCATTCTCACGCTGAGTCGGTGTGAGTTGGGAGAGGCCACTGGATGCAGCAAAGTAGCCACTATTAACGGGTTAGCTACGATAAAAGATTGCTGGTTGATCCATACGTTGGGAACTAGTGGTGGTTAGCAAAATTGAGCAACAAGTTGATCATCCGTGGACTTACTATATCTGCCATCAGGATCTATTACGGTTGTTAGCTAAAGTTTTAAAGTGAATACAAACCTGTATCTAACATACAACTGTCTCTTCCGGGATTTCTGGTGGAGCCTTGAAGAGTGTTCCATCTGCTAACGGAACTCGGACCTAATTCGCTTAGTCAGTCCCTCTTGCGAGATCTAGCAGACAGAAGAACTAACATATTCTGCCTGGCATCCATCAAGCACTACAGATCCGTATAGCATTGATTGTGTGCATCGGGAGGTATAGCCGTTCCTGCAGTAGAAACATTCTAGACTATCACCTCGTCAATAAAAGCTTACTTGTGAAAGCAATTACCTGGCGTACCAAGAAGTTGTAAATGGGGAAACAACTTTATCTCCCTCTTGGAACCCAGTAACCTTTCCCCCAACCTCAACAACAGTCCCGGTGAACTCGTGGCCCATAATAAATCCAGTACCACTGGGCTGGTGTCCACGGAATACATGAAGTTCACTTGATGTGTCCTGTTGGCCCTTATCTTCGGGCCGAAATATTTCTGAGCGAAGAGCTTACCTTCCGCAAAGAGCGGTGTAAGAAACCTTCACAAGAGCGTCTGTTTCGTCAATAATTTTCGGGATTGGCCTGTCTTCCAAGGCAATCTTGTGGGGACCTTTGAAAACGACAGCTTTCATTTTTTGAGACATTTTTGGTGTTTCCTCGAGTATTTGTGTAGATGACGTGATTTATATGGTTGTGAGGATGATTTGGGGATTATCTGGGGGCGAATGGTGGAGTTACGGTTCGGGGTTATGGTGGCGGATGGTGGGGATGGGTGGGCCGGGGCTGGTTCCGCTGTCCGGGCGCTGTGGGGCCGGGGCAACCGGCAGCAGGGTTTCTTGCGCTAATTACTGAGGCGGGCGACATTGTGGAGGGTAATATTTATTGATGGGCCCAGTTTTATACAATATCATGAATACTACAACCTAATGGGAAGGCTCTTTTCGCTTAGATAGTAAGCGAAATTCTGTAAGCCATGGGCCACTTGACCTTAAATTCAACGGGGGATTTTGTTACCTTTGAAAACGTAGAATGGTGAGCCTTCACTGTTCAGAAGTTAGTACCAACGTCATTTGTACTATCCGAGCCAATGCAAATATTAGATACCTATTGAAGTTAAATGGTTATTAACAGACAGAGGGTGGGTGGAGTTCTCTGGGGCCTCTACCCCCCAGTATGCTTCCGGGTATGTGCCGTATTAAATTTATGGGGTGATCACCTCTGCTCCATTAGGGTTGGGGTTGAGCTTGAGCCTCACAGCCCTCAATAGCCACTCCGAGTGAAGTTCCACTACCCGAGGGTCAGTATCATCAGCTATCCATCTAGGTTCAAAGTATGCACCACCTTCTCCTGCCTCAGATCCTCGCCGCCCAAACTTTCTCGGGAGAGAAGTAGGCACATCCTCGGCCCAATAGAGGTTACTCAGAGCCCCATGAGGAGGGTTAGCCGCAGTTGCTAGGAATTGTGCTGGATTTGGGGGCTCCACTTTTTTGCCTTGGCTCTTTGAAGCATGTTATTGGGTTTACCCTTTGAGAGCCCTTGATTGAATTAGGGAACTCGGGACTCGGGACCCTAGACTGAGTACTATGCGCTCATAGTTTTTGTGGGATGGAACTTTCGGATCTCCTGGGGCTGTCATATTACTATACCTATGGTATGGGAGGCTCAGGAGCAGGAACAAAAGCCTTAGGGTTAGGGTTAAAGATACTAGACATATCATATCGTAGACCAGCGAGCTTTTCTTCAATTGCGCTCGACCCGTTCAAGTGCGTCGGTGGGTGTTATCAGATGAGATAATGAATCCTCATGGCAGAGTACGGTACATTGCTCCCGACCATTTCTTTTTTCACCCAGGCCGACTTTTGCACATGAAGGCTGTTGCTCGGTCTCAGTTGGGGACCCACAATTTAAGAGAAGCACAGCGGGCCCGATGATGAGGTCTGTTCCCTCTTGTATCGACGGTGGGCACGCAAGAGTCGATAAAGAATGCGTCCCTTGACTTGGGGGCTTCGCTAGATGGTGGAAACTGCGGCCGAGATCTATTGTGACGACATAGGATCAGGGGGTGGTAGGTATCAATGGCCAACGGAATTCAGGGATCATATATACATTACTTACTAGGAGGCAAGCTCCGGCGCTCAGAGTGCTATTTTCACCAAGCCTTTGCCACTGGATCCGACGTACTTATAATGGAGATGCCTCACCGTTGCTAGTATGTGAGGCGCCATGCTAGGCTACTCAACCGTGGTCATGTCTTCCGTGATGGAGGGCTCCCGGACGAAGGTCCCTTGGGGCACCAGCAACACGGACTTGATAGTAATTATACCTATCAGAAAATTTATTTAATTTATCTCCCTTGATGACCCAATCAAATCTCCAAAGACACTGTTCTTGTAGAGGTGATCCCATCTCGCAACTCAGCAACTCAGTAGCTCGTCGTTTAGGAATCCTCACTCATGAATTATCACTCGTTCCCATCAACCTGCTCAAGACTTCCCCTAGACACATTTTTGCTCCTATGGGTTGTCCTGAGATTATATTAGAGGGCCTTTTCTTTGTAATCGGAGCCTTCATGGGCTTGTGGGCATCCTTCGGAAATTTCTCGTTCCTCAGGGAAAAATATCGTGTTCGGATTGGGTAAAACCTTAGAGCGGTTTGGGGTCGAGAGGAGATATCTGGCTAATGAAATAGTAGGACGGCGCGAGGCTGAGATCTAGTCTATACGGGGAAAGAGTCTTTGGGGGTTGGAGTTTAGGGTTGTTGGAAGACCCTGCTTTCCCTTTCTGTTTCCCTGATGCCTTCCAAGGAGCTGGATGGTCCGACCAGATCCGTCTCCTTCATTGCCGGGGCACTAGGTGACTAGAACCAATGTTTATAGTTAGAATGGTGTTTCTAGTGCGAGGAGTATCGATAGGCCTAACTCAAGGCAGGAGGTTCTCAGAGATCTAAAAACAGAATACATTATTCGGCAATTGGCAACATCGCAAGTAGCATTCCATCATGGACTCATATGCAACTTATAAGGCCCCGGTTCTCGCTTTCCTGCGCAAATTCCCGCAGCTGTTCTGCGGATAAGCCCTGACTTTTATTTCAAACTTCGCTGCACGCTCAATACATCTAGTGCTATCGTTAACAAAATCTTGCTCGTCAGTTATCTCATTATGAGATATCTCCTCGCACTTGCCCTGGGCACGCTCGTTGTCGGAGATCCTCAGGCGTGCTCCGGATCTGTGGCGTTGGTTCCCCCGCCTGCTAGTCTCGGCGGCGGTCTTGCCCATATTCTCGGCACTTCCGGTGCCGCACCCCTGGCAGCTAGATCGGCGCTAGTTTCTGTTCAGGTCCCCGCCACACCCGAAGGAGCCCCCGCCAGAAGAGTTCTCCTCAAGTCTCAGCCCCAGGACCGGTAATCCTCCCAAGTGGGGTCCCAGTTCCATCAGTATTGGTCTCTATTGGGCCCATTTCACTTCCTTCCGCGATTCTGGTCCCTTCCACCACCCTTGCCCCCACCCTAATCTCATCTGCGGTTCCCACGTCAGCTTCAGCCCCAGTCCCAACTCGCGCTCCATCATCCCCCCCCGCGGGCCCGCCCTTAACCAGACCTCCCCTTCCTAGCGGCGTCGTAGTTAGCATCGCTCCTGGCCCCAACGGTGCCAGTATTCCCGTTATCACTGGCCCCGTGGACCAACGCCATTCAGCATCGTTGTAGGTCCTAGTCCTATGATAGCTGGTCCTGCAGGCACCATCCCTATCGCTCAAATTATCGGCCCAAATGGCCCGATCAGCATCCCCGCAAGCGCAGGAGGTGCCCAGCCTACCCCACCGTCTGCACCTGTTCCTCCAGTGGGTTTGAATAGTTCCTGTACTCCACCTGCTGCAACCCTACCGCCGGGCACTAGCTATTACGTGTCTGAGTCGACCCCTTCTAAGACTGCTGGCTCACTCATGGTCACCGCTTGCATGGTTATCGCGGCTCTCATGATTTAGGGGGTACATGCAACTTAGTATGTAGGAATCATTTATTTTTCTTTTGATTTTTAATATATTATTTCCTAGGATTGTGGAATGCTAAGTTGTGCTCACGTTTGGTGCTAATTGGTGGTTCAGTAGCAATTTTGGAGGTAGCCACTCGCTATGGTTGTGAGAGTTAGTCTGTGTTTTTCAATATTTAAGGCTCACGCAGCCCACAATGTATTTTCGACATTGAAAACATCAATAAAATGTCCCCCTGGTGTGGCGTATTGGCACGGAGATTGGGTGGGACCTAGGGCTGAATCACTTCGTATGTGGGTTTTATTCAAGGTCTCACTGAAGAATTCCGGAATAATAATAACAATCAAGTATCCAGAATTGACTCAAAAGAGGGATAGGGTCTGACATACTGTGCTATCAAGAGCTACCACCATTCTGGGGTTTCTCTTCCTAGTGTTGGACGTCAATCAAGAGTTCTAGATTTCTACCCTCTTTATCCCGTTTTAACTGATTTTTTACCCCCTCTGACCAATTTATGATAACTTTGTTTATAGTTTTCCACTTAATGTGGCTTATTCCATGTGCTGTTGTAAGTATGATAATGCAGAGGTGAGCACTACATTATACTTAGGCATAGAAGATTTTCGGATACCCGCGTCCCAATTCTCTAAACCTTTTATCTAGCTTGAATAGGGTGTTCTCTGATTATTGCTCGAGTAACTTCACTAACGGTCCTCTGCACTGTACTCATGGACACCTCCTAGCAAGGCTAAGATGGGGGGCCTTACAAAAAGAGAAGATTTTGTTATAGCTTTTGATTTCTCTCATAGCCCGGGGGGAAGCGGTCGCAAATTAGAGGGGTGTCCGGAAATCTAGACGACAAACCTCTGAAACCACGTACAAATCTGTGAGCCTTGGCAGCACCCTAGGGGATATTTTTGGAATTGGCAAGTGATATTTCATGATTTGGGTCCTCGGTGTCGATTGCTTAGCGCCGTTCAAGGGCATTTTTTTTAGTATAGGAAATTTTCATCGTTTACTAAGGGCGTGTGGAGCGCTATTTGGAAGTACCGCATACTTTGGAATACAGGAGTTGGCGCTTGGTTCGGTTCCGGGAGTGGAGGATTTGAAGGTGGTGGTGTGGCTCAGGGGGTCGGGCTAACAGCCCCTGCTCCCTCCACATCTGGTGTCTGTACGATACTAGCGCTCAAGTATAGATATCTAAACTGCTCAAGTAAGTAACAGTCTAGGGGCAGCTTCTTCTTTGTTTCCCTTTGCTTAGCGGACTTCTTCCCCTCTAGGGACGACTAGCCGGCTAACGGAGAGAGTGATGTTCTTTGACATTGATCTACTTTTCGAGGTATCATACTCAAGATATGCTTCTACCATTATAGAAGGGAGGGCTAAGGCATGAAGCAATAGGGGCGAGGTCGCTATTCGCTAGGCGCAACCAGACGTGGGAAAATGGGGGCCAGTCCATCGACAGAGACTCTAGCCAGGGACTGACTAGAAGGTATATACTATATGTATCTCCTGAACAACATCTCTGAAAACCAAAGGAAACCCCACAAACAGTGAGTGAATGAGGCGCAAAGAGACATTCCTGCAGTCATAGTGGCTCAATAGAAACACCAAGAAAGCAAAAACCCAATCCTTAAACCCTGTGCCCTATGTCAAACGGCACAGGTCGGAAAAAAGACAATTTAGATCAAAGGTAACCTGTCATGAAACGGGAGTAAAACCGATCTAATACCCAATCCCGCTAGCTACAAGTATAGGGTGTGAAAACAACAATCCGTAACCGCAAATCCCTTAACTGAATGTTCTGGGGCCAATCAAACAATTTCTAGCGGCGGATGGCCGTCCGCCGAATCGCCAGTGTATCATAGCTCCACCGAAAGCTGAGCAATGTGGGATTTTGGGTGATAATACCTCGAAAACCCTTGTCACACTTGGGAGTTACTTATCGGTATCTTCCCCTTTCTGGCATCTTTGTAGACAAGACCTATTGTTAACTGCCCATGAAGTACGATGCCGGGCGAGGCTGTTTTTTTATATTCAGGGCCAACCCTGGTTGAAATACATATCCAAATCACAGGATTCTTAGACCCCTGGTTTGTATGTAGGTATAAATTACATCCCGGGTCACTTCCTGGATATTTAGACTAAACAGGCTCCTCGGGCGGGGGCTGAGTCATTATTTTCGCGTAATCTAGATTAGATAGGGAAACTGGGCACTGTTACTTTGAAATGGAATTTCATTTATTCGAGGTAAGGTGTATTTGTATTTTGCCCGGTTTTCTACAGAGTAATCGCTTTGCCGGGATACAGGTACCTCCCCTCGATGTGCACAAATGTTCCTCTCAAACCGCTTGAGTTAAATGGCGTCATGATCTTCTGGCATCTACACTCAGAACTGAATATGCAATATCGAGGTCTCAAGGTTCCATTTTCCTTTCCAACTTATTCTCCTCACAACGGGATGTGTAGCAAGTCCCTACGAAATTTCGGGTCCTAATTGAAAACTGAAGTCAACTTTAAACATAATTTTTTTCTTTTTCGTGTGCACAGCACTATCCAAAAAACTATAGAAACAATAACAAATACGCACACAAACTTCCAAGTCCAGCCCAGCCATCAACACTTCGTAGCCACCCCTATACTAGACTTCATTATCACCCCTGGTCCAGCCATGCAATCCTCAATACCATTTCGGCAGCACAAATTATTCCAGCAATGCTAGTGAAACACATTCTGGACAATACTGGTTGTCCGGAGCACTTTGAGGTTCCAATAGAGAGGTTGGGATTGGTAAGGATGCTGTTGCCTGAATGACTGTTGTTATAGGAATGCAGACTGGTATAGAAAACTAGTATGGAATGCTCGAATGCTCGAATGTTGGAATCCTAGAGGCTGCGCTAAATCAGGAAACTTAGGGTTGACGCCAGATTTCACACGGGTTTATGTGTTGGAGTCGAGTGATAGATGATGACCCAAATACCTCCCAGTGCAGTATTTACTGGAATAATTGAATCCCGCGCTAAGACACCCGAAATACCCTCTCTTAGATAGGGGGCAAACGCACTGCAAAAACTGGACACCTAAGCCCTAGCTTGAGAAGAAAAAGCGTGTGGGACCCTACCAGCAAAGGCAAATCCAAGGTCCTGGCGTGAGGTTCAAAAGTTCCTGTAAATGCGGTATCATAGCTTGTTAGGAAAAAAGATAGGCCATCGAGGGGATTGGTAGGACGGAAATTGATCCACTAAATCGCCGTAAACTAGGATAAGCGTTAGTTTTCAATCATGAAGCATAGTCAAATGATTGAGGTATTTTCCTTCTATGATATATCTAATGTATTTCTGATGGTTAGTAAACCATTGCTCATGGTATTGAGGATTTTTGGATCGAGCATATAATGAAGGACTGGTGAGATACTTACACGGGTTTCTTGACAGAATAATAACTCAATGTGAGCGCGCTGGAGTGATCTCGTAGAGGATAACCGATCTGATGCTTTACAGTTATCGGTAGTGCCATCTCTACGACTACTGACTTCAAATACTGGGAAACAGATGTACAGTACACAGACTCAAGGGACAAAAATTATCCCTTCATCTCTGGAGGATGCTAAAGTAGAGGCCTCTCATTGGAGTAGGAGCCAATGGAAAATATCATACAAGAACAGGGGGGTGGGGGATCCTGGTTTTTCCCCTACCAAAGAGAGTCAATGGAGAGAGATAACACAACAAAAGATATATCTGCTAGGAGGCCCCGATTAATAGTGACCCGCCTTCGTTATGCACCAGTACAAATTTCTGGGTTTTCGATCACTTGGACGAGCGGAATATGTGGGCAGATTCCTCAGAAGAGGACCCCATCAAACCCTCCGGTGATCGCTCTCGAGGGCGGGGTTTGGGGGAAGGCAATCAGAAGCTTCAGGGCAAGGAGGCGGATAGTGCGCGTAGCGGTCGTCTAGGGTAGCGAAATACTACGAGAGCCTTCTTTAGCTCCGAGTCTCCGACTATGGGCCCTAAAGGGTGGGATAGTGCTTTTCAGTGGTAGGGGTGGGGCCACAGGATGCTCTGAGGGACGGTCGGGGGAGAGGTGTGATAGCTGGGGCGGGAGGGGGGGGCTGCGGGCCTTGGGGGGGACGACATGAGTGATACTTCATGATTTCAGCACCCGTTATCTATATATTTCGAAAACCGGCCAAACAAGTGAAATAAATGAACTGGGTAGGAATCTGGAAGTTTTGATTTGTGGATACGCCTTCTCCCGAATACACCTTCCGGTTTTTTATCTGCTACTACAATTAATGACAGGTTCAAGTGCATTCCACAGCCCAAGGGAGCACCACCAGGCTGGTAGCCATATAACCAACTCTATAGGAGGTGACTCACCCGCAGAGAGGAGCAAGATATCAGGATCCCAAGTTAAGTGGGCTTACAATTAGGATCTAAAGTACATTCCGGGTGGTGGATAGGTAAAGTGGGGTACCAGCGTGGGAGGTGCATTTCGGTGGCATAATATAAAGGGCGGTGGGGGACCGCGAGAACCTAGGCTAATAGTCAGAGCTTGTTAGGTGTAGGGCGTCCTGGCACCCAAAAGAACAAGCTACTGTGGCCTAGAGTTAGTCCCGTCCTGCCTCCAGAGCGGGCGGGCCGGACGGTTGGGGGCGCTGCCTTCTAGAGGATACTACCCGGGCAAGTACTCTGGGTCGGGATGGTAAAGGTCATCAGACCGTTTTTGCATAAAAAATATCTTCGGCGGTAGACAGCTAAATGGCACAAGGAACTGAAGTAATTAACTAAGTTGCTCAATAAACATTCCCCACAAGGGCTTAAACTTCGCCGCATGGTTAGCGAGCCTCTCCATAAGCGGGGTAGCCCTGAGCGTGGGAGCTTTCACGCTAGCAACACCCTAGAGCCTTTGGGCGTGTATTAACTGGCGTGGCGTTTTGGCGTTTGAAAATTGAATACGCCACTTACTAGGTAACTTAGAAGGCTCTAACGCCTATGACAGGCCTATCCGCCCAAACCGGTAGAGGCGTTAGATGCCGCCCACCGACACTCCCGACGGCCCCAGCAAAACTGTATGAACGAGAGCTTCTCTATCTAACACCGCCGAACTCATTTTATGCAGCCAAAGCCTTACTCTAAAAACACCAATTGAGGCTCCCAGTGTACTACATGAACTCTCATGGCAGCTAGAGGTTAGGTATTCCTCACCCAATTTGCCTTGTCATATTTGATCAACTCTGCATATTTCAGGGGATTCCCGTTTCAACCCCTCCTGCGCCCCAGATTTAATCTGTTGCCTCATTGGACTCGTAAGACTCTTCACCCAACTATCTACCGGAGTGGGCTATAGGGATTTGACCTGAAGATAAATGAGGAAGGTTACTTGAGCATCCCTACGAGAGGTGAACATCGGGCTCAAGACATTGCCAGGTAGGCAATCAGAGAACAAGCGCTCCCTGTCTGCCCATCGGCACCCTCCAACGGATGTTGCGCGGATAACCCAATGTCGGAATCCCCAGCGGTGCGTGAGGTAGGATGCGCAAACGAGGCGTTCTCATGCATGGAATCCTTCATCAGAAGGACTGAAAAGAAGAAAAAAAGCCGCCTGACAAAAAGTAAAGAAATGTTGCTGTGCATCACCCATGCGGGCACGTTAACGGAGAAGCAAAAGAAATCTACAATTCCACATGATAGGAAAAAGGAAAACCGTAGTGTGAATCTGGTCGCGACAAAACAGTTCGCCAAGCAGGACCCAACCCCCGGGCCCGTGCCGGTAACCGCATTGTCTCGGGAAACCGATAGGGCTCGCCCAGTCCATTGTTTCTCTAAGCTTGTCCCCTCGTGCAGGATGATTTATCGCTTTCAGGGGTCAGGGGTTTGGGACCGAGAATACATGTTATGGCATTAGGTGGTCTTACATTCTTATTACATTAGATGATGGAACTTTGTCTTTCAAGAAATTAAGGTTTCCTACAAACACCCCCAGTAATTTATCCGTTCCTCCACACCCCAGCACAATAAGTCTGCAACCTCCCTAATAGTAAGCACAGCCACGAAATAGTAAGGGTCAGCCTGGCAGTACTACCATATTATCCGAATGCAGTCTACCATAGCTGGACCGCCAGTGCAACCAAAGTTCCTTTATCCATGGGTGGATTGACACCACGGTAGTGGACTTAATTCCGGAAGAGATGGAACTGTATGGATCAGAGATAGGACGGGAGGGGCTGAGTTAAGTATCCAGGATATCTCGTATACGCATGGGAGCCGCACTACAAAGAACTATACGGTAGTGACATTGATAAAAATACCTATAGTTTGGCCGGGATCCTTCAGAAAAAGTGGGGTATCTATTTATTTAAAGGCGTCAAGATTGCGATCACGACCGCAAGGGGGTCGGCATTTGGTGATCAACTTCGGTGGTAATTTCAGAACCGGCGGAAGGTACAGTACAGTACAGAGCAAACCGTTTGTTATGTATCGACTGTAATCCCTAACCATAACAATACGAAACTCCCAGGCGCTACAAAATCTGCAAGTCTTCCCCAACGTGCGTGCTTTCGCATAGACACCGCACGGCTAGACCGCTAACCGGACCCCAAGAACACAGCTGCTTCGGCTATTTAACGTTCGTTAGCTAAAGGCATCATAGATCTATTGAAACTTACTGCACTGTACCTGCATAACAAGCGAGTGGGTTGTTAAAAAATTCGATCGGTAGATCATGTGAGGTGTGGTGTCAGTAACTGGCATACGGTAGATCGGTCTTTGGAAACTCTAATTTTAAACAGTAGGAAAGACTGGGCGCGAAATAAAGACAACATGGGCAGGGTGCTCCGAGCCTCATTTCGTGTAGGGTTTGATTAGGCAAAATACAGAAGATGGGGGTACAAGTTCTTGAGTAAAGAAATAGGAAATGAGCTGGATGTGGAAAAAGGTATTTTTGTGCCTTACACGGTTACGGGAGATATGGTCGGCGCCTGGCAAGGGTTGGCCAAAAATATCACCCATGCGACGGATTCGGACTCCGCTGGAGCCGCCCAGAAACCTACTTGACTATTCTGCTGACTGAGCCGGAAAGATTTCCATAGCTCTCTCCTAGTAGTAGTAGATATTATCACCCGAGATGTCTATCTATCAAATGTGCTGTAGCTTCCCGCCTTGGAAAGTGTTCATTCGAAGGTAGATCACCAGCTTTCACCCTGCCTATTACTTTTCTGCTTCTTACAAAAAATATGTTTTGGAAAAGGTTACCCACGCAGATGGGTGCCCCCTCTTTGGAGTGAATAAAATTACATTCCCCCTTCCTCAGCCTAGAGGAGAGGAAGGGTGGCGAGGTGTGGAAAAAAGAGTGGCTGCTCACTTCAAGTTCCCTAGCAGAAAACCGAATTGAGTTAGTATGTGAGCATGTACTCTGCTTATACAGCCGGGAAAGAGGGGAGGGGCGGAGGGGCAGAACATACATCAGATGCTAGTGCTCCTCCGTACCGTATTGGTTTGGATTGACTATAGTACAGCCTATTTCTCGCCCAGACTAGAGCAGGGGAAGAGAGGGAAAAAGCCGAGTGGGCAGGAATTGGCATTAATCGGAAAAGTATTTGCAAATCTATGGAGATCGGGTTTCATTTTTTACCATGCGTTGGCAAAAAGAAAAAGAAAAAACACAGCAGATGGGCATAATATACTTCCTACCAACATTTAAGTTACTTGCACTGTACTGTACTTGATGGGGATTGCAGTGTCACTTGCCTTGGCACTTCATGTTGGGCGCGGTGGGTTGGGCAGCAAGCGCGTGGGAGCAAAAGATATTTGGCAGGAGCGGACGTTTGGGGCTTGGAGGCTGGAGCAAACAAGTAGCAGAACGGGAAAGTCTGGTACTTGGTATACCATCCCTTTCAATCGGCTGTCCCCGCCATATACCCATAGGCGCCGGGTCCAATTCAGCGTGCAGTTGCTAGCTCTAGATGAAGTGATCTACTACTTTCTTGTTCTATATGTATGTAGTACTACATTTGAGAAACAGCCTCCCTGGGATGGGAAACTACCATTTTCTCTCAACTTTTTCTCTTCCTCTTTCCCTCATCCTCCGACTTCAGCACATACTTGTGCTTTCACCCTTCGTTCTTTTCTACCCCCCTAAAGAGAGGGACCATTGAAAGGCTTCCTTGCTGGCAGAGCCTTTCCCCGCCTTGCTAAAGTCGCAAACTTCGGTTCACAATCCATCGGTTCAACCGAAGTTTCACGAGCAGAGAATTCCAGAATTCCAATATCTAAAAGCATTTAGTTCTTGGAAAAGAGACATTTGTATCGCAGCGGGGGTTCTTCGCGATTCACATCGTCAACTTCTCTTATAGAGCATAATAGCAACACTACACAACCAAACATGAAGACATATACATCGCCGTGCCCCTCACCGACCTTTATAATATCGTTAGTATTGATTTTGATCACCATTAACTTTCAACCAACCTCTGCACTCTCACACTCGACAGGGCCGACAATATTCCGAAGGCAGTTGGGCTGTGAATTGGAGGCTGCTCCGACTCTTTGCGAGGTGAAGGGCTTCTGCTGCCCCTCAGACACCCGATGTATTTCTATACTGAATAAGACATCAGTAGTCTGTTGCAAGAGTGGAGAATTCTGCGATCAAATATTTCCCATTGCGTGTGAGAGCACACCACCTGGAACTAAGGCAGCGAGCGCAAGCCTGACCTTGGAGGTCATTCAGTGTGGAAGATTTTGCTGTCCGCCAGGGTACCACTGTGGTGAGGATAAGGATCGGTGTATAATGAGGGAAGAGGATACGCCAGAGGACCACAAGAAGCACCGGGATGAACAGAATCGCAAAGATAAGGATAAGCGTTTAGCCAGCTGTCGCTTGGAGTTGAACCAAACAGCAAACAATCCAGAGAGAGAGGATCAGGGCAGAAGGAAACGTCCCCCCCCAATATTTTCTGCAGAGGCCGTATCGGTGGGATTATTCCCCGGAATAGCGTTGGGAATCGCAATCATGTTTGGATATACAAAGGCTGTGGAGATGAAGACTCGCCGGCGGACCATAAACTTCAATAACCCATCCCCGGACGACATCAGCTGGGCGGAGCGAAAATCCTATGCGCAGCAACACGAAAGTATCGCGATTGGATATTCCCCACATCAGGACATCCCGGTATTCCGAAACCTATCACCATCAAACTGGAAAACGATCACACCGGCCGACCTCTCTCCAAACCTAGGCCCAACAATACCACCACGGGAAAGGTCAGCATCAAGAGATACGGAAGAAAGCAGAATGGCTAATTCCAGAACTACCCCGGTCCGACAAACTCCATCGCCGCATCCCCTCGCTCGCGGCCCGCTAGAACCCCGGGCTCAATCCTCTCCGAGATCATCCACTGACTCCGAAACCGATCACTCGGAATCTTTCCTTTCCTCCACCATCTCAAATGCACGAGTAAGCGGCGGCAGCATGGGGGGCCTGCCCCCACCGGACCGAGCATTTAACCAGCGACGACACTTCTCATCCGAAGTGGCTAGTGTGATTACCGATGCCGGGCCAGCATTTAGCGACATGGGCTTGGACAGTCGAGCAATGACTGAGGGGGAAAGAGGGCGTGGGAGGAGCGGGATGAGCACAGAGACTGGATACTCGGATAGCGTGTATCGGGATGGATCAAGCGTGCTGCAACCGTTCGCTTTCGAGGATGAAGTTCCACATTTGCATTCCTCTAGAGCTCAAAGTCAGCTCACCGCCATTCGGGAACAGAGCCCCTTCGGCGGCCCGTTTAATCCCAATAACCCCCCTACAAAAAGTCCCTTTGCGGGTGGAACACCACCTTCACGATTTGGCGGATTCTGATCTCCCAATGTTTTTGTTTTCTCATTTTTCCATCTTATTTGTCATCAAGCGTTTGCTCCTCGTTTTGAATTTATTTCCTAAAACGAACTCCTATTCTGGTCGCTTTGGCCTTTGTTCATACCCCATCTAGTATGTATAACTATGCTGTATCTAGCCTGTGGCGGGATTTTGTCATCTTTTTACCTCGACGCTTCTTCATCTCCTCTATCTCTCGCTGGGATTGAGGATCTTGCCTTCCTAGTCCCTATCGAGTTACTAAATAGTTTGTAGGTAGGAACTGGGGATTTGGATACGTTTTATATTGGATAATATTATTGGAAGTGTCATACAAGAAGGAAATAGGAGACAAAAATCCCAAAGATTACCCCCTAAGTTACACCCTTTGTGTTTAGTTCATAAAGGGCGTCATAGTATTATCAGTAAATTACTCTTGTACGCCTATGGAGTAGGGTCCAACCAACAGATCGATATCCTATTGCACGGCCGAGGCCGGTCCCAGCCGGGGGTTATCGGTCACTATGTACTATACGTAGTCTACCCCCTAGCAATGGGGAAAAACAACCGAAATGTTGGGAGGAAAAAAAGGCCATACTGATACCACACTTTCTGTTTCAACCCCCCATGAATTATTATATGAATATATCCGTAGGTAGCTAAGAATCCAAGGATTTAAAGTCTCAGCTTTGTTTTGTCAATTAACCTGGCGCCTGTCTAGCGTGGGAAATTATGTGTAGAGGAGCTTTAAACCTCAAGGCAGGCACCGGAAACCTGTACAGGCATCCATAGGAAAAGGTTCTTAATTGCAAAGCTGAATTTCAGGAGCTCTCGCAACCCCAATCCGCATGAAAGACCGAGGGTACCAATATGTTATCCTCAACGAACGAATCTCCTTGCCCGCAGGATTTTGTATTAATTTCATAGCAGGTTATTGCGTCCCAGAGTGACAAATACTAGCATCTTGGTGTTAAAAGCTCCAATGATGAACCGCGCCACCAAGCAGCATAAACACCAGTCCACAATTTGATCATGTGTGATCACTCGGATCATTGAACCTACTGTTTCAAGAGCTATAGCGATAACAGCGCCCCAGAGCTCTAGCCAAGAGATCATATCGCCCCATATTGTCCCCGGAAAAAGCCCTGATTTACGAAGCCCCTCACATTGAAAATAGGACACACCCCATGTCGCCGGCAGAAGCACTCGGCAAGCGAACGAGACATACATTCAACCAAGGGGTCAAGCATAGTGCCTGAAAACCTTCGCCCTCCCCCCCCCCCCCCATCCAACAGGGCAAAGAGCAACACCGACCAAATCCTACAAAGTGCTACAAAAATACCCTTACCACACACCTCGCCTCCTGGAAACTAAGACCCGCCGAATCCCTGGCTAGCCTTACGGTGACTTCGATAATAATGCTGAGGTGTGGAAAATATGTGGCTTACCGTCGCTAAGGTGAACCTCGCCGCTTGGTTACATAGCGGCTCGAACACTCTCATTTATCGGTATATCCGTAACATGGAGAGCATCACACTACATGCGGCTCTTGGGCAAACCCCATTGTTGGCAAGGCAAACAATCACATGGCCAGGGTCCATAGATTAAAGAACAATAAGGTGATGGAAGTTGGAATAGGTTCTCCCAACATATCCCTCCGAATCAAAACACCCGCCCAACTCAACACTGTCTTGAGTCCACCAATAATACCAGAAAACCAATTCGACTTTGCTCTGCCCCGGTCCAAAAAATTACACCCGACGAGGTCTGTCGTCTGATTATTACCTCCAGACACAACAGAGAATTTCATCCTCGGCATCGTCGTTAGCAAGATTTAGCCCCCCATATCTCAGCCACAGCAATCGAGAGGAACAAGAGGGACGTAGTATTCATAAGAGTATGAGAGGCTTACGGCAGGCACTCCGAGGAGAACCAACGCAGATTACTCAGGCAAAATGATCGACACTAGATATTAAAATGCTGATTTGTATTTATTTATTCTATTCCATCTATTCCACAAAAGATTTCTGCACTTTTAGACACTTGAGGTGAAATCGGGGGTTGATCTTGAGGGGTGGTGAGGGGCATGTGTGGTGACCACCCCGCCAAAGATGAATCCTGTCATACAGCTGCACTAACCCCAAAACCAGCTCTCCAACACAGCAGCAAGCACACACCCAACGAGACAAGAAACCAGCCGGCAAAATTACATAATGCTAAGCAGATATCCGTAATATGTTCCAACCCTTTTTTTTTTTTTTTAGCAATTACGCCTATCTACATACAGCCTTCGCACCCAGATAGATACTTTATCCCACCGTGATCAGCCAATTCCGCTAGGGCCAAGTCCCGAACTAGCCATACCAGCACCACTCATCCCAAGTACCGGTATAATCCAACAACTCTACTAAGTAAAGAATGCAGAATTCGCCAGTTTCGGGAAGGCAACGATCCCAAACATGTGACAGACAGGTTCCTAAAAGGGAGGCCCCGCCTACCCATGCCACAGCCTAAAAGCCCCCCCCCCTTTCGGGGTCATTTGACGTTACCGCCACATCGCTGGAATGAAGATATACACTTGTTCCAGGCAGACGGATTGGAAGAGAAAGACCCAAAACGGGACTAGGTCCGTCTAGAACGAAAGTCCAATTCAGAAAAGCCCTGCAAGCCAGCATGTAAATCTTATCTCTCCGAGAGAGAAACAGATGAACAGGTGATACGCGGGGCCATGTAACATACAGTGATGCTGTCACGATAATGCGAGATCGAAAAAAGAGAAAGCAGAAACGAAAGGAAGGGAAAAGGTTTTACACCCGTGAGAACGAAATAAAGGATGACTATTCTCCTATTTGGCGCAAAGTTTCGCCTATCAGACATAAGCATCAGACAGAGCGGCAGAGCCCAGAGTAAAGCCGACGGAGGGCAGTAGTCCACATTGACTTGGGCAGCAGTCTTGTCTCAACTTTGATATGTGGCATTTGTGGTCACTATCGATCGTTGAGGCAAAAATTGTGCCATTTTTTTCTTTCCCTCATTCCCCTGTATTCCCTCGCAATGTCTTTTGCGAGGACTATCGTAGAGAGGCAGATTTGAGCTGTCCTATCGATTGATTGATTGAGAGACTGATTGATTGACAATTCCCCAGGCCAATATCGCCTTGGCCTAATCCATTATATGTAAGTAAGCATTGAATTTCATGCGACGAGTGTGCCCGCCCAACCACCAATGAGCGGCACTTTCAGTCCTAGAGCGCGTGGGTCGTAGACCCGGATGCCTCCGACAAAGATGAATATGAGGTGAAGAAGGGGAGGGGGGTTTTTCTCTCACTCCTACTAGACAAATCTTAAGCCCCTCACCATGATAACAAACCAAGTCTATGTCTGCATTCATTCATCGCAACGTGACACTGGATGATTAGAAGAACTGAAATTCCATCTTCAATATCCTAGGTGCTCATCCCTCTTCTTCTTCCGTCCGTGTGCCGGCAGGGATTCCTGACAAAATCCTCATCGGTGAGAAATGCATGTCACGATCGAGGGAGTGACAGACCAAGCTCGAATCCCAATGCCTTGCTAGTGGTATCGACTTCAGGGCCATCTGTGGGGTGCGCTCGAACACGGCAGTTTCACAAGGTCCGTTCATCAAGAGCTGCTATGGAGCGTCGATGCGGGGGCGGTAGATTAGTTAGAGAAATACAATATAAAAATACATCACACAGCAGTCGGTCACGAATATGCATGCATGCCACTGCACAGAAATATCCAAGTCCTGCTTTATCTTATGGTTCTTTTTGTCTTTCATCCTTTTTTTTTCAGAGGTGTCTTTTTTCCTTTCTTTTTTTTTTCCTTTCCCGTTCCCGTTCACTCTTCCATCCTTCCCTTCGGGGAAGAGGGGGATGGAGGGGGGGCGTGGGGTGTGCGGGACTAGTTTCAAAGAGACTGTCCAAGATGACCAGTGAGACAGATGAAATACTGTGATGGTCTTCTTGCAGATTTGGCACACGCCCGCGAATTTTAAGATGCGGCGCAAAGGGCAAAAATGGTGGGGAGGATTTCATGTTGTGCTACCGCTGTCGAAGTCTGATTGGTGATCGATGATTGGGGCTCTTATCCACCCCTCTCGAAACGCCGACCTTCCTTCCTTCCTGGTGCTCTCAGGAATCATTAGCGAGTCAAAAGTCATTTGAACATCCGAACCATTTTCAAGAATTATAAGGCTCGCCGATGTCTAGCCCAAGCGATGACTTTTTCCACGACTACCACCAGTCGGGCCGTCCCGGAAAATGTAAAGCACCGTAGGATGCGCTATCCCCCACTTCGCTTCCTATTAGCCTTCTAACTGAGATCTAAAGAACCTCTTCCCAAAGTAGGAAAAGCCTACCGCGCCCACCATTTGCCCTCGCATTGCTGGTATCGTATCATACCATCCCCAGAAACGCCACTTGTAAAACGCCCAAGTATCAGTTTCCCAATACCAAGATGCCTTTGTCGTTGATCAGCTGCCAACAGACTCCCTACCAATTAGCTTATACTTGTATCGAACCGCCAGTTGCAACCTAACAAGGAAATGATAGTAGTAACGCGTTTCCCCCCACTTCCACCCCCATAATGTTTACTCATACACCCTAAGGAAAACCCACTGATCGCCTCGCTCCTTTCCGTATGATTGCCTAAACAAAATATTTCAAAGGGCAACATCCTTAAGCAAACAGGCCTGAGGCGTGCCAAGAGCCCACATTATCTTTCTCATGACAAGCATCGCGCAAGGCGGGTTAACAGAAAGTCTAGCCTGTGGAAACCCCGCTGGAACAGGCACCCATCCGCTAGTTAATAGACCCAAAGCTAACACCCAAACAGTCACATTTTATTAGAGAACTGCCCAGTAACAACGACACATGCCCGCCTACAACATCCATAAGATAAAATAAGGATAATAAAATGAAGAAAAAGAGGGGGAAAAAAAGGAACAAAGAGGGAAAAAAGCAAATGCCAAGAATATCATGAATATTAGGAAGGTGAAACACTGCATAACCTCCCTTCACATGAACCTTATCTGAAAGCCAAACCCACGACAATAACCAGCCATACATATCCTGCTCCCCTATTTAAGCTGTTGACCACATCCCAACGCCAACCAGACCCTCCCCCCCCCCACACAAACTGTGAGAAAGGGAATAAAAGGCAGGGATGCAATCTGAACGTGAAAAGGCAGTCCGGTCCCATGCAAGCCAGCCAGCCAGCCAGCCAGCAGCAACCGGGCTCAAAAAGACCACGAATGTCCACCATTTTCCCAAACAAATCCTTGACAGCCTACATGTATGATGCACTCCATCACGGCCCCAGGGCTCGGGAGGCGGGGGGGCCGGGGGGGGATACGAAGGGCTCGTATAACCGACACGTGCGGGGAGTAGCTTTACCATCTGAGCCTAATACCTCTTTTACACGAGGATGTTCTAGTTTTTTTCTCTCTCTTTCATTTCCCAGGTTGTGATGGCGGTTGAGAATGGTCTCCTCCTGCCTTCCTGCCTTCCTGCCTGTTGCCTTGCTTGCTTTTGTTTCTAGGCCCGTAGCTGTGATAATCCGGGCGTGTTATTCCCTCTCCATATCGCTCGCATCGGAACTCGCCCTTCCCGAGCATTCCAAGTGTTTCCTTTTTGGATTCCGAGACGTGCTAACCTTTTGCCCATCCATATATCTTTCTGCCTGAACAATGCCCCACCAATCTATCATAGCCAGTTATTATTAAAGTTAATATAAAAACCAATTCCAGACCAACCCCTTGCTTACTAGTACTACACGGTATAAGTACAGTACCTCCTAAATAATAATATAATATTATCGAAGAGAAGAAAAAAGCAAGTGCACTAACCCACCCCACGAATAGGGCAATCCTTGCAAACACACAAGTGAAAATTTGTTTTCTCTCTACTCGAGGACCGATGTAGTATATTCAGTAGTCGATATAAGCCGTCCAGAGCGGGGGGCCGAGGGGATCACCCCCGGGACAAAACTGGACATGTCTGGATTTTTCCGGAGATTTCGGTCGCCAGTTCGATTACCGCCCCCATCTACCCCCGGCCCAGCGAAGGTCCTACGTACCAGCCCGACCCTAAGCTCCCTTGGTCTTGGCTTTGCCGCTCTGGTTAAACGGGATGGGGGGGGCATTTGTCCGTATCATACATCAGGTAAGCTTTGACCCCGAAACAATGTAAGGACTCAAGTTAAGCAGGCGCCAAGGGATGACAGCAGAGCGGGTCTAGCACCCGGAGATGGGGGGGAAGTAGACTCTGAATAACGGGAATTGATGCAAGTGTAGTAACTTAACGTGGCACCCCCATCCTACCGTCAATCCAACCTTCCCACATGCTGATCGTAACTTCACCCTGAAGTATCACGACCCTATATTCACCCTTGCCCCCCCCCCACTCATACCCATTTTGAGAACACTATCATACATCCAACCCCCTTTCAAGAACCATTCATCCAAGAGCCAAAAAATCCCCCCCCATTCCCAACGCATAGTCTGCCACACAACGTAGGACACGCACGTTCTCTGCTCCAAGAGATACGATATCCCGGTTCCCATTCATCGTACACAAGAGTAAGAAGTGAAGGACAGGCCACTAAGTTACCATCAACAGAACAGCACAGAACCGGAAGGTTGTGGGCCGGCCAACCGAATGCAAGACCCATTCTACCCGCCATTCGGCACCGCCATTCCAGACATATCCAGGAGGGAGAGGAGGGGGGAGGCACAGCACAGATGTGAACAGTAACTTTGTATTACTTACCACCTGTATGCGTGCATGCATGCGAGTACCGCACAGTACCAAACGCAGGGCCAGAAACCCAAGCAGCGGTACAAGGGGAACAGGCAAAGGTTCCGAAAAATATGGAGGAAGCGGGAGGGGAGGACACAAGGGAGGATTCTGGGTAAGTCAGTATAGGAAACAAAAGGAATAAACAATCGCTACTGTACATACATGAAGTAAAAGTGGAATCCAAAAGTACTGTCCTGTACCGGACACACACACACACAACCCCTTCTCAAATGGACATGAACCCTCGGGACAATACGCATGCCACCCATTTCAAGCTGGAAGAGGAAGCCCGCAAAACACCATATTGCGATGCCTATCCGCAAGATTGCCATACCAAACGCCCGAACCTGAGGGACCCCACATTCATCATCATCATCCTAAGGCTCGGTTCGGCTACTGCCTTCACACACATGTCCACCCCGCATTCCCATTCTTGATTTCGTTCCCGCTTTCCTATTTACCTACTTCTGCTCTGGATGTGTTAATCTAGTATACCACATTGTGCTGTACCAGGGTTCCCGCGCGATACCTATCTATCTATCTATCCAAGAGGTCGCCGAGTATGACGAGCTTGAATACCTAGGGTGCGACAGTTTACCTGCGGGATATTGCACTGTACTGTATGGTGCAATGCCAGAAGCAACCAACCAGTCAAGCAGATAGATACCCATCCAGCGTCCAACAGAGGATGCTTTAAAGTAAGTATGGGACAGGGCAGTACCAAGCATCCGCTACCATGACGATACCTGATCATACATCTGAGCACAGTAGCATAAACTCAAAAATCCATCCATCTCATCCAAGTAATAAAAAGAACCCTAAATTTGCGCATCATAAAACCAGTCCAATTATATGAATGGCCCCCAGCCAGCTGAGAGAATTGAGATGAATCTACGATAACAAGACCAAGCCCGATAGTGCTTGAGTGGATGCAACAGAAACAAAACAGACCAACTACCGTAACCAACCCGGCTCACCCCTCTCGTTCGTCGAAGCCCAACCAACCACCAGGGCAAGGCAAGGCAAGGCGGGACACCCATCGCGAACTACGCACCAAAGCGAATCAAAGGTTCTCCGCCAACAGTCATGAAACAAATAATGTTGGAAGAAAAAAAAGGGTATCGTATCATGCTCATATCATATCTACAATCCACACAAGTACATTTCCCAAGCAACCCAAAACCATCTACAAAGCAGCAAGCGAGTGACGCCGTCTTAATGAACCGCCCAACACCCGAGGAGAGGGAAAAAAAGCGATAGCAAACAAACAGCCACCAGCCAAACGAAAGAAATTTGCCCTTTGTAAAAAAAAAAAAAACCTGTACCGTACGATGGATATAAAGTGATGAAAATGAAGATGAATCTCTGGAGGAAAACAGAAGAATAAATATACTAAAGAATATAAAAAGTTACAATGATGTCAAAGAATTAGCTCTCATGTTTCCTCCAGAAGAAAAAAAAGAAAAAGAGAAAGCCATGTGCGGCGCCCAGCGCAATGAAAATTTTGCCCGGCCCATTCTTTAAAAAAGGAAAAGCGAAAAACTCCCGCTTTGATCTGGCCCAGTTCATCATAAACATCGTGGTAAAAATGAGAAAAAAGAACGCCGGTATTCCCAATAAAAGCACAGGCAATAGAAAGCAGGCTCAAACCCCAACGAATGAAAAATGTGGCACAATCGAAAACAAAACGGTGGAAAAGAAACAAAAACGCCAAAATGCTAGATACATACATTCGAACCCCGTGACCCAGCCGTGACAAAAGAAAATGACAAACGAGAAAGAAATAGTAAAACAGGGAGAAGAAACTTAGATCAAGAGGAAATCCCATGAGTGTCCCTCCATCACATCGCGCCATCCACCTTCCCATCCGCTCCCCCTCTTTCCCCAAAGGATGTCCAAGATCCTGGCCATGCGTCCGAAACTTCCACAGGCCCCAGCTTCTCCCAATGCTAAACACCTGCTCTTGAAAAATCTCATAAAGAGCGAGCCCGGGGTGGCAACGGAGCCACCAATAAGGTACACCCAGACGAGGGAACGGTCAAATCCGTCGGGTCCTGCGGGAATCGATTCAAGGCAATGTGTGAGTTTGTTCAGGAGCTCAATGACCTGTGGCTGGTGGCGATCAAAGCCAGGCACGAGCGAGCAAAGATAAATGCGGGCGGCGAAGCGGAATGCGTCAGTGGTAGTATTGGTTAGTTGTCTAGTATCGATCTGACCATTTGCTGTAATGACAGGTGCTGTTGGTACCGGCTGGTCAAGAGATGACTCAGTAAGATCGATCTGGTGGGCGAGAGACTTGACATGATCGCAAAGGTCAATATCCGAAAGCATTCCGTCATTCTTTAAGGCTTCCAAGCAGGCAATCTCAGAGATAAGATACATGACCCTGTCGTCGCATCCCATGAGTTCCCGCAGTCCACTGATTCCATTGCTGAGATGCTTTTCACGGTAGGTGTCTGCGAATTGGGGTGCGCGGCCAAGCATGGTCGCACCAAGGATATCGATCCATGCAGTAAGGGTCATGCTAACTGATAGGGGGGAGTGGTTGCTCTGAGAAATGTGTTGAAGGCATTGGGTGAGATCCATCTTGTTGACTAGGCTTGTAACAGCCTGGAAGTGTTGGTGCCATGGGATATCCGGGAGGTTGTCATCAGGGGAGCCAACGGAGCACTACCCGAAAGCGTTAGTAAAGATTTCAGGAGCAAAAGATTTTCAGATATTATTCTTACCTGGAAGAGAACCATCCCAAGAGTCGCCTCAAGGATTTGTAGATGGTCTTGATCCCGTGCCAACGCATCGCAGAGCCCTGAAATGGTGGCATATCTATGCCGCGTAATGCTCTGATCAGTCCATTCGTCCTGAAGCCCTTGAGTGACCTTAAGATGAAGAGCAGCGATGCTCAAGCAGCAGTGGCGGTAGCATTCGTTTGAGGCCAAAGCAGGGAGGACCACATCTCGCTTGGCATCCAAATTCAGATCAAGGATGGGGAAGATGATTGGAAGAACATTCTCTACAAAGTGGTTAAGGAGGTGTCTGTCGCTCTCGTCAACCTGGATGTAGGGCATTGGCGCCTCGGGCTGACCATAGCTGTAGTCGAAAAGGCCAAAGTCGGCGGTGGCAGGAAGACTCTCCTCGGTGCTAGTGCAAGAAGCTGGGTGCTGTACGTGTCCATTCAAAGTCTCGAACTGAGCAAGCCCCTCTGTTGGAACCATGACGTTGGCAGCCGAGTCCCGTCTCATGTGGTGGCTGCTGGTGTATGAGGCGGTGCTGGTGGATGCTCTTCGCATGGGCATGGGGAACGAGTTCGCATAGGTCTGCTTCTCTGTCATGATGTCGACCTCAAAGGGAGGAAATGGATGGTATGGGTGGTGGATGTGTCCGTGGTGGATCTCTGGGTTCACAAGTTCATTGTAGTTCTCCATCTCCTCCTCGAGTGAGAAACCAGACTCCATTGAGAGCGAGCGTCTTCGAGCAATAGTGTCTGAAAGAGTATCGGAGGTTGGTAAAGATCGTGAAAGTTCGGGGGGGGAATCCGCACTAATTGGTGAGATCTGGGCGACCTTCTCGGACAGCTTTGTCCTCTTGATCAACATCTTGATATTCTCCTTCTGCCTTTTGCGCTGGTCGACATTTCCCCACCAGATGGGACGCTTGTATTCACAGCTCAACCCAAGATGCTTGCACGCTTTGCAGAGAGGCTTCCCCTCATCACACTTCTTCCGGCGAAGACGGCAAGTAAAGCAACCTATTGCAAAATCGTATCCGTCAGTAAAAGAACAAGGGATAGCGTCATCCCCGAGAAGTGCTTTACCTGTGCGTGAGCGACGGTGAGTCTTGTTTCCAGTCTTTGGTGCCTTTGGCTGCATCGTGACTGTCGTCAGAGGAGACGAATATGAAGTGATGGACGAAATTTTGGCGGTTGGATGTCGCAAGCGACTGTTCAACTAGAAAGCTGTAGTATGGTGATGTGAAGGAGGAGGAAGGGAGGAAAGCACGGTGTGATATGATGATGATGTTGATTGATGCAGAATTACTTTTTTCGTCAACCTGTGGAATGGTTTGCAGAGAGATGGATGGATTGATGGATTGAAGCAAACAGTTGAGTAGGGCTGTGATTGATCGAACTCCTGTTGCCAAAGGGGGTGGGCGATGGGTTCGATTTGTAGAAGTGTCGTGGTAGGCGTGGGTATTTGGGCTTTGTGTGGTGGATAGGGAGAGCTCATCATCAGCGGGGAGGGGCGGCGGGCATTATGTATGCACGAGGAGAAGCTCCCTGTCGAGTTTGTTGTTTGGAGTACCAAGGCCTGCTCTGCCCATCCTTCTTCACTCATCCCTCCTCCACCCATTCACCTGCATGCTTTGCCTTTCGCCCCCCCTCTTCTTCCACTCCCAGAATTCACTCCCACCTCACTTTTCGGGATGACCAGGGATTAGGTCGGGGGGGGGGGGGGCGGGGGGTGTGTGTGTGGTAGTGGTGGTGGAAGTGGAGGGCAGGTTGAGTGAGGACAGGGGTTGAGGCGAAAAAAGAAAAGGAGCGAAAATTAGGGTGCAGGGTGGTGGTGGTGTTGTTTCAATGCTGTCCACCACAACTGCTGGGGAATCAAAGCAGAGGGTTGTCTGGTTGCAGAACCGTTTGCTACCCAAAAAAGAATCAACCCTCACTTTAGTCCTGGTGCCTCAAAAAAAACAAAAAAACAAAAAAAACACAAATTTGCAATAACCCTCAACGGAGACAAATGAAGGAAAAAAAGTAATAATAAATCCGTGCCCAAAGGGTACAAGTCAAGACAGTCAGAGAAATACATTTCATTTCAACACTCAACTCGCCCACATTCACACTGTAGGTAGACACAACACTCACCCAACACTTCTCGTCTAATGTACAAGTACCAAAGATAGTAACGTTTAGTGTAATCCACGGTAGTAGTGTACCGCCCTCATTGAACTCACTCACTCACTCACTCACTCCTTCACTCACTCCTTCACCCCCTCATTCACCAGGCACGCTCTGCACTGCACGCTCTGCATATCAACCCACGCGGGCAAAGAATAGAAATGGAACCCCGAATTGGATCTCCAAATATTGGTTACTTCTCAAACATCGATCTACTATCCCCCCCCCTCCTGCTTTCCTGCATCGGCAACCTAAAGGGCCGCCCGGAAAAGTAAAAATGACCATTGTAATGCTCTAATCTGAGGTACCCGTAGAAATTACACCCAGAATTTCATTGGCATTACGGTGAAATTTAATTATATCCTGAGATCGCTCATTCGCTGTGATACTATGATACCCAAGTAACCTTTCTCTCCCTTTTTCCGTTTTACTAGGGCTGTTCCTTGGTCGCCTGCTGCCTACTACTCGAGTACTGCCCCCTCCCATTCCCCTCAAACCAGATGCAATCCCTACAATACTCGACCACCGTATCTTCTCGCTTGCCTTGCAAGTACGGTACGATAGGTAGACCAACGAAAGGAAAAGGAAAAACAAAAGTACGCCCCCCCCCCGCTCTCCACTATCATCACCTCCACTATCTCCCAATCAACCAATACCAGGTACGATAATGAGTCTGTAGAAATAAAAAAATAAAAAAACTACTTGACCGACAGAGGGCAGGGCCCCCCGCCCGCTAACGGTCACGAACTACGGTAAAAGCAAATTATTATTTTTACGATAACCCTGTTACGAGCTGTGATTTGGTTGATTGAGTGAGTGGGGTGTTGCACATCCTTCTCCTCTCCTTCTCTCCCATCCTCTCGTCCCCTCCACTCGAGGCAACCGGCAATTTCGATAAAATGGACCTATTGCGTGCACGTGGCAGAAGGCGGTGATGAGTGCTCGACGAATCAGCACTCGAGTACGAAATAGAAGGTACCCAAGCATGAAATGTGGGAAAGAGGAGGAGGAGGAGTAGGAGGAGAAGGAGGGAAAAACGGAGCTGGGAGGAGGGATTGGGTTACTCGAGTACGGTACCGGTACATGATGGTTTTGCTTTTTGCTCCCCCCCCCTCTATTTCCTATCCTAGTTTCTTTTCTTTTTTGGGCCTCTCTTGTTATTTTTGCCATAAGCCGCTTCCCATTCCTGTCCACACACAGATTGCATGGGTTTCCAGGGTCGGAAGTGATCTACCCTACCGAACCGTACAAGTCGAGCAGAGCACGAGTTAAGCGTTGCCTTTCCGAGCCAGCCCCAACAGGGATCCTTCGAGTGCATGATGCAACTTGAAGCGAAGTTCCTATCCACCATCACCAATGGCCTCCGATTATTCACCCCAGTAGGGTACTTACTACCGCATCTATTCTCCCGCACGGTCCATACACTGGTGTACGGTTACTGCGCTTCTGTATCTGTAGGCGGTGGACCACGCAGTCCCATATCTACTAGTACTTTATCCGCGCTCTGACGTCCTTCGCGTGTGTCGGAACATCGTGCAAGTTCCCGGCTGGATCGAAAGGATACAAGAATATCATACATTGGTAGGGGGAAACCGGGGACCCGTCTCAAGGAGTTTGATGTCGAAGAGCCCCCCCCTTCGTTGGCTCTTCCCAGAGGCTCTGCTCGCGTTGGTGATTCATATTCCTCGACTCCGAAAAAAGAAACACTCTTTTCTTTTTTCATCCTCCATCTAGAAACCCCAACGGTGAGCCGATACTTCTTCTATACCTGAAAGTTGGAGTAGCCTTGTATCGTCATCACCATCCTTGATTCATTCATCATCGCAACCAAACTCGCATCGGATTTGACACTCCCGTACCTCTCTTCTGACGATCAGACGCCCGGCCCTCCTGCCCACCCCCATCCCTTGCTTGTGGGAAAAACAAAATATGAAGATTATGAGGCTTCAAACGCACGTGGATGCGGCTTTTAAGGAGGATGAGATTCTGTTCCCGTTTTGATATTGAGCTTCAGTTTGCGTCTGCGGCTGCATGAAGGAACACGCCGGCCCGTTTCAAAAGAGCCTTTTATTTTTGTACTATCATTACCCTCATTACCACGAAAGTGGGTAGGACGAAAGGGCACCCAAAGCAATTGATATGGTAATCACCACCATCGTCATCATCATTACGACCGTAATCATCTATATTCTAGGCGCAAAAGCCACAAAGGCATGGAACCTGTGATAGGCTCCTTCATAGACTATCATCACGCTTGCAAAACTGCTCTAGCTCAGGGAACCCCGTAAACCCGTAGACCTCGCACAAACGGTGCTACACACTAGCATCGCCTCCTCACAGGGTACGGTAAAGAATCAAAGTTAAGTATAATCCAAACAAATCTGAAGCGCGCAAGGCGAAGAATACTTCGAAAAACGATCCTGAAACACACCATGGCTAAAGAATAGAATGATCAACAGCACAGGGCCATCCCCAGGGTGCGCCGCGAAACCCTCGTCAACGGAAGCGATCATGACAAGATTCGTTCGCTTGTCGTTCAGCACTCCGCTATGCACGTAACATTTTCGTTAACGGGTGCAGTGCGGTAAGGCTAAAGATGCGTTGTGTGAGTGCAAAATAGAAACAACCAACAGCACGAGCACCGCGATCCCATCAGATATCGCCAAGGGATGCGGCGAAGGACAGGGGGGGAATGTAGTGTGTGTGTGGATGGTGATTGGCAAAAGGTAAAAAAAGGAAGGGGGGGGGAAAGAAAAAAAAGGGTGAACCCCTGTCAGCCGTCTATACTTAACACCTCTCAAGGGAGGGGAGCGATAATTATGGTTATTTTTGTTCACGAAAAAGCACACGGGCCACACCCTTTCCACATCGGGTTGCGGGGAAGGGTTTTAATAGACCGCATAAGGGAAGGACCCGGACGTTGGGAACATAATAATATCCGTTTTAAAAAAACATTAGTGCTAAATATATCACTTCAGCCAAAAGTGGTAAACCCCTATGACACAAATATGCCCGCATACGTCCGATTTAACGGTACTTTGTTACTATTTATTTTTAACTCTGGTAAAAATACATCCTAATGTGGCAACACGAGGAAACACTCAAATTAACCATGTGTCCAAACATGGAGATAGTATCCAATTTCGAAAGCTAATTGTGCTTCTTGTGGGAATGGCTGGTATTTTTTTATTTTTTTCTTCACCTCCCAGTACGGCAGGGTCTTACCTTTTCACCCGTGCTCCCTCTTCCTTCTTGGCAGAGTCCCCCACGCCGGCTGCTTGCTCGCTCGCTCACCCGCTAACTTAGCTCACCAGAGAGAGAGGCTTCTCTCGGATCGGATCTACCGAGCGACCCGCTGTGTCGCCGAAGTGTAAAGTTTAGCCTGCCGGCACTGGCCACGAGGGGTGTGGACCGCACGGGCTGATGCGAGCGGGAGCGAAACTCTCTTACCGTCCCGTACTTAGCGAGCCGATCCAGCCCCAAAAACCTTTCTCCGTCCCCCTTTCAACCTCCCGGCAGAGGGCTGGCCGGGGGAAACATTTTCTCTATAATACTCCTGCTGTGTGAAGGGGAAAGGAAGCCCACAGCACCCATCCATTCCATAGCCAAAAGCCACCTACCTCAGGGCCCTCAATCATTATTATCTCTCCGCATCGAAAAACATACATAATATTAACTCATATAATTAATCCCCAGATCACTCATCTTACCCAGCGGTGAGATTCCACAGCATTTCGTTTTATTAAACTTTTACTCCATTTTACCATTCGCTTGGGTCGGGCTTACATACATACACACACGTACATACAGACACACATACATACACACGCATCTACCATCGAGCTTGACTTGACCGAGTTATCGCTCAATCTCACTCTCTTGGAGAGGCCAGAGACAAAGAGGGAAATTAATCATGCTTTTGCCAGACCGATTGCCAGATTCTCGGGACTTGGTTGGTGTTTCCTCAAGTCTCGGACGTTTTTTTAATCAGCCATTCATCAGGCCATAAGAGTGGACACCATAGCGCATTAGTCATTGGTGCGAAGGGAGAGGTAAAAAGGCAGTCTTCGTAGGCAGATAATTATGTGTGTGGGGTGTCTTCCCCCACACCTCTTTTTCTCTTTTTTCTCTTTCCGTTTTTTTGTTTCGTCCCCCCACACTTTCCGCTACCCTATGATATGTGCTCGGATATGTCTATAAAAATCAGAGGATGCAACCCTTGTCTCCCATTAAGTTGAGATCTGTATAGGATCAGCAGAAAATAGTTTTCCGATTTTTTTACTACGGTACTGACATACCCGGGCAGCTCAACCCCTGTCGTGGCCGACGTTACCATGATGAGAAATCTTACCAAGCAGATCATACCCTATATACCGGTACATCCCGTACCAAATACCTACAGATGCTCACCTCTGCGAGTGTTCCCTCCTGTTCCCACTACTACTACCACCACCACTACATACCACCGCACAGGATACCCGCATACTCGAGCGCATACTCGTGCATCCAACCTCCTCCTCCTCCATGCGCTCCTAAAATGGCAGCTCTGCCTACATAATCTATCGTACATAATGAACACGAATGTTTCTTTCGCTTCTTTCAGCCTCAACACCACTGTACCCTGACCTGCCTCTGCAGGACTTGTGCTACGGAACATGGAATAATTGGAATAGCAACCACCCTCTCATGCGTGTATGATTGTACTGCATGCCATAACATGCAGGTGCCAGAAATGGTTCTATTATTATTATTATTATTACTTGGTTGAGCCGCGAGTACTGCAGGTAGGCTGCCGGTGTCTTCGTCGGTGCGGGGGAGCAAGAGGGGGGAGGGATATACGGTATCCGGGGTCAAGAGGGAAGGGAGGAAATCGTATTATACCCGTGAAAGGATTTGATGGCGATGATGGTGTATTCTTTTTTTATTTTACCATTCTCGAATTCCTCTCCTCCGAGCCATGGTGGTGGGGGTGGCGTAGCGGCTTTCATGTCTTGCAGTGGCATGTAATGTGGACTTATCGTACCCATTGGGCACCGTACGCGTTCTCACTTGTAAAATAGCGATGCTTACTGTGGGCTTTCCCCCCCCCCCCCCCGTATCACGGCAGATGCAAGCAAGCAGGCGAGCGAGTGCTTGAGTGGCCGCGAAAGAAAGAAAGCCAAAAGAAAAATGGAAGGGTCGAGATGTGTTGCGCTTGACTAGTGATTACTATCCAAGTACAGTCCAGTACGTGAGGTTAGTCGTGCGCCTTCTAGAAGGAACGAAGGAAGGAAAGAAGGAAGGGGGGAGTGTTCCATCCCACTCATTCGTCCGTCCACCAATCGGCCATTCTGACGCGTACTTACTGTGCTGTAGCTTCGACTTCTCATGAGAAGCGCATCCCGACACCGCTCACCCGGCCAAGTTTAGACGGGTAGGTTATGGTGTATAGCATTGTGCTACAAACAAAATTGACGGTGAACAAGCTTCTAGGCGGAGGAGGAGAATGCAAGTGCCCCTTCTGTAGCCCCCTTCCTCCGATTGGCTATTTTGTTTGCTTGGTTGCTGAGCTCTGCTCCTCCTGTGATGAGTTACCGTTTTTAGTGCACAGGAGATGTGACAAAAATCATAACCGTTCGTGGTATATAATAGATCTAGTGCTCTTTGATTTGTAAAGTATTCGGACACAAAATGCCAAGGAAGACCATTTTACGCCCAAATTCGAGGATCTTGGCACCTCTATTTCCGGATACTTTACGAATCGGTGGGTAAGTTAGCCCTCTCCCTAAGAATTAAGAACGATTTACTATACTCTCTCTCTCTCTTCCCCATCCGGTTCGTAAAGTGTCATCATTATAGGATGGAAAACATTTACTGCAGCTGTCACAGGCGGGACCTGCCGCATCACATTCTACTCACTAAACAAACTTGGTGTTAGCCATTCATTCATCAACCTACTAACCTAATACGATGGCTTACGATACCGCATCGTAACCTGGCGGTTAGCCGGGGAGATCTCGAAAGGAGCAAGTTGCAGTTAACGTAGACTAGCTCGGAGAAGGCAATACAATATACTCGAGTACAAGATACAAGGCTACCGTAGAACTGTCTCGTCCCTGACGCCATTCTATCCATGCCCAATCCGATCCAATTCGGCGGATCACAGATCACTTTGCGGCCCAGCCTGTGATATTAGCATGGCTACGCCGCCGATGGCTGGGTAAGTGTAGTATTGATGGGTGAGAATTCTCCTGAGGAGTGCCTCGGGTAATGTCGGTGGTCTCTATGGTAATGGTGGTGGTAGTGGAATTGCTGGTTGGGACCAACGCCTGTCATCTGGAATTTTCCTGCTGAATCTAGATCTCCGTAATTATCACAATAGCTACTCTTGGAGTTTGTTTATGCCATATCCCCTACTGGAGGTTCTATGTACCGGTAGGGCTAACATAGTAAGAGGGGAACAGGGGAAGGCGTAACGAAGCAGGTGGTCCTGATCCTTGTATGATGCTACAGATCCAGCTTGAGTGAAAGTTCCGGTTTGAATGGAGGAAGATGGTCCCCTTCCTTCCTTCTACATTCATGTAGTCCAGGTACTATGGGCCTCAATGCAAGCACTATGATAGGGCAAACACCTACAACCGGGCTAAGATGTTCATAATCTACAGTATCGGGGAAGTTGAATCGACCGCCGATCGTGTTAAAGGTAACACTGCAGGTAGAGTGGCCTGTGCGCTACTATCAGACCACTGTATGCTCGAGTACTACAACTTGAAAGTATTGTCAGGTTAAGGGCGAGTAGAAAAAGTAGCTGATAATGAAAAACGCGCCCCCGAGGCACTGCTCCACTGGAACACGCGTTGCTCAGCCCACCGAATTTACCCTTATTCAGCTATAAACTTGACTACACACGATACTGCACTTGCCCCACGAGCTCACTCGGAACCATCCATCCATCACCAACGAAAGTGCACTTCTGTACAAACATCATCTCCCATGTTTCAATCTAAAACATACACCCGATTCTCCCCGCCGTCGTGTCCTTTTGTTTCTTCTTGAGCCGCATCCCTACTGTACCTCCTTTCCAGAAGCTTAAATGCACAGTCATCCACTCCGAAATGGCGTTTCCCACTAACTCGTGGCCTTCCTGTTGGGTTGCTACCTCCGATGGTTCTGACAGGAAATTTCCGGGGTGGTACGGGCCACGCTATCTGGAGGTAATGGGTCCAGCCGCTGTTGGGGCATTAAAGTTTGTGGGCACTGGGGGTGTTGAGGAGGGGGGGAGGATGGGAGGTGATTGGAAGAATGGGCTGGTTCCCGGACTTGTGTGAGATGGGAGACTAGAGACAAAGGTGTCTGAGTCGTATGGTTTGCAGGTAGTTAAGGTAAGTGCTAGAGAAATCATCATGAGCACTTTTACTCACTTGTAGATAAATTTGAGATGGGGTGCGATATCTTTTCCTAGTTCGTTTCATTTCTGCGGAGCGGGGTGGGTCAAGTGAGAGATTTGCATTGATCCCTCGGTTCCTACGGCTTCGGCACTTGAACTGGACCTTTCTCTTGTTTGTGCATACAGTTTGAGTTGATTTTAGCATCCGGCCCCTAATGATAGGATACTTACTCAGACGTCGATCGTTTTCCGACACCCCCAAGGATGAGGGAAAAAGTAATCAATCAATCGCCCTAAGTGCTTTGAAGGCGAGTGCCGGTACAAGCAATCCCCACAGACAGCTGTCAACTTAGATCTACAGCCGTTGAACTGTTAACTGTTAAACGAATGCGGTGGATGGCGTTACACCGAAAGTGATTCGTCTCACCAGATCGGCCAGACCGAGAAGGACGTATGTATGATACCGGTAGTTTCTCATCACACATTTTGAGGGGTTCCTGGGGGGTCTGGTTTAGTCTGCTTCTCCTTCTCCTCACTTTCCCCATATATCCTCCTCTGTCGAGTCTGTCTTCCTTCTGTTTCCACGGAGGGACCGCGAGGTTTGTTTTTTGAGAGTTTTTTTCTCTCCCCTTTGCCCCTCTGTGCCGCTATGTCCCTTGCTTCCTTTCGTAATTATTGCACCTACAGATAGTCCTTCTCCAAGCTTATTGGTGTGCTCGAGTAGGTGGAACAGATATGCAAGCATGCAAGCACCCCCGCCACATGGAAACTACCGTTCCGTATTCATTAGTAACCCTTGAAATGGGCCAGATCAATCGAACGAAACGTGGCCCGATACGCGAGTGAAATTAAGTCTTTACAAGTCAGCCCTTTCTTTCGATGGCCTTGATAGAAGGAGCGTCCTGTGGCAAATAGTAGTGAAAACCTAACTACAGGAAGAAATCCCCACGTGAACCTAGTTCCCCTATCCAACCGCATCCCCTGGCCCCATTTCTTGTGTCTCTAGGCCATACGGTAACGCATAGCGGAACACTCTACAATAGGGAGGGTATATGTGCTCTTGCGAGGAGCAGGGTTTACTATACTTTTCTAGCATATAATTTATACTATTAGATACCGGTATCTTACAAGTGTTCAGGGTTAGGTGTTTGGAATTGCTAGATGAGATCGGGGGGATAAACTAGCTCTGTTAAACCCAGCTACGAGTACCGTTTAAAAACGCTTATAACCACTACCTCCGTAGCAGGGGTTAATCTCCGGCCCAACCACGATAGGTTTAGTCTGACAGGTTACCAGAATTGCGAATACCAGTTAATGAGATCCAACACACTCAGCACACTACTCAGGCTTTCCCGTGTTAAGAAGGCACTAATCCCTCTTGGATGCTTTTGGCTTTGAGTACAGAGATTAACCCCTGCTACGGAGATAGTGGATTGTAAGAGTTTTTACGGTACTTGCTCGGGTATCGGACAATATATCCAATGCAGCCTAGCTACTATTGCATAGCTCCACCGGAGAGAGAGAGAGATTACGGTAATGAATACCATGCCGTAGTTTATTTCTTCTCTCCCTCCTCTCTCCCCCCCCGTCTAGGTCCGACCTACCATTGGATATCGTGACTATTGAGCGCATTTCGTCACTGTCGTGTCTGTGTATCCGCATATCTGTTTGTCAAGGGTTGAGTTATTACGATTTAGAGTGGGTCCCCGATATGCCCATGTGTCCACTTGGAATATATTTCAGGAGAAGGTGTTCTCCGCCGGAACTTTTTCCATGCCGGAGTCCGTGTTGAGCGTGTTACAACGAGGTATAATACCATCTACACTTGCAAAAGCACCCGCGATAAAGTTGGACGGTTAATTAGGGCTTGCCTCGCAAAAGAATGCCTATTTTGTAGAAAAACACCTCCACCGGACACTTGAACTTTGTGTATCGTAGATGTGAATATTATAACTCATTCATAGATGCCCTGGTGGACTGAACGGGTGTTATTACAAGTATCACTAGAAAAAGTCCTGTCGGTTGAGTTCAATGAAGAGGGAGTTGAGGGAGGGCGTGGGGGCTAGTTTCAGGTCACCTGCTAGGCCAAGAAGAGCATATTTCACTCGAGTATGTCATTGGGGCTTTCAAAAGTAAATAAAATGACGGTTGTGGAGCTTGGGGACATCTGGAAATTCCATTGTTGGTGGCTTTTTTTTTGAGGCTTGGGGTCTAGACCACCGCTCTCTCTACTCACTCCAAGTTAAGTTCAACTGATAACATAGGATTTTTATTTTATTTTAACGATGCTACTTTGCATCCCTGGAGGGAGTAGGAGGTTGCGCTGCGGTGAGTTAAGGTTTTATTGAGCGAGTATAGTAAATTCTGTGTAAACACGACTCCTCTAAACTTCTTGAGATACTCACCATTTCTCTTGAGGCCTAATCTCGTGGCAAATGTGCTTTTTAGGGGATAGATAATAGCAGTGGGTCGAATTTGCCCAGAACTTACGCTACCGCTCGCGTTCCACTTTTCGATGTACAAGTATTCCACCGGAGTCTAGAACTATGATATGGGGTTCCCCTATTTCCATCCTTACGCACAAGTCTCATCTCAACCTATTTCCATCCATTCCATCTGAACAACCCGTGCCTCCTGACGTTACAGAACCAGAGCCTAACCAGGCACGGTAAACACAATCCCACGCCAAACTACGCACCTCTACCTCACCAGTGTTCAACTCCTCGTTCGTCCGAACTTTTTGTCCACCCCTAAAGCTCCGAAACAGTGCTAATCCCAATCCTGCGTAGCGCCCCCGCAGACCGACCAATACGACAGGGCAAGTGCGCCACCTAAAGGGGGGAAAGAAAAAGAAAAAAGGGCTCGGGCAATTAACGTTTGTGGCTGATCCTTTTTTTTTGTTCCTGGTTGCGACAGTCAGCAGGCAGGCAGGTCGGTGAGATCATCCAGGGTCTCGGATAGGGCCGCCGAGAGATATTCGCGTGGTGGGCGGGATCGCATCGATAAACTTTTTTTTCTTCTTTCCTTTTCCACTTGTGGATAGCGGATGGCGAAAGATTGTGATGTGATGAACGGCTTCCTCCATCGGGATTCGCGTCTGGCGTTGCCTTAAGGGGCAAGTGTTAGTTACGGTAGATGGACTTAGTTTCCGTCACTCGCTAAACTCGACTCGGCTCAGCCGAACTTCGGCTTCCGACCGGTGTCCCTCCCTCCCTCTCTTCCCCGCACCAATCGGTCAAGAAATTGAGAAGACCACGGTTATATAACGGGGAACTTTTTTTAAAATTACCGTAAGCTCATGGCCGTCCTATCAGCTCTCTTGGACGCTCTGGTTCACGGCGTAGAAATCTTGTTTTTTATCATATAACACTGGACTTGACTCACCATGCCATCCCAGGAACTCCGCACACGCCATCGATCTGGACCGCGTGGTCAAGGTGCCCCGCCCATAAAAGAAGTAAATATGAGATCTAATTTCGGGTCATTCCTACTCGTTTCGCCTCGGAAATTCTTTTTTGATTTTTTGCGGTGCGCTACCACGGTAGACGAGGGGGAGAGGAAACGACTTTGTTTGGAAAGTGTATGCCGAATGGCCTAATTTATCTTTACCGTACCGTATTTGCCTATCTGTTACTCCTTCCTTCCCTCCTACCACGGTATGTTTTTTTTAGATGTGTGTGTACTCGAGCACTCCCCGGCGTCCGTGCGATGTGCTCCTCTTGTTGGTTCTGTATCATACGAGTAGAGAGAGAGTTTTTGATGGCCAAGTATCGGGGAAATGCTTCCATCCCTGTGCCTGCCCATTGTTGCATGTGCGTGCGAAGAGAGAAGCTGGAAGTTCGCATGTCGCCTTGGTCAAGGGGGGGTTCGCTTGTACCTACACTACCGTCCACTACAAGTGTGAACCGTAATTTCACGTTTGTAGCGACTCCTCAATGCGTGAATGGTCGCTGGGATGCGGACGGGTACCTGACCTCCCACCGGGATTCCGGCGGTGAAGCATGTATCGTCATGGGGGACATCTTATTGGGCCATTAGCTTTATTTGCTAATTACCACTTGGATGGATGTGTACGAGGGCGCTGAAAAATGGGCTACCTTCAGCGCGGAGGACTCGACTGGGCGGAGGGGAGGGGTCAGCACTTGGTTTGGGGAAGGAAAAATAACAATAACAATGTTTTTTCCACGGGGTGCTGTTCTGTACGGTATGTTGTATTCGCCTGAAGATTTTCTTTACGCCGTCAATAGCCGTGGATGGAGAAGAATCACACAGATGGGGGCTCGTTTGGACAATCCACAAGCGGGCATCTGGCATGGGCTGATCGTCACGATCACGGTAGTGCCCGAATGTGAGCTCAGTCGCTAGTCACCTAACTCAGATGGTTAATCAGTCAGCCAGCACGATTTCGGTTTGCCCGCCGGTTATCCTTGAGGCATATTTTGGTCCGTATCAGCCTGCCCAGTAACAAGCACTACAGTGCTGTTGAAAACAGCCAAGTATGGATACCATGCTGCCCCCGTTTCGTGCGGCTCTGCGCGGTCCGCATGAATAAGGACACCAAAATATCTTGGATATATACCTACCTGTGGCTGAATCGAGGGCTCAATGCTAAACGGTTGTTGCTAATAACGGGGCGGGGGTGATGTATCATGCTGTGCGGCGTAGGAACAAAATCATCCACAAATACATTTGTTTTATGGAAGTTGTCGGTTCCATGAAATACTATTATATCCGGTCGGTACTTTTAATTAACGGTACGGGGACCAGAGATTTGTGCTATTTTTCGGATTATGTTATTCCGTACGGCACTTTACGAGTTACTGTGCTGTACGAATACAGTACTACAGTAGAGTATGGTGTTACGCCTATCATACCGGTATTGTAAGGTGCTGAATGGGTTCCTCCTGCCCGCCTGGCTAATGGGTGGACTAACTCACGCTATAGGTCACACCCGATGCGTTACTGATACAGTATGATACTGATCATTATCTGCGGGGAAGAAACCTTCCCTTCACCCCGCTTCATCAGTGATGGAAATACGACCCCCCCCCCCCCGACACAGCCTCCCCACCCGCTGATCGCGCTCCGCTCCCCTCTCCGTGCTGCGCAGTACATACGCCCTGTACCGGGCTACTTCAGCCCCGCTTGTAGAACATGCGCAGCAATCTATGATACCCTACTCTGCCCTACTGTGCTATCGGTACCTGGATTTTTTATATATATATTTGCCTATTACGGTGCACAGTACAGTACATGGCACAACAGAGTAGTAGGAACATAAAACCCTAACTTTACCCCTTGCTTCTGGCCACCTATTGGCTATGCAAAAAGACAATAATGTCAAGGTTAATCAGCAGCGCGCGTTCCAGAATGAGGCGGTGCTTAAGCTGAACAATGATTTTGAGGATCGTACGAGTATCGATGAAGCGTACTGTACATCAAAGTTTGCGGTGCCATTGTTGGATGTTGGACCGTCCAAATCTCCATCACTAACTTAAGGCAACAATCGGACCAAAACTGCTTTCAAGCAAGCTGAGAACGCATGGAAAGAAAGAAAGGAAGCATCCATTGCAGGATAAGCGACAGAACCTCTCCGTGCGGTGGTTAAGCTGCTGTTCCAGCATTCTCATTCTCATTCTTTCCGGAAGAGAGGGGAGGTTTTGTCATTTTGGGCTTGGGTTTGTATGCCCAGAACGAGCACGGGTTATTTATAACCAGTAATGATTTTCCTGTCTGAACGTTTCACCTAAGAGATGCTTAACCTCGATAATGCCGGCGGTAATCGACTTGGTGTCATATCCCGCATGTGAAGGATCACGAGTTATCACTCTGAATGATCAAATAGGGAAAAAGGAGAATCTGTGGGGGGATGGGATGGCAACGGGCTCTGGTGGGATTGCCATGCGCTGGGGTTGAATTTTTTTTGGTTTCTTGCATCATTTGATAATTAGTGTTTGTAGTGGGTTTTGAAATATGCTAGTTGGGGCATGATATCATAGCGTATTTCTTCACCCTGCATTTCATCGTGGGTTTGTAAGTGATGTGGGTGTCTGATGTTGGCTGACTTATATACTGGCAGGTTAAGACTACCGCTTTCTTCCTTCCTCCTCTCCCTCTCCTCTCTCCCTTCCTTCCTTCCTGGGCTGGGATGGTAGTTGAAGGAGAGGCGGAAGAGTGCTCTGAACAGGTTGATGAATGTGTATCGGAGACGCCTAGTGTTTGCAACGGCCAGCCTGCCGGTACATGGACCCGTATAGCAGATTTGAAAAACTTGAAACTGGTACCGTGAAAAGTCAAGGTAGAATCCCCGGTGGGGATGCGGGGATAATCAACCCTATGAAGCTATTTTGACCTTTGCAGCCCGTGTGTGTTCAGTATCTAGCCCAAATTCTCCAGGGTACAGGGGAGCTAGATGAACCCCCAGGTATCGTACAAGGGGACCCAATGCGGCTGCATGCATGTTGAGCCTCTGTGAAATATATCACCTTATCACGCTCCCGCTACTAGGTTGGCATGTTAATTACTCTGCCAGGGAAGTGTAATAACCTCGCTATCGGAAGTGCAAGGGCCCGAAGTCATTAAGCGGGATTGACAGGGATATATTTGGCTGGTTAGCCTCAAATAGCTGTTCCGTAACTTTCTTGCCGGATCTCGGACATACACTATTGTAGTCCCCCTCACCCATCTTCGCTAATCCCATGCTATAGTATCTACCTTATCCACTGTCGTCAGGCATCAAAACCTATCGCTAGAAACTACCGTCGAGTCTTCACCGCGGCCAATCCCGGAAACCCACGGCCACCCCCTACCTCACCTACACCATGCCTTGCCCGACATGTTACTCACTCGACGGGGTTATCTGCCCATTTAGCGAATGAACGGCGGGCTCCGGTTATCTAGGATAGAGCGGCGGGTTGGGCGTCATGCAGTATCACTCGATTTGTGGTTATCAAGCCCCAGCTGGAGTCTAGCGACCACGAGCCGTCTGGAGGGGTGAGTGGGGAGATTTTGGTTTATGAGTCTTGTAGCCGAGTTTACTTTATGGCGCTGCGGGGGCTGAGGGTAATGTATGTTAGCTGCTAGCTAACAGGGGGTTAGGTTGGTAAGTAAGGTTAGGTAGAGCGAACCCAAGTGAGGTATCGTACACCACGTACGGCATCGCGATATTATAAAGTGAGCAGGAGCGGATCTGCGGGGGGGGCGCTGGGTTGTGTAGTGCTACGCCAATCAGAGTTGTACAGGTTATGTTACGGAGGCTGTGGTGTGCTGTGCCCCTGGGGCTCTTGATGTTCAGGAGGAGGAAATTATGTTTCCACTGAAGAGAGCTACGGAATTCCATGTCCTAGGCTACTAGCTGACTAACCAACCAACTTAGCTAGATGTCGTATTGTGCCTATGGCAGGAGTGTGTCCTAGTAAGGTGCGCTGTGGTAGTCCAGGATGCTGGCTAAGTTAATTTCCCGGTGGTGAAAACACAATAAAACCCCGAACGCAGGAATCTTTTTAATCCCCAAATGTATTTCAAGCCCGGCCATCTTCCGGAAACTAGGGCTCGCAGTTCTTAACCATTTCCTGCCATAAACTAATGTTAATTTATTAAGGTTGCCAGAGTTCATGCGCTTCTCCACTGTTACTATTGAAGTGGGGGTGGGTTTGCTGGGATATGAACTAGGGTGTCATGCATTACCGTGTCCTTGCCTACAGAGGGTATTATGCTCGTACTAACTTATATATGGGGTGCCCTAGCATCTATTAGAAATAGCCGTCAAGCTGGGTTTTAATTAGTCAGTTGGTCTGGTTGGCAAGGATATTATTTTAGAGAGGTGGAGGATTTTATCTACCCTTTAAGCTTTCACTTTTTTCCTTCTATTAATTGAATGACTGCTTGGAGTCTTGTTGCCTGTCTGCCGTGCATTGTCTGCTGCTATGCTGCTATGGTACCTTTCTGGGGATGGCATTATTGTTCCCAAAGGCCGTTGTATGGGCAATTTGTGAGTTCAGCTGGTGTGTGGGCAACTAGGAAGTCAGTGCATTATTAACCCCCTTCTTTTGCTGTCGGATTGGATTGTGTGCTGGTTCGATGAAGCTTTTTTTGGTTGATCGTTACTTGTCCACCTATGGTTGACCTTGTTCAATATAGAGCTACTCGGCGTCGCACCGTACCGCTGAAAAATTCTAGGCTGCCTATTGATAAATTCGATTCTACATTATGTGTGCTGAGAGTGGTAGGTGGAGTTTTTTTCGTTTTACACGTCCATAGCCTCAACTCGTTTATTCAATTTTATCCACTGTTTTATCAGCCGGCATATATACGCACTCCTACCTACCGAGCATTGAGTTATCGATCAATTTGTCGACCAATCAACTCCCAGTGCCATCCCCCCTTCCCTCACCGGTGCTATGTTCCATGATCACCATCCATAATTTTTACAAGAGCGCACCCCCCAAAGCCTTTCCCGCACACTTCTGGTGCCTCCGGAACTTCCCCCCCCCCCCCCCCTCCCCCTTCTCTTGTCCCCGGAGTACCGTGTCACATGGCCAGTCTTCCGTATTGAAATTTCCCTGTTGTAAATCTAGCGGAAATTTTGGTCCCCCAACTTGCGTGTTTGCCCTCGATCTTGCTAAATTAATCCTCCCGATCCATCCATCCCAAATTTCGCGTAAAGCCATGACTCCCTTCCCCTCGTGGGCTAGATTTAGCGTTTGGTGGACGGCGAGGTAGAAACGCTCGTGCCAGCCACTGTATGTTCCCCCGCCTCCTCTCGGTTTCGTGGGGTCGGTGTATCTATCTACCCGATTTTATTGATTATGGCCATTTGGGTTTTCGGTCTGGTATGGTGAAATGGTCGTCATGTGAAGGGATGGGAAGAAAAGGGTCCGATAACCGTTGTTGGCGCTTCGCAGTGTACTGTGCTATACTTCCAGGAGTAAAGTAGATTACTATATGGGGATTACAACGTTCAGTTAGGTTAAGCTTCAAGGCGCAACTGCATATCATGCAAACACTGAATATCAGATCATCCTGGAGATAACCTTTTTCCTGAGCACTTGCACAAGTATATGTGTAAATTGATGATGAATGATGAACTAATGAAAATATCTAAAAAATGAGCACTATATCGAGATACACACTTTCTACGGCAATGATATTGTACTCCTCTTCTCAGCTGCCACTACCCCTCGAGCATTCCTTTCTAATGTTCAAGAATAGACTATAGTTACAGTATAAGATCCCACTGACAGAATATTCTTAGTTTCCTGAGAAAAGGCAGGAAAAATGGAAAGAAAGGAAATATCTTACTTTAATTTTCTCTTCATATGCATCTTTCGGGGGATACAGGAGAGACAAACCGGAGATGGGGCGGTCGTACAACAGGTGGGGAAAAAAAGGCTGCTAGAGAAGCGGGATGTCAGATACGGGAGGATGCATTTCCGGTTGTGAAATCTGTCATTTAGATTGTCACGGACTGGTCGGATTGGGGATCAAGGATTTTTTTTTAGGTTTCCTGGAGGGTGTTTTTTTTTGTTTCGCTTTATGCTGGAGGGGTGGAATGATGAAGGGGGAATGAAGTGTTTGGACATTGAAGGATGGTGGAGTACGTATGCTCTGAGTGAAATTCCAAGTAGATCGTCTGCATAGGTATAGAGATTTGCTAATTCTTGATAAGTATCTGATTGGAGCAATCAATATAAGATTCAAATGAAGAAGAGCGGACCCTCATGCATCTTACTGGTACGAGCAGGGTAGACAAAGTGCCCAAGTGAATGTTGGCCAAACCCTGGCGAGTCATGATCGGAGCTACAAGTGTAACACGGACGAGAAGGATCGTTGGAACCTCGTGGTCCTCGTCCGGTGAGCTACTCACTGACCAGCCACGATAATTACCTTAAAACTCACACAGCTCACCTGAGCTGCAGCAAGATGCCCAAGTCGATCCACTCAGCGGACCGGTTCGCCAGATCTGTGGGGAAACCGCAACCACAGCCACGCTAGCAATGAACCCTTCCACTTCCAGCGTAAGGCAAATAAATAAATAGACCGGGAGGGAAAATGAGAAGAAACACGCAGAGGCCTAGAATTCCATGCTAACCAAGTTACACCATCAAAGGGTACTCCTAGAGCTGAAACCGGAAATAAATAGTAAGCTTATGGCCCCTCTTGCACTGATAAGTCTGTCAAACTTCCCAAAGCGTCATTCTGTGCTACCGAACTTTGGGGATTTTTTAGGACCCTGTCCCAGTTTGGCTGCTTACATAGAGCCATCCCCCTAGCATCGTGCGCTCCCTTCTAATATAGAGTGTTAACGATTGCCGTTTTATCCTTTCACAGACCCGTATTGTAGAGGCCAAATTTACTCTTGGGTGGTTTGATGGAATGCTGTAGCCTAGGGCACGGCAGGCTGGTGTACTGGATAGTAAGGTATGGTGGGAAGGACGGATACCAAATGGTTGAAAAGGTTTCATTACCGCCACTTCATGATGGGGTATCTTGTGTCGTGATTGGTTCATTTGTCCTTCGCCCACCCCTCCCTCTTCTCAGCCAATGGTGGACTTGGTTGATACAGCCGTTGGGAAGGTTAGCAGATGATTCAGAAATCCCCTCTCGTACACTGTGAAGGATGAGACAGAGCCAAACGAATCGGAAGAGCTGGAGTAATTAAGGGAGCAGTGTTGGGATACTGGTGATCTTACAGTACACAGTATTGTAGATGGCCATTATCACAAGATTTACCACACCGCAACACCGAATCTGCAGGCATCGCGAAACCAATCTAGGGTCTTCCCCGTTCCATCTCCTCCCTTCCTACGCCAGATACAACCACATCTGTTTTTTACCCTAGGCCTCATTTTCTGATTCACCTACCTTATGCGATTGCCCGGTGGGGGCGAAATGGGCCAAGTCATTCCCGACCATACGCTGAGCTTTTCGAGAGATTAGATTCTGACAACCCACTGACATAAACCTAATCTGACTTAACCTTACATAACCACGCAAATCTGCATGACTTTTGACCCGAAAAAGGAAGATATTCAAATATGAGGTGAATCATAGGGCTGGGTTACAAATTCGGCGAGGTCTCCGGGGAGAATGTTTAGTTAATGGACAACAGGCATGCCCGATGAAGGTGGGGATTTATGCTTTGAAGAACGATGGCAACAGGTAACTTATGGCGGTGCACTGTCCCGTCGTACATGGGGGAGATGATAACGAGATTAGGTTTCTCTTGTAGCTAGTAGATTCTTTGGGATTTGAGTATGGATTTGGATTATTGATGATGAAGTAATCTGTTTGAAGGGGGGGGGGGGAGAATTTAAATTTCTAGATGTGCGTAACTATTCCCCATCATTATCCTATCGTGGGTTGGGTTACTTTTGTTGAACACTAGCCACAATCATTACCATAACATAGTCCTTAAAAACCCGAACTGCAATATTCTCGATATGCACATCCACTAATCCCCCTGTCAATACTCTTTCAGGAAATGCCTATCCTACTCATATTAGGAAGGGGGGGGGAAGAGGCGAAAACCTAACCTAGACGAACAACAGCATGCTGCTTCGCCGCAGCCGCAGCGCCATGCATACCTTGCCGTAAGGTAAAAAAACTGGCCCGGTCCGTTCACTCCCGATCACACCACGCGCATAAACACCTGCCACGCGCCTCCTTGAAACGGTCGACAGGGGTCTAAGGCTGTGTGACGGGGAGGGACACAGCGTATCATATCGGATCACATACTATCTTGAACTATCTGGGTATCTTGTAGTGTATTTGGTTGAATTTGTAGAATGACTGTTCGGTTTCGGAAGTGTTGCTCGTTGCAGTGCCCAGCACTTCCGCAGGATCCCGTGGCATACTTTTGGGCTGGGGGGGCTTGGGAGGGTGGTTTGCCTGGTGGGAGTTCGGATCTTAATTTCCTTGCCCCTTTCTCGCCCTTTTTCGGTGCCATATTGGATTTTTGGGTTTATTTAGCTGTAGATAGGGCTTTGTGCTAGGGTGTTTCACCTCTGGAGCAGAATTGAAAAGGCGGAGATGCGGTGTGTGCTGTTTGAGGGGAATGGAGCCTCTGAGTTACATCGCATGCTGGTCATAACTCAATGCAATAGTGGCGAGGTGATCCGGGGAACTGGACGACGTTTCAACGCTTCAGCCTCCAAATATTCCCCGATCGGTTTTATTGAGAGGAAGTGTGGGTGATATTTGCAGGTTTTGGGAGACTTGGTCGGTATTGGGGGAATATGTTCATGTGGAATCACTCGGTCATGGTGTATCACGGCAGTTTCAAATCGAGCCAAATACGGGACAAGTATATGGGGACTTGTGGTAGAAGTGAATTGCTTGGTTTTCTGGATGGCACAAACAGGTCCTTAAGTATATAAAAACTTCTTCATAATACGGCATAGACGTCTCTTTAGCACAACCTGCAGTAGGCTGCAGCTAAGCTAACGACTCTATAGATGAAAGGTTCCCATTAACTTCGTTGCTCTAATTTCACTGAGCGCTACTGGATAGGGAGAGTTATGTTAAGGTGGGAAATAAGGGCCCGGTAGCGGTAGGCGGTAGAGTGGAGGGTTCACGTAGGATTTAGGCACTTTGTAGGAAGGATATGAAATGTAACTTCCACCACTATTACTTCATCCGTTGGCTATCAACTAAAATTAAGCGATCTGTAAGGACAGATGTGTAAGTAAAACACAAATAACACGTCCTGATCCTTCCATGGATCACTACACCTATCTCTATTTCACCGCATGCCCCTATTCCTCCGTGCACTCCCGTGATGAGATAGTAAAGACATGTTAGAAGAATCTGCTCCGTAAACTGTTAAATTACTAAAACAATCTATCACACTCCCGAATAATCTGCAATGCACCCGAACGATCCGGCACATTCTCCCAACCGCCAGAGCCAACCACATCCTTCTAATAGATTGGTAGCTTGTGGGCCTAGAGAAGAGTCAACCTATGCCGCGGGGCGGCAGGGAAGTGATAACCCCCTCAATCTGCACCTGGTGCCCGATATCAGCATCCTCCATGAGGGCAGCCACGGAGGGCCAGGGTAACTTCCCTAAACAAAATTATTTAGGGCTATTTCGATGGAATTTCTATCAGGGGGATGTAGAGAGAGGGGGAGGAATAATTTGAATGATTTTCAAGATGGGGCATCTGGATATGTATTCAGTAGAGCTGTCCCGCCAGGCACTCCCTAGAAACAACAAAAGCTCCAGCGGACTGCGTAGGTACAGGTTTCAAGAGGAGCCAGAACAAGACTGAAGATCTTGGATAAAGCTAGGACTGAAAATAAAGGTATAAGAAAACCTGGGCGGGCTCCAGTGCCCTCTCTAAAGTGCATGGTGTGAGGCGGAGGCCCGTGGATCCATTCCTCAAAAGTTCAGCCTAACTCAAGGAGCGACTGGCCGCCGGGGACGGCCGAGAATGCTGCCAGGGCTGAGAAATAGGGGGAAATGATACCTCCGGCCGTTTCCTATGGCTTTGGAATGTGCGAATACTTCTTCCACTATGACTTGTTCCTCACTGATTGTCGGAGGACAACTAACGAATTGTGCAGCGATCGAAAGCTCAGACTGGAATTGGGCTGGACTGTAGGAACGGTATAATCGGAAACTTCGTTCACTTGTCACTCTCCAAACTAACTAGTCAAAAAAATGAGTATACATGTGAGATATAGGGAAGTTATCTTGATAGCTCCATCGTTTCCTACGCCCGCCGATTTCTCTCGATGTATGCCCCCATTTGTCCACTCACTCTAATAATAATAGATGGAAGGCATGACCATAGAACCATCTCGGTGAATAATTCTAACTCCGCGAAGAATTCAATAGCTGGGGACATTCTATAAACTTCTATGGCCAACCACAGTACACTGTCCACTTCAGGCAGCTCTCACATTTATTCTTATCAGTTGGCTCCCGTTAACCCCAACACCAATCAATTTCACTTTCAATCTTCGGAGGAGGGGAATAAGATTGCGAGGAGTCTAAAAACTACTGGAGCCAGTGACCTGACTCCACATCCATTACACTGCTGTTTGTACTAAGCATTTTTTAGAGCCAGTAACGAATGGCGCGGGGATAGAGTGAGCAGAATCTTTGGGGCCGGAACACTGGGCAGGAAAGGGAGAAAAGGTGTGGTTATAAATTTAGTTCTCTTGCCCTCTAACTTAACTCCTCGTAAAGGCTGTAGTATATAAAACATGACCTTCTTAATCCTTTTATGGCTTTCCACGCATTCCCCCACTCCTCCTCGCATCCAGTGATAGCAAAAGGAAAACGTGTCCAGAGATTCTCCGTCAACCGCGATGACTCCAGAACAATCTACCTCACTCCCATTATTGCAGCGGCCAACCAAGGCAGACTAGCGTCCTCTCTGAAATTGAACAAACTGGCTGCTCAAGCTCGTTTTATCATCCTATGCTACGGACTTTAAACCCTCCTGGGCGACCCTCTGTTGGATTTATAGGGCATGCGGTTAGGCAGTTGTGCGGATATGCAGGTATGATATACGGATATGCGGCTGGGAGATATACGGTTATAGGGCATGTGGCTTTGTGGTTTGCGGCGATTAGACACTTTGCAGTGGGTTGTTTTCACATCCTATGTCGCTAGGAATAGGGTCTCGGTTTCACAGTTTTGATGTCTCTCTGGCCATAAGGTATGAGGTATCGGATATTTGGTTTCATTGTTCCTTTCATACCCTATGTCACTGGGCATGCGGGAGTTGGCACACTGGTAGGACATAAGCTTTAGGGATCAGGTTTTTTCAGCTGCGTGTTTCTTTAGAGTTTGTTGGGTTTCGGGGGTGTCTTGTTGTTAGCTAGATAGAGAGATATATCTCCTTGCCTATCTTTAGCTAGAGAGAGAGCAGCCATCTAGTCCGCCGTTCCTCCATCTTTAGACGCTCCGCTTAAGGTCTATCGCGATTGGACTTTTGTTCTTTTCTTCTTTCATGCTTTCCCTAGGCTCTATCACCCACCCGGGTAGCCCCCCGCCTGTAGACCGAGTGACATATAGTAGCAATACTAGGCACAGCTCCTGCAGCTGTAACTACAGGCTCGGTTCCGTCTTTCCCGGGTCCCTATCCCGAATAAAAATCTGTCCCAATGTGTTTGTAAATGTTTTATCCTCAAACATGTTAGCTCTATTAGCTATACGATATGTTGAGGTATGGCTACCTACTCAGGTCATGTCTATGGGCTAGGTCTATCATTGGTTGTGCGGGAGTATTCTTGGCACGGGTGTTTCCCTGTACGACTAGTCATTAACGAACATCTCACCTCACACAACGTTCCACACAATCCAACAAAACATCTGTGGAGAGATATCAGGTACTCTTGCCAGAAATTTCTGGATACTGAGCCACAGGAAGCAGAGATCAGCTATAACATGAAAACATTTGTTGGGGCCTAAAGAAGGGGAGAGAGGATGAAAGAACAAAAGTGCAATCGCAATAGGCTCTAAGCACAACGAAACATGGAAGAACGGTGGACTAAATGGCTACTCTGCTGGCTAAGGACAAACCAGGAGATATAACAGTATATCGCCTGGCCACATATTGGCATATCCGCATACCCGCATGTCAGCATATCCGCGCAATTGCATATCTGCATAAGCCCATAACCGCATGCCATCCCACAACATTCACGAGATTGTCCGGGATCACCACCTAGACCACATCCCCTAACACGGCTCCCAGCGAAGAGGCAGAGAAAGGGGGATGGAGCATTGAGTTGTGGAAATGAGAGGAAGCGCAGGAGCAACGTTGACTATTCTAACTACATTTAGAGGACTCGTTTTTGAAACAAATAAAGAACCCCAAGGAAGCCGTTGGGAGTGCCAAGAGTTCTGGTATCAGAAATCCGCACTCCTGAGAATCTCCCGTTGACACAAGAGGTTCATCGGATATTTCTTAGCCTATCTTTCTGTGTAATTGCTGCCCTGGTTGCCCTGAATCGCCATCAGGATATACTACTTTCTCCACCACTTGTACAAGTTACAGGCACATAGAACCCGAACACTTCAGTCCGAGTTTTGTATGGGCCGTCAGATACGCGTAAATAATTCTCCATACAAATTTTTTATCCCTGTCCTTTCCTGGCCCAAATAATAGTCACATCGGGGATACTGGCCATGGAATTCGGGGAAAATTGGTCCTCTGAGAAAGAAAGCGAGTTTTTTGAAGGTAGAGCATAGATATACACCGGAACCCCCCCCCGCACCCCTCGTTCCTCGTTCTATCGATATCATGAGAGAGTACTACTATGATTGGATACTAATGTCCTTTTTTACTAAAGATAAAGTATCAGGCGCCTGAACTGTATATTTTCTGAAGAAGCAGATAAAGATCGAGAAGAAAGAGTATTATCGGCCAGTTCCTATGGTCTAATGGCTTAGGAGACTGGTCGGCTAATTTGAAACAGGGACCATCATGAGTTCGAATCCGGGGGGCAGTGGAGCAATCGAGCATTAAAAAAAAAATGCTCGGCGAACCACCTTTTTGCTGGGGGGTAGGTCTAGGGTCGGTAATACCCTTGGATCAATTCCCACCCAATGTTGTGGTGGGACTGCTGGCAAGTGTTCTGGTACTATATGCCCGTAACTTGTAAGCTACCTCCTGAATCCAGTTTTAATGATACAACTCCTCGTTCAGTCAGATAATCTTAATATCCTGAAACTACTCTCGGATCCTCTTGTAACTGCTGAATGGGAGATAGCCTGACCAATAGTTGTAATACGTTTTGAAATGCCCCCCAGTTGAGCTCCAGAACACCCGAGTGAGGATTGGTGAATTGCTATGATTCATCGGGCTACCCCGGTATGTTCATAAAGATCAGAAAACGCAACCCTTGCCTCCGTAGGGATTTGTATGGGATCAATAGAAATAGTTTTCCGACCTTCACCGACACATCTGAGCGCAGTCGTCAGATAGATTAAAAAGCTCGATCTATTACGAGGCGTTATTGTGCAAAGTGTTTCCTTCTGTTTGAGACCCTGGCCAATTGGATTGCCCGTGCATTCCGTTGCCCTATATCCGTTTACTTAAGATTAAGTAAATAGGAGATGTATCATAAATTCTCTTCCTCTCTCCCTAGCCGGCCTCTGTAGATTTCCCAAGCTTTTGTTTGCAGGCGTAATTCCCACGCTGCTTCCCGGTTTCCGGGCCTCACTCAAGAATCTACATGTACTTTCATAGATTACCGGGACTACATCTGGAAGTTTCCATATCATCAGAGACTTGTGATAAATCCGAGTGACATAGTGAAATCCAAAGGCCCCAAAGTGGCCTTCTAATTATAACTTCTAAGATAGAAGAGCTGAGGAGCGACAGCAGTTAGAATCCTCTCTAAATGTATGATTAGTATAGCCAGGGTATCAATCCAATACCAGACCCAACCGCCTGAATTCACTATGATTGAGGGACATGGTACGTATGACAATCAATGTTGATTGATTTATTGTCTCGGAGGGGCCTGGATTTAACTAGACCGTTTTCTTTTAGCGCTAATTTCGCCTACACATTATGACTTTGACTACATACTGATGAATCCAGGGTAGGTCAGGTTTTACTACCTGGATAGGACCCGGAGATGTGTGTACAAGTGAGACTCTCTAACTTGGGTGGTGCATAAGAGTTGATAGTGAAGGGTGCTAGAGAGAAATACCCCCGTGGTGAAGCGGGGATAGTATATGCAGCCAAGGACAGAAAGGGCTCTATTCCCGAACGAGGGGGAATCCGATAGGCCCAGGAATCGGGATTTGTTGTGACTGTGCTAATGACATTGAAACTGAACCACGGTAGTGGTCCCTCAAAACATTGCTCTAGGGTCCTAGCGTTCAAGTGCCCCCACTAAAACAATCCATGCTTATGAACTTACACCCCACCTGCCACAATCGGACCACAGACCCGAGAAATGGAATTAGCTGCGATGCTTTCAGTAAATCTTCCTCTAATATTCGCCGGTGGATGATCGTGGAACAACTAAACTCCAAGTGTCCTACACTGCCATCATGTTCGACAGCACCGCGGTCAGGCGTCTACCCATTGCAGCTGTAGCAAATAGTATTTTAGCACAAGTAGTTCACCCCATGCTGAAGATTTTCCCAGAATCTCTAGACCCCTCAGCAACTCCTCCATCGTGGCTTTCGTTAGCAGGGAAGGTTGATCACAAATTCTCACTCGGTATGGCCCCAATCACTTGAGAAAGCAAACCCGGTGTTTCACATCTCATGCGTGTTTCCGGAATGCATCCATCCTGAACCCGGAAGTCACGCCTTAGGGCGACGAATTGATCAAATGTAGAAATGTGTTTAGCCATGGGGGCCCTGACCGCACGCTCTCGAGCGGTGAGTAGGAAGGATTGTATTACCATTTCGATACCCACTGAATAGCGGCAGGTGTGTAGACTAGGTCGACTATCTAAATATTTTCTGCTTCCTATCTTAGATCACAAACTCTAGAAGTGACGGGTGTCGACCATTTACGGAAACGCTGGGAATCGGTAATACCCAAGGCCCAATCTCCTCCTGTCTCACTCTATCATTAAGCGCCTGGGGTCCGAAATCATCTATAGAACCCCAACTGCAATTTTTCCGGCAACCTTTTGCTTTGGGACCTCCAGATATGCGTCTTCCTCTTGGCCCTCGTCGGAATTTCTCCTGATATGCGGGTGGGTGTCATGAGTATCCATGATATGTCCAAGGTGGTTTGCTGGCCCTTCAGGGCGCCTCGCACTATCAAACGGATCTAGTAAGGGGTGCTGGTTACCCTGAAATTAGATGTCTTGACTTATGCTGGCTCGGAATGATATGGTGCTGGCAGTATCAGGCCCGTGTCACCCCTGAATCCATCTGCCACTCTACCATAAATACAAGACCCCTTCGCTGGCTGCCTGTGGGCTCTGAGGAATGGTTGGAGGTCCCCACAAGTCATCGTGTGACCGGCACCGATACCACAGTCAGATCCAGAGCTGCCTTAGCTCAGTTAGGTGTGATTATATAGTAATTGTGTGCCCCCCCCAAGGGGCTTTCGCAATCGGAAGCTTGTCGTCTGACGGCGACGTCGCAGTCACAGTGAAACTAGCAGCTTTGGCTAACTGATCTCGAATTAGGGTGGGAGATACTGTAGATCCAACATTCCTCTCAATTTTCCAAGCATACCTGAATTGCCATAGTGCTAATCTCTCCAGCCCCTTACGTCGGCACAACACTCCCTGCTTGAACAGCTCGCGGCCCGTAAGATAGGGTGTTGATTGCTGTTCCAGCCGCAGTCGCCAGAGCTGCAGCTTCCCCCATCCTAAGTTAGTAAGTGCACGAAAGGTGCCGCCCTCTTTGATAACCGCATATTGGACTAATACCCCCGCCCGCGATTTCCAATTCCAAGGGACCCGTTCATGCACACACCCTGCTGGCCAAAGCCCCGCTACCGGAATACATTGGGGAGCAGACTCACCCGATCACGCGGCTTCCTCTTGCTGGGTGTTGAAGCGGTGACGTGACCAGCTGCATCTTTAAGCAGCACGAAGCAAGGCCCTTCCTCCTCCGCCGGATAGGAAAGGATCGCAGGAAGCGATGATAAAGTAAATCTCGGTAGTTCAGTGCTACAGTGAAAATGTGATCTACCACATATCCCGGTTCTTCCGGCGGTCTCTGCTTCACGGCTGTTTTGAATACCAGGTTTGCCAGCGATCCTCGAGAGTCTAGGGCCGTGCCTAGGACTTTATTGGTGCACCTGAAGGGCTTCGTATGTCGCCAAAATGCTTTGATGTGAGGATAGCCGGTTCCCCGGATTTACAAACCTAGCGTATCTTCAAAGAGGATATTCACGATCTACAGAGCTCTGGAACTCACTGAATTGTGTCAAGGCACCTTTCCAGGGTGGAGCGTCCTCATTTCTGACAATTGGGTGGATCCGTACTCCGATATATCATAACACTAATCCTCACCCCACTAAGGGCTTAAAATAAAGTAGGGTATCTCCTACCTACGATCCATATGATACGTTTCCATTGTGTACCCCTAAGGGCCGAGCACTTCAGAGCCTGAATTAGCAATTTGGGGTGTCAAATACTCTCGCAGAGTGTTGAGCTCTTACTTGATAGGGCTTGGGGAAACGTCGATCCTGCTGTGACTCGGCGGCTGGGCCCAGGAATCCCGAGACTAGGAGGTGCAGCGCCCGCAGCTGAGTAAAGTGAATTACGGCGATGTATTATACGTATCATGAGTGTTCGCAATACGCTCCACAGAATGGGACGTGGACTCCGCTGTAGCTAGCGAGTTTTCCCAGAAAGTTGTGGTTGGTGAAGATGTCCTTCATTCATCTATTCAACCCACTAGGCAGCAGCAGCAGGGCCATTGGTGGAAGGTGGAGGTGCGGTGATAGATACCTATTCGAGCCTTGACAACACAATCCTTCATGCATTTGCGGCGAGCTGGCAATTGGGTCAACACGACCACACCTGCATCCCTCTGGTACCGTACATCAATATACCGGATAAACGCACTCCGACTGAGTGCTCCGTCAGCTCCAGAGACCCAAGCCCCCTATGGCACCGCACATGCACCGCCTTTCGACGAGCTGGATATCCCCAGTTTACCGTTCCGCGCGATAATAGCGTTCACGCACAAACCTTGGGATCCAGTTTTGAACAGCCAAATGAATACGAAAAAAAAGGCCTATGCATTATGTTTCAGCACACACAACGGATTTACGATGTGGGGGGGGAGAGGGTTTGCTAAAAGAAATTCAGAAAATCGATAATTCTTCAGCCAACCGGTTACCCGATTCCAGCCAGATAACGAAGAGAGGATAGAAAGAAGGAAGGATGAATCCTCCGACACAAGCGACACAGCCAATTGCGAGTCGAATAGCTCCCAGGAGGTGCGTTGCCGGCATGCTTGATGTCCACCAAGGCAGCGTGCATACAGTGCTCGTGCATAGAGCACTAAAGAGGAGTTGACGTTGATTTTCTGACTGCTGCTGCCCACAGATACAATTGCCGGGCCGATGTCGGGAGGGCTGGTCAGTTGGGAGATTCCGACAAACGGTCAAAGAAAAGCCCAGTTACTATTAATGTGAAGTGTCAACTTTTTTTAAACTAACTTAACTTAGGGCCGCGGCACCGCCGCCGTGTTGATAAGGACGCCAACTGAGACACAGTAGGAAGAGCTCCACTCAGACTTTCTGGATCTACAATACACGGAACAATACAGTATGCCAATGCTATTCTCCAGTCTCCCCAATCAAGAGAGCGGGGTCTGCCCTGCCAGTTGCAGTAATCCGACGTCCCTGAGTTTGAAAATGCGCCCCATCACGAATCCAATCTCTGGGTATGGATGGCGCTGATCTCCAGTAACCCAACCCAGCCCAACCCCAACCCCCCCGCTCAAAAAGTGCAGGAATTAAAAGAGATCAGTGATACCGGTAACATAATAGGGCAAATCTGACCCGTCACTTTTTTTTTTTCGGCGGAAGGTAAAATAAATATCACCGCTGGCGAGATTTTTTTTCCCGTGGTTCTGGGCAGAATCCTCTGCGCTCTAGAGGTCAAATGTGGTTCTCGCCAATCCCGGTAGTATTCAACAGCGAATGAAACGAAGTAGAAAAAAAAACACAGAAAAAAAGAAAAACAAAAACGCCTCACAATCGAGCCTAAATTTTCTAGATCTGGTTGCCCCCTCCCCCCCACCCCACGAAGCAGTCCTTTCTTTCTTTCCTTTCGGGCTCCCTACCGAGCAAATTCGCTACCGACCTAATGGATTCAATCTCCAGCTATTTGTCCGGTAAATGTGTAAAGGTTGGACGGTGAAATAAAATATGCGCGATGCATGAAATAACCTAACCTAATACCTACATGTGATCAGATGGTCTTCCAACATCATAAAAAGAGAAAAGGGAACAAAAAAAGAGAGAAAAAAGAAAAAACACTCCGAGTGAGTGCTGATGAATATTTTTTTCCTTTCAATCACCGTCCAAAGTCAAATGTAAGGAGGAGAAATCTGCTGGCTGGCTTGCTGACCGGCCAAAGAACACGGGGGCATTTATCATATGATAGCTCCACATTGGAACATATGCCCTTGTATAATAATACCTCCCCTGCATAGATCCATAGAATCGGAATACCCCCTTGTTTGATGAGCGATCGAGGGAAAATGAGAGGGGAGGAGCCAACATATACTATCGTAGTGGTTCGAACAGCATAAGGGAGACATGAGAGATGAGACTGGAGGACTTGCGAGTGATGCCCAATGATCACGAGTGGTATGTGCTATCGTGTTCACACTCTCTCTCTTTCTCTACGGGAAACTCCGCTGCGTGGGGGAGGGGAGGAGGGGGGGGAATAGCATGCCCAATTACTGAACTGGAAACTTACCTCCGACGACATTCAGTTTATTCGGGTCGGTCAGTTCGTCGAGTAGAAAGTGGCATACATCCAAGGGCCCGATCTGACTGACTGCCTTATACCGTATATTGACTCATTTCTCTCATCTCATTTGGGGAATAGTTGCTGGCTCGGGGCACCCACAGGATTCACAACTCGACTGATCGGCCACCGGGAAGGCCCAAGTTATTTCTGTACGAGTACCTACCTACAGGCAGCAAGGTAATATAGATAGATATAGATGACGGGAGGCGAATTTCCCTACTGTAGAGTGTGATCTTGTGCCTGCCTGCCCGCCCGCCCGCATCTGCTATCATACCCTAAACAGCTCAACTTTGCCCTTTCACGCAAGATATACTGCTGGAAAGAGGTAGCCCATCGTACACTACTACTACTTTACGTATACCCAACCCCTCTTTACCCACCGGCAAACCCGCCAGCACACTATACCGCACCCCAGCACGTACCCGTTACCGTAAACTAAAGTTACAGTCTAGCAAAAAAAAAAAAAAAAAAAGAGAAGGAAGAAGGAAAAAAAAGACGTCCATACAGAAGGCCTTACCCCCGACGCCGCTCTACAAGTTCGCACGGTTCGGCTGCTATATAGGACTTAGCGATCACTCACCACACCCTCACCCTCACGCACTGCGACGGGGCCTAACCCTTTGACCGGGCTAATGGCTTAGTGAAACGTTACCCCTCCTACCTCCTTCCCTTCCATTGTTACATTGGGCGTATAGTGCCACAGCATTACATTGCGTCCCGGCGGGAAGCCTAGCTTCTCGTGCCAGAACTCCCCGAAAAGTATAGGTAGGTCTGTGTACATTACATCACTCATGAAGCGAAAATTTACGTATCCTGTCATAGAAAAGAACGATTTTTTAAGGGAAGGGATGATTGACGTAAGGGGGTTCCATCCTCTCCTTCCTTCCCGAGAAAGAGGAAAGGGGGTATGGCATATATAATTTATACCGGGAGTAATGCTGGTGCTGTGTTTCGGACGTCGGGAGCGGCGGGCACTAGCTTAGGGGTTTCGCGCTTTCTGGGGTATAGTCAACGTCTTGCACCATAGTCTGTCCGCTGTTGAAGGGATTGTGGGATTAGGGACTATTTTTCGAGTGATCTGTTGTGATTATTACTGTCGGTCGGACTCTATTTTGGTTCGAGAGGTAGGGGTATATGAATATGGCGAAGCAACTGTGAGAGGAAATTGGCCATTTTCATTTCCATCGGCGCGATAATATCTGACGACTACAGTACCCCGTAAAAGCCCCCCAAATTCCCTTTATTACGATTCCCGTGCCTTCTCATCCCCCTCCCCAGACCACTCGGCCCTCCCCTCATGCCGTCAGTACATTCTAAACCCACCTCGAAAAAAGTATATATCACAAAATCCCAAAGAAGCCTCAACGCCACCAACACCCCGCCTACTTCCATCACTTTTCTCCTCCTTCCCTCGCACCATTGGTAGTTGGGCAAGCTACGTAATCTGGAAAACTTGCAGCCCGGTTTCAAAAACCTCCGAGTCAAACTTGATCCATTGCTCCTTCTCAATCCGCTTCCGCCACTTTTCGCCCTCGCCGCGGGCGGTAACAACCACGAACCTACCCACTGGTTCACCATCCCATTCCTGTCCCTCACCGTTCTCGCCCCGTGACTCCACAGTGGTTTTTATACTTGTTTGGACAATCACTTCGATTCGTTGGTATTCTTCCGAAGGGCTTGGTGGCGCGGTGGAATTCGCGGATGAGGAAGTGGTAGGACGTAGGGCTGGTGCTTCGATTGTTGTAGACACACTAGACCTTGTGAGGGCCGTGAAGTTCCATCGACCGAATGCCCAGTTTAGGATGAAGCGGTGCGCGTCTTTAGTCAGTGGTGGATCAGATTTCGGTTTTGTCTGTGAGAAGATGGATCCCTTTATCCTGTAGACTTCATCCTTTGGTGCAGACGTTAGGAACCGATCGAGCGCCTCCAGATCAATCCATTTCCCACCCTCCTCGGCCCGGTATGGTAGTGTTACAGATATAACGTCTACTTCTTGAGTATGCTCCTCTCCACTCTCTCCACCGTGCTCGTGGTTGCGTGCTATCGTTGCTGCAGACAATTCCCTCGCTAAACCGCTGTCAACGCCAAATATTACGTCCTTGGATACCCATCCCTTATCGCTCTTCACAACCGGTGTGTCCTCGTTCACATCCCTGATTCTGTCTAGGACCTCGTCTTCCCGTCGTTCCGTCACGCCTTCCCACTTGTTCAGAACTATCAGGTCTGTGTACCGGGCTTGTAGCTTAGCGGTGTACGAGGTGTCGGCGTAACCAGTCCAGTTCTCCACGTCGATTACCAGGATTACGCCGTCTAGGACGAAGGAGTTGGGGTTTTCGGAGATGACACGGTTTACTTCCTTCTCACCATTAGCACAATTAGTATATTAAATGGATGATGGTAGGAACAAACCATAGCAAGCGTAGCGGGAAAAGCACTCCCAGAAGTCTCGATGACAATCCTATTTGGTTTGTAATCCGCTCTCAATGTGACAAGTGCACTCCCCAATTGCCCGACGAGATTACAACAGATGCTACAACCCCCCACCACAAGTCAATTGGCTACCCCGCGGCTGTGACCCGTTTAAGGGATAACGGGAACATGAATAACAAACCATCCATTAAGCAGCTCCGTCACCCCAGAGATAGACCCCTGAGAAGCCAACCGACTATCGACCGCCACATCGCCAAACTCATTCTTCAGCAATGCAAGCCCGTAATTCGCCGGTAGCTGTGGTAGGAGCTTGAGCAACAATGTTGTTTTCCCGGACCCAAGGAATCCCGTGAGAATCGTGATGGGCGTTGGCACGGATGACGGCATTTGATCGTAGCTTCTCTGTGCCGCTTAGTGATGGTGAAGGTGCAGAGAGAGGTGAAATGCTTGAGTTGGGAAGTGTATATACCACGATATTAAAATTGTCGGGATCGAAAGGGTAGTAAGTAGATGGAGGGGGATAAGAGGGTAGAAGAAGGGAAAGATGAGAACTCGGCTTTTTCTTTTCTTCTTTTTCCTTCCTTCCTTTTTTTTCTTTTTCTTCTTCTTCATCGGGCTAGGTTCGAGGGTGCCAGGAAAGGCCTAACTTAAACCCAGCAGGGGGGTTTGCCTTTCTTTTCTTTTTTTTTCGCTGGTTGAGGGGGAGTGATAGCGGTAGGGTTGAAGTATTCGAACCATTGGTTGTTGGGTCTGGGTTGGGAACCGACTGAGGATTGATGAATGGTGGTGCGGCTGGCACTCACCCGTTCCTCTGAATACTGCGAGAAGAGTCCTTTTGCGGCTGACACTATTTCACGTTTTTGTTTTGCCTATCATACCGTAAAAGTGTCAGGGGTGATGTCTGTGAACAGTTAATTTATGTGGGTTAACTACTGTAGCAAAATAATCCCTGCACTGCATAAAAACATCTCCCCTGGCACTTGTCTTGTTTTGTCTTATCTTCTAGCCAGACAGGCGGACGGCTGCTGCCCGCTGACTGGAAAGAAACCTGCAGAGCAAAAAAGATCCACAGGCAGGGAACCCACAGCACAGACAGATGGACGGACATAGGCGCTATCCCAGCCAGGAAGTACGAGCTTGGGAACATAGCAGCAGACCCCCACCAGGCTTACCCTATAAAATGTCTATTCTGAAAGGGTGTCTAGGGAACTTTAGTGATTCTTTAGATGGCACAATTCAAAAGGAAGATTCACATAATTAAAGGCCGGGTTACAGAAAACTATGCTAGACAGTTCTACTTGTAGAGGAGAGGACTAAAGATACTGCCAAGACACGCAACTTTGTATGGGACTTCCTGGTGACCGCTACTCATGGCACAGTTCCCGCTGGCTTCACGCACCTACTCCTGGTGTTCGGTGGGAAAAAAAAGCGATCAGAAATTCCATAATAATTATGTTAAATACTCAGTGATTCACTTTCGTCGGATAACTACGGTACGCTGCCTGAAGGGAGGAACTTGTTGTGCGCCTTTGTGGTAGTTGGCTCAACTTATGCATTTTGCAAGAAAACCCAGGTGGGGGGTAGTTTCTTTTGTTACCAGTGCGACACCAAAATGCAAGAGGCTTGTATTGGCTCTCAAATAACGTATCCGACAGGGAAGTGGGCCAAGACCGGGAAACGGGCCACTGCAACAAACATGGTACATACACTTGAAATTCTGAACAGAGACCCAACAAAGCAGCGCAGCAGAAAGAGACGTGGGGGATGATAAAAGTCGTATATTCCTTGTCTTAATAGAAGGGAGTGAGAAGAAAAGAAGAAAAGAAAGAGTGCGGCAGAGGCTACTGTTTGGTAAACCGGGGAGGAAATTGAAAAGTCTTGGGGAAAAAAGTGATCTCAATAATGAAGGAAGAGGAATCCCCACGGAGATTAATGCAAGCTACACAGTGCATCTCATCCCCCTTCAGATGCTGCGAGCGATTTGCTGAAGAGGTTCAGGACGCTAGCTTCTGAGAGTGGTGGCTTTTTGATATGTAGGGCGTTGGATTGGTTTGGAGAATTAGGTAAGCAATAATTTAAGCAAGTCCCCCTCTGATAAAGCTGGGTTGATTGTTTTTTAACTTAGGATTTGAAGAATTCCTCTGACTATTATCATACTTCCTACTCCTTCTAATTTAACTGTAGGGTTTTCTTCTTTTTTTGCATACCATTTCCCTCTCTACAGTATCCCCTTTCCAACAAGTCTTTTTGAGCTTTGTGAAGGAAAAAGTGGGAAGTAAGAATTGCTTCACCGATATATTAATAGCCTAACATGGCTACTTCCAAGGCAGAAGCTACCGGATGAATAGTTTCTTCTAGTGTTCAGGTTGTTGTACAAGTATCATACCCGGGCATATATTTTCGTACGCGACGGGGCCGTAGTTAACCAACCAAATAATCCCCATCCTATACGAAACATATTCGTGTGCACTTGTAAAACCTCCGAGTTTGGTCTATAAAAGCCTATCAGTATTAGCAACTAGGAAAATAGTAATTCACTTTGTGATGCTAAGATGGTTATTAGGGGTAGCACTATTGCTAGCCTATTAAAACTAGCTGGCAATCCAAAATCTGCCCCAATTTTTGCCCCAATAGCAGAAATAAGAGTCGAAAGTGTGAGTGAGTTGGATGCAGGCCCCTTCCACAGTATCTCTTTTCCCTTCCTTCCTTCTGCTTTTGTTGGATCCCGGATCACACTGACTCTTTTTCTCCATCCTTCAACCGTGTTAGGTCCGGATTCGTTCGGACAGCCAACTCATGCGGTATTGCCTTTTTATTTTTATTTTTATCATCAACTTGGCTTCGTATATTACTTTTGCCCTTATTTTAACTCCCTCCTGACCTGCTGCCAACTATAATATATGCAGGTCTCGTAGTGCCTTTGATTTCGACTTGTACAAGCATTGTTATCGTGTTCGGCGCTGCACTTCTCCGTGTCTTATGTGCTATGTGCGATGTGCGAGCTGACAATGCCGCACTCTACTGCGCCAGCCCGCTCTTCATCCCTTGCAGTGGTAGGCAAAAAATCCCCAACCGCAACATTCTCCCCGAGGTTGATATGATACCGGTACATGCTGAATCTATCACATGAAATATGGACAATGCATCGGGAGCCACTCCCAGCACTATTATAAACTTCCTGAGTACATCTCCGCATCTCCGATCAATTTTCCTTTTCCCCCACGACTCCCCACTCCCCAGTTAGAACTCCCCACTTCTATCCCCACCCGCTCCGACCCGCCTACTCCTCCTGATAATCGCCGCCGGTTGTGACCAAGTCTTCCCTCCTAATATTACTCCTGTCACACATACCCCGGAAGATGCCTCCCCCATCAAAAAGAGCTAGAGGTGTGTCCATTTCCGCAATCTCCCCGGCATCCACCACACATACCCGGTCGTATTTGATGATGGTTCTGTATGTCCGTTAGTTGTCCGTGTGATGGGCGGAGGAAGGAAAAGGAATATATCGTCAAAATGGTGTTATAAATACCTCAATCTATGAGCAATACACAGCAATGTTCTCCCCCTGAACCCCTCTGCTATCACTCCTTGGATCTTCCTGTCAGTTTCAATGTCTACACTGCTAGTTGCTTCATCACAGACAATGATCCGATTCCCCCGTACAAGCGCTCTCGCTAGAGCCATGAGTTGGCGTTGTCCTAGAGAGAAATTCAGACCCTCCTCCTCCACCACCCCATCGAGGGTGATTCTTCCGCTTGCTACCGCACCATCCGCCGGCGTATCTTCGATGAGATTAGCCTGACGGAGCGCCCCCCATAGCTCCTCATCAGTATGCTTTCCAAAGGGATCCAGGTTAGATCGGACCGTTCCGCGAAAGAGCGTCGGGTCCTGCGGTATAATGGCTAATTTGCTCCTGAGGTCGTGGAGTCCAATCTTAGAGATGTCAACCCCGTCAATCTCGATACTACCAGCGCTCAGCTCCACGAGTCGGAAGAGCCCACTCATAATAGAACTCTTCCCTGCGCCTGTACGACCGACAATCCCGATACGTTCGCCGCCGTTCACGCGCATACTGAATCCCTTAAGAACGAGTGGTAGACCGTCCCGGTATCGCATCTCTACATCGCGCATTGTGATTTCACCGCGCTCTGGCCAAGAGGGTCGGATAGCTCCCTTATGCAGTTCGGCTTCGGAAGGTAGTGAATTTCCATAAAAGTAGACTCTTTCCGTTGCATTCATTGCGTTTTCAACTTCCGCTAACTGGCGAATCATCCACTGCATCAACATTACAATCTGAAGGATGTATGACAGCACAACTCCAGCAATACTCGGATCAACGCTAAATCGGGATGTAACCACTAGAATCGCTGTCGTAAAGACCACTGGAGGAAGGTAACATGTGTTAACATGAGGCTATCAATCATCGTTGAGGGGTTGAGAGACTTACACAAGTTGCCGATGACGTCCACTCTTAAGCCCAACCACCTCTGATTCGCGAATGTGATAAAATATGCTGAGTCCATTCCATCGATCGCTTTTTGAACCTCGGCGATGAACCTGTCTTGCAGGCCGTATGCTCTGATACAAGCCACCCCTGAGAGTGCCTCTCCAAACTTTGCGAATACCACGGACCTTAGAACAGATTCATGCCGTTTGACCTCACGTGCGGAAGCCCGATAATAAGATGCCGCAAAAATAAATCCAATCGCCAATGGCACTAGCGCGATAGCAAAATAGTGGAAATAAACAATGATGAGTATGAGAACGGATGATATACTTGACAGAGAAAAAAAATACATTCTCATGGCATCCGTAAGATTATTGTCCATTACATCGACATCTTTAGAAAAACGGTTGACAATCCTACCAATGGGAGTGGTGTCAAAGAATGACATCGGAGCTCTCAAAGTTGATTGCATGGCTTCGTGCATGAGTACTTTACTGCTTTCCGTGCCGGCAATAGTAAGTGCAAAGGAGAAGGCGAACATGAAGAGGCTTTGTGCGACACCAAGCGCAGCGAATATCCCTATATAAGTGGCTCGAGAAAGCCCGAACTTATCACTTATCCACCAACTTAGCCAAAGTGTCGTGATAATATTGCAGGTCTGGGAGATGATCAGGAGAAACACAACTCCTGGGGCGACTAGGTAACTTCCAGAGGCCTTGATATATGCTTTGTATACATTCCAAGGGACGCTCTTAACAGCCCTCTCCTCAGCCTGCATAAGTGCCTTTGCCTGCGGTCCGTCATCTTTCTCACCAAAATTGTCGTCCCCGGGCCTTCCTGCCGCCGCCTCCCCAATCTCATCGCCCCCAAGAGGCTTTTCCTCTGCCTCTTTCGACTCCGTTGCGATTTCGCCCATCATTCTCGCAAATCCTGCATTAGTCTCCATCAGCTCATTGAACGTGCCAACAGCTTCTATCCGTCCAGCCTCCATCCATACAACCCGGTCCACCCTGTTGATAACATGCAGCTGATGAGTTGCAAGGATCCGGCATTTATCTTTGAGGAGTCCGCATATGGCCTTGTCGAATAGATGCCTGCCAACATGAGCATCGACGGCAGACAGAGGGTCGTCCATCAACACGATATCGGCATCAAAGTAAATTGCTCTAGCAATATTAAGTCTCTGCTTTTGTCCACCGGAAATTGTGATTCCGCGTTCGCCTATCTCTGTTAGGTCGCCGGAGGGTAGCATATCCAGATCTTGCTGCAGCGCGCAAGCGCCGACTACATCTGCGTACCAGTCCTCTTTAAACTCACGCCCGAAGATGATATTCTCTCTAACAGGGGCATTTTGTATCCATGCATACTGTGGGCAATAGGCAACGCGGGACCCTCGTCTGATGTTCCCGGAGGTCTTTCTCATATCACCGGCCAACGCAGCTAACAGTGAACTCTTGCCACTGCCAACAGAACCCACAATGGCAATTAGTTCCTGGTGGCCGACATGGAGGTTGATGTCTTTGAGGGAGAAGGGCTTCTCCGCGGTTGCTATGGTGGGGGTGCCTCCGGCCCCCAGTTCGCCATCTCGTTCTCTTGCGGCTTCGTCTATTTTATCCTGTTTTTTCTGACGTTTCTCCTCTTTTAGTTCACTTTTTGTCTTGTCCAAATCGTGTCTCTCCTCAGCCTGCACAACCTCCCAGGTGAAGTCCGCATCAGAAGCCTCAATAGCGTAATCCGGGTTATCATCGATTACGAGTTCATCTCCTATCTCTTCCGCGAACAGGTATTCCTGCATCCGCTGGATAGACACCCAAGCATCAATTGTCTGGGCAATGACCACGGGAAGAACGTTGAGAGGCAAACGAAGGGCGTTGAACAGGGAGAGTGACGAGAATATGGATGCGGGGTCAAGACGATTGTCGGTAAGGGAATATGTGATGAACGCTAGCATTGAAGCAAAAACGGGAAGACTCATCCCGACAGCATTTATTCCGGCTCTCACCCCTAGTAGGAACTGGACGGCACCAATTTCCTTACTCCGGAGCGATTCAAGTCTCTGAAGGAAACTTTTTTCCCATCCAAAAAACTTGACAAATCTCACGCCCAGAAGGATCTCATGGGTCAAGCCTACTCGCTTATCGGTAACTTGATTCATAGCTCTTCGACGAGCTGCCAAAACTTTGACCACCCATGACAGCACCGGTGCTCCCGAGACTAGGAGCGCAAATCCGGCAAGAGCAGAGTACGAGATATTGATGAGTAGTAATATCAATGTTAATATTATCTGAAACGCCGAAGTCCATAATAGATGAAACCAAGAAGCCGCCTGATCAACTCTATATGAATCTGTGCTCATTAAATTGACAACCCTGCCATTGGACCAACCAACTCCTTCTCCGTCGCCCTTCTTATCCTTCTTATCCCTCTTCTTTTGTTCGGCAGTGGCTTCTGCATCGTTCATGTTATTCCGACTCGATGTGCCACCGGCCCGCGCTCTTCCGGAGATCCTCAACGACTTGGAAAATATCAACCCGATGAGCCCGGCCCGTGCTTGGCCGCCAGCTATCGTACTGTGGTACATGAAGTGATTGTTGAATAATGATCCAAGCATTTGCATGAGAGCTAGGCCAAATGCAAGGGCAATACCTCGACCTATAGGGGGCCCAGGCGTTCCCCGTTTGGAAGCGGTATACGCTTCCACTGAAAATCGAATCAGATATCTGAGACACTTTGGTTAGTAGGCATACGGATACCAGGACCAATGAATCGCTGGTCCGGAGGATGATGGGTTACACACTTGAGCACAAACGGCGCCGTAACTAGCAGAGAATCGGCGGCAATCCTGCAAAGCCCACCAAACCAGAATTCCCGAAAGAAGACCTCATTTAGAGACCATAGCAACGGATACTGATCGCCCCGGCTTCTCCTTCGGTCAAATGAGGCCTGAAGCTTATCCGTAATGACCGTTGAACTCCGATTGGGTGCCACTAATGGTATATCGGCTGACTCAAGCGGTCTTGAATACCCCACTCTCATCAACGGCCCCACCCACGCGAATGTAACCCTGCTCAGAAACCCCGCATCTGCTTCCTTGCTAGCGGACATCTGGGTTGGGACTGGAGGCATTGGTCCCCATCTTAGGGGATTGAACTGGCGTTCCTTCCGCCACCAACTCTGCTTTGGGTTCACTCCCTCGCCACCTGCTGTTTCCTTCTGAAAGCTTCCACCCGTTACAACCTCGTCATCTGAGGAGGGAGTGATGGACCGTGGGGAAAGCCCACCGAGTTCCTTGGATAATGCCGTCGGTTCGTTTTGGAGCACGGGGACGCTTGCAGGTACAAGAACATCATGCGGAGGAGCTTTCGCTTCCCCTCCTAGGGTTGGGGCTGCCACCGTAACGGTTCTTGAAGAGCCTAAACTCTACAAAAAAGCAATAGGACTGGGGTTGGGGGTCGGAGGATATGTTGCTACCAAGGAGAGTGCTGGTAGTAGCGAAATGTATGATTGGTCTTGCCCTGCGAAAGCGAAGGAAAAGCACGAATTATGACTAGTTCGTGCCCAGGTTGGATATATCCAGCCCAATGAGGAATTCGGATTGCTTAAAGGTTCGGGGTTGGTTATCAGTTGCCTTCGTCTTCAGATGCTTTCCGGGAGGCTAGAAAAACTAGTGCCCGAGAAAATAATGCAAGCCTAGGGCTATAGTAGCGACTAACAGCGAGATCCTTGGTCGGCCAGGGGCCCGAGCTGGTAACAGATCTGCCTCAGTTAGTTTGGACCCTGAGGCTCGATCAAAGATACTCTTCCAATACCGTACTGCAAAGACTCACGAAACCCACTAGCAGATGATCAGCAATCAGTCCGTCAGCCCACGATAGGTTCGGTTTGACAGGTGAACAGAATTGCGGGTGCCAGTATCGGCCAAGGAGATCCAGTTGGTGATCTTATACCATGCCAGGGAGAGGCCAATCATTCTGAGGAGTATCTGCCCATGAGTCCGGATATTACAGGGTTGACAAAGTTAGTAGGGTCAAAGAGCCCCTGCTGCATGCGGGGAATGCCTAATGGCACGAAGAGGGGAAATCGGCAGAGAAAACGGGGGAAAGGCACCGCAACAGTGGGGGCCGGGCTGCTTAGAAATTGAACGATGCAGAAGATACTGTAGCATGTCGGCCGACACAGGGGAATGGAGTTGGCAAGAGCTGAGTCTTTGGGTTCGCCGACAAGCACAAGCGTAGGAGCGCCTTTTCGAGCATGCCTAGATGAACTGGGGAGATGCGGGGAATAACTCTGGACTTGAAGAAGCAATATTCCTTTTCTGATAAGAGGAATTGCAGGTGTCAAGTTCCAGGGTTGTAGTCTCGATAGAAGGTGCACTCCGGCACAGCCGTTTGCCGAAAGTTCTGATACCCCTGCTGGTACAGTGACAAAATTTTATAGCGAATGTATTATGGCCCTGTTGGGTTACTATACCAGCCCAGATGCCAGAACTTTTGGCACGCGCCGATTAGGCACTGTGCCGTACTAGTACTTGTACCGGTTCTGTAGGAGTACTCGAGTAATGCCGTAATCAAGCAACGGGCAGATTGACGCTAGTGCAGATTTTCTTGAACCTGCCCAATTGTCGCTCCCCATGTTGAAACTGTGGTGAGTGGCGTTCTTCGTGCCCTCCTGTTGGCTCGGGGTCCTGAGATCCGCTTTACCGGCAGCTCGCTTCAGCTCCAAACCCACTTTTGCAAGGCTATGGCGTTTGTGGATCCCTTGGAGTGTCTGAGATTCGCTACCAGAACGCTAGATCCAGATAAGTCAGCAGCTAGCTGTTTAAGGTTATAAATTCGAGCTTCTTAACCCCAAAGTGACTCAGCATTATCGTAATCTTGAACCGCCAACGAATCACAGCACTCGAATGACGCCAATTGAGGATCAGCATGCTTAGTCGCGAACCCCCGTTCCTGACACTCCAAGAGATAGCACTCTATGATATCACATCAGGGGTTGCTTAGAATCTGAGAGTCGGTGGTCGGGCATTTCGTCCGACTGGAAACAAGAATGGGGTTTGCTGAGAAGGATTCGCCGGGTGGCCAGTGCGTTCTAGGGCAAGTGCTCGAGTGCTCGTAATAGGTGAGAAATATTGCACACTACCCGTACCGTACTCGAGTACGAGTAGTCTACCCGAGTACCCGTGCCCAGACACAGAGATCAGGGGTATATTGCTGATTATCTGTGCGTATCTAAACTCCCATGCTAAATTGGTGCACTTGTATAGTACTCGAACGTTGGGGTACTTCTTACCTGTTTGGACTGTGCTGTACTACTACCGGTAGCAAAGTACCGGTACTGTATACTCATCGAGTACTGAGTGTTCATTTGAAAGCCTTATTCCCGAATTTGGCCAAATTAGTTCTTCTTTCACCATTGGGGAGAAACCGCAACCTACTTTTTGCGTATGAAGGCTGTGGGGCGGAGGGGACGCCTGCACCCTATTACCAGCATAGTGGATATCTCGAATACAATGGGTAATTTGAACAGGTTGGGGATGAAGATGTTTTGCCGTGCAAGGAAACTATTCATTCAGGGGAGATCCTGGTGGTCTGCCATACCGTATTTACAGGAATGATTGAGCCTCGCGCTAAGACGTTCAAAATTCCCTCTCTTGGATAGGGAGCCAAAGCACTGCGAAAGCTGACCACCTAAGCCCCAGCTTGGGACAAAAAAAAGAGCAAAGAGGTGCGGGACCTTACCAGCAAAAGGCAACTCCAACGTCCTAGCGCGAGGCTCAATTATTCCTTGGTAGTATTAGTACTCGCATACTCGAGTGCAAGTGCTGCGCGTCGGTGTCATACGGATCATGATGCCAGTCGGGTCACCAGGTTTCACGCCCCATAGTTCTCCCTCAAAGGCACTCCACGCAGCTTAACCATGGAATGCTAGTGTTCCGCACTCCGTCGGCTTGGTGCCAGGAAGCAGCCGCATTTGCTATTTGGTGATTGTGAAGTCGGTCCTGTTGCGCTTGCGGAGTACTGGGACTCGAGTACCCCTATTTACTTGACTTGGCGAAGCGGGGCCAATCACCCAACTGCTCCAGGGCATTGGAGAAAGCCTCCTGCTGCATCTTTGCCCTTTTTCACCCGTGATTCAGTGTTGGCTCCGCAATGCCAAACTCGAGTTCAAGTGTTGCCCATGGTCCTCCCTCGTCTTGTCTTTTCAGCAAGGCAGCCTAAATTCGTTCCTCCTTCTCCCATTTTGCCAACCTTCTAGGTTTCTTACATACCACTTTGGGTAATGGTATCCTAATTGGGTACTTTTTTACTTCGGTAGGATACAGTTTAATATATCCATAGTAAAAGTACTCGTACACGTGTAGATCAGGCTATTGAGCTGACTCAGCGTTTGAGACATCCAGCTTTCCGGTAATATCCGTGGGCCACTTGAGTACCGGTATGATACCATACTTTGATGTGTCTGCATCAGGTCTGCACTTTCCAAGTCTAGTAGACGGGGCTTAACTACTGGTATGGAGACTTTCGTAGGTTGGCCGTGCGCACTCCCGCCATCATCAAGCATCTCATCGCGCAAGGGATCCCTCAGGTATGGAATTCCGCTGTTAGCCTTTACTTACCTACGGTAGTCGTTAACCGGGGCTCCAGGAATTACGATAAACGACCTTTCGTCGTGGGCATTATATGCGGAAACCCTTTTTTGTCGGAAATTTCCTAATGTCTTTGCTGTGGTATTCATATCGCGAGAATTCATAATACGCTGCGAACGCGTAGCTTGGTTTCGCGCCAACTCGAGAATCCAAAGGAAGTCTAGCCATATTATTAGTATGGGTATGGCATCCTCGGGCACTTCAAGCTCCTGAGTAATGATGGTCACTTCGGCTTTGGTGCTGTCCCCAGACGTCCCTTACATTGTGAATTTCAACTCAGATTGGGAGATGTACTGCAAGGCACAACTAAAAGACCGACCCGGCACGAGCTCCTTGCTTGTTGTGCTTCATGAGGCAAAGCTTAAACCGTCTGCATGTTCTCACAGGATTTGACCTCTGGTGGTTATCGTTGAGATAAGCCCGTCTCTATTGACAATCAACCCTTGCAACATTGGCTCTAGATAGCCATGAGAATGGACAAGCATACCAAAGCATGTTGTTATGTTTACCCCTCCAGCATTCCGGGAGGTACTCCCCTACTTGGGCTTCCATAAATCTCATAGGTTTCCGCTCTCTCTACCCCCACCATTCGATCATTCGTCTTTTTTTTATATCTCCTACAGTCGCTCTTTAAGAATCTTTTCATTGCGCTGTTGCCAGGCTGCCCTATACACCCCCGTACTTTTTATCATATCCGCCCATACCCAAGCCATGCACCCTACTCTCCTTGCCATCTTTGCCTTTCTGAGCGTCGCCGCCGGCACTGTTAGCGCTGCCGACAAGAAGCACGACGACCGGTATGAAAACGATTGGGACTACGGCTATGACGACACCCCAGCGGACTATGAGTATGGGTATGGCAAACCCGAATACCCGGAGCACAAGCCGGAGTACCCAAACCACAAGCCCGACTACCCCGAGCACAACCCCGAACATCCGACCTACAAGCCGGATCAGCCAACCTACAAGCCCGAGTACCCGACATCCTCCGCCCCGTACACCAGTATCATCTCTCCTGTCGCTACGTCCTATGCTCCGAGTACCAAGACTGAGATCCATCCGGTCGCTGTGACCGCGACCACCAACCAAACTCGCACGCGCACTGCCACCAGTCTGGCGTACAGCACTTGTTATGAGACTGCCTACGCTTATATCTGCAACACAGGAATGTGCAAGAAGACCTACACTGTGACCGAGCACTGCCCGACCGCATGCCCGACCTACCGCCCCAGTACATATGTCCCCCAGCATTTCACCACCACAGTCACAGTCTGCAACCACTGCGGCCCTCAGCCAACCACTGTTACTCTTACATATATGCCCACAAACGCCCCTCATACCTCTATGCGTCGGGAGAATACTACCACATCAACTAGAGTTCAGACCAACACCCTCACGTTCACTTCTCGCCCGGTTTCCTCAGCTGGCTGCGGATATGATTGCCCGCCCACCCATATCCCTACCTATCTGCCTTCCGCTTCAACCTACAAGCCCTCAATGAACGCTTCCAAACCCGCGGTGCCGACTTATACCGGTGCCGCTAACACCGTTGGTGCCGGAAGTGCCATGGTTGCCGGTGTTCTTGCCGCAGCCGTCATGTTGATATAATAGGGTGGAAACAGGGGTTAGCATTCCACCGCTTCTATTCATGAACTCATAACTAACCCCACCACGCCAGACGGGCACAGAACGCAAGCTGGGAAGAGAAGGGAAATGGTTGGGGGAGAGTTGGACAATTGTTTCTAGTGCTTGATCTGGGTTCTGTTTTCCCATGATGTACGGGGATGCATCTCTGGGCTCTTGCCTTCCCCGGTCCCTTGTGTCGGACTAATCTTACCTACTGTCGGTTTTATTGAGATTTTAATGGTAATCACCGATCATTCCTTGAGTCCTGGTTACGTGACAGTGTTACTGTGACCTGTTAATATTTAGTGGTTGTAAGATGGGATGGGCGAGATTGCGAGTAGCTTGTCTATTGGCAACCAAATAAGGGGCGAATGCTGAGCAGTATTGTAAATGAAGACCTTCGAGTATTAGGATATGCCAACATGAACCAGCTAGAGTGACTAATGGCCGAGCCCGAACACCCCTCGGGATGAAAATCCTACAGCTGAATCTAGCACTCGCAGGGTCGGGGCGGGGGGCGGTGGATTATTAAGTGCACACTTTAATTATGAAATTTAATAATTACCCTGGTGCATGTTTTTTTTGCCGTCGAAGTAGTTTCCAGACATCTTCCTCCTTTCCCCTTGCTCTTTTCTACATATCATATCTAGACTTGAGTGCAGCCGTAGGGCGTTGGCTAGGGTTTCGGTTCTGTCCAGAAAATAGCCCTCCCTCCCCGTTTTAAACCTTCTTAGCCAACCTATTACTTGATTTTGGCTCCCTTCCTTCTCTATACAAGTGCAAATGCACGCATCTCCCTATGTGGGAACCCGGCAATGCAGCTCCAAAAATTCGAGTGAGAGCGGATGATTAACAAGATCTGTTATTTATATGTAATGAATCGCGGTGGGACTGGATTAATGCGTTAGGGGTTTGGGTTGGCATGTCCGTGAATGGCCAGACAGTAACGGTCATAGAATATCACTCAGTCCAGTTGGTAGGGTAGATATTGCCCAATTCGCTCCAACAAGTGATAAACATGGTCTTTATCTAATAGGCTCTAAGGGGGTGGGATGTGAAGTTAGAATCGGGGGAACTGGCTTTCTCGGTTACCATGTTTGCCCATATATACCAAAGCATCCGTGGGGTACCGAATAAGGTGGGCTCAAAACTTCAGCAGTGGAGGCGCAAACAGATTGAGAGCGAATGAAACCCACATGCAAGTATACAGGAATGCAAAACGGGATGACCGTACCATAGCAGTGAGTGTGATGGGATTTTAGAAATGCCCTGTCAAGCCTTCGAATGGGTTAACCTGAGTGAAAAAGGGTGGACCTGACCTAGCCTAACTCAAGGGAGAGTAGGTTTACTCAAAAAGCCCGTCCGGTCAATGGATAAAGGAATCATACAGTCCTAGTTTTATCTACTTATACCTATAACTCTAACTCTCTCAGAGTTGAATGATAGAATGGAAATAAAAGAAGGCATTTTTTTTAAGTGCTCTCTTATGATCCTCTCTTTCTATGGTGTTAGAATACTTTGAACTAGAACGTACTTGACCTTTGCCTAAAAAATCCCTCCCCTTGAGCGCGCATATTCGGTAGTATAGCTTTACTTACAAGAATCCAATTAACAAGTTGTATGGCATGATTCCCCTCATTGAGAATTTCTACAGTATTTTAAACAGCTATCTGGCAGCATTACTAAGGTCTACTCTCTCCACTTTTGTACCTAGGTAGACTTCTACCCGTTTCTCATAATAACACCGGCTAGAGGCATCTAATCAACAGGCCAATTTTATGACTAGCCTCCCCTCCCCCATCGAGGTACCTAGGCTATTCTAAGGCTACCCTGAGTGCCTTCCTGGCGCTAGCACCGGGTCTATTCCTTTCACTTTTGTGCCTGGGCGGGTTTCTAGACCTTTAGCTATATTTTGAAATAGCCTAGGCTCTAGGCATCCAATTAGCAGGTTCGTTCCACACTATAAAAACAGAGTTGCTGTATGCTATGAGAGAGTTGCTAGGAAAGCTGTATCTGGTCATGTCTGGGGTTTCTGAATGCAAAAGGGCTATACCCAGACAAAGCAAGTATGAGTGGCCGTATCCTTCTTGCAAGTTTCTGTTACGAGAGTTTCAAACATGAGATGCACAGGATCAGCAGAACGCAAGACATTATTTTTTACTGACATATTTTGATGCTTTGACCCCCACCTATTCATAAAACCGGACTGACTATGATTTCAGTAGTCCACAAACTTCGTTCGTCTAGGGATCTGCACGTTTATTTCCCACTTCCTTTCTTCCTCCTTCGAGGCCTCCCTATATCAGAGCCCCCCAACATCTAACAAACTCGCCCGTGGATTTATGTACCAAACCTATCGGCAAAGAAATCGCTAATCACCCCCCCCGGGTCCAAAACCGCTAAAACTTCATTCAACCAATCTGAATTATCTACAAAATCGTCTCCCTATGCAAAGCCTCTTCATCTCGCCTTGCAGCGCCCGCTTGTGTCACCGGGTCCTTAAGTTAAATGTCTCCTAGCCCCCCACTTCCAGTCCCGATACGACGTCCCACATCTTCAGACTTCACGTCGCTACAGGTGGCTGATTGGGCAGCTCCAGATTCGCCTGTGCCTTTCGGTATTATTCTTCTTGGAACAATCGACAGGATGCGTATTTGATGCCCTTATCAAGGAAGCCCCAAAGCCTGCTGCCATACTTCTTCGGCCCCCGGGGCTTCATCTTGCGGGTGGCTTCTTTGGTGGGGTGAAAGGTGACGGACATAGTTGATATTAATTCACTGTCGCAGTACTGATCGACCATTCCAGCGTTAGTCAGACAAGAGCATGCCTTATCAACAGGAGGGAAGACACCTCCCCAACCTGCTCGAGTACAGTATCTTGCTACAAAGGTGTTATCCTCTGAATCCGTTTCTAGGCTTCCGAGTGGCCCTCTCGAGACCAAAGATGAAACGCAATTTAATCTCAGCTCACAAGCGTTGGCAAGCCCCACCAACCCCAACTAGAAGATCCCGCTCCAGCACGACTAGCTCCCTTTGACCTGGGGTTCGCAAGGAACCTGCTGAGTACACCAGTACATGAGCACCGGAAAAACTCGTTATCCAAGTATATCCAGCACCGGAGATCTCTAGCTCACCACATCATCGAATCACAATAGTCTTAGCAGAGCGGGTCAACAAAATAGCGAATACCAGTTAATGAGACCCAGCAAGCTCTGCTTCTCCGAGCTATACCTCGCCTAGAAATCTCGGATTGCGAATGCCAAGGCTCGATAGCCGACGGTGGATTTAACGGGTTTCTACGATGCGGTGCCGGTGATACAGATCTGCCAAGACTGGAGCCGCAATCGATAAACAACCTATCGTTCCTAACTAACCCCTCGCTTTCAACAAATACCCCCGACCACTCTACCACCAACGGCCAATTGCGGAGGATAAAGAATCGCAGCAATGGACGCCCCCCAAGCACTTCCGATGGACCGCCAGCACGTGTTTGACGCTCCCACGGGCCCGGAGCACTCGCCCTATCGTGGGTTTGTTGCTGGTGTCTTTTCCGGTGCAGCCAAATTGACTGGTAAGTAGCCCCACCTATACTAGACTTGTGAACTCTATTCGCTGATGACTCTATACAGTCGGGCACCCGTAAGACTTCTCTCTTTTATCAAATCCCTCCTGTCTATTCCAATTGACCTAGATGCAGGTTTGACACAATCAAAGTACGCATGCAGACTTCAACATCAGCTAAATTCAAAGGTCCCCTGGACTGTCTCTTGGTGACAGTAGGGAAGGAAGGATTCAGGGGACTGTATAAGGGTGCAACTCCACCACTTGTCGGCTGGATGTTTATGGATTCGATGCATGTGTCTTCGTCCCCCAATCTCAACGCCCTAACTAACGAACTTCAGAATGCTAGGTTCACTTGCTAACTACCGTACGGCCATCAAGAGCAAGTTTTACCCTCACCGCGACACCCTTCCCTCTTTCGGCCACGGAATGGCTGGTATCCTCGCCGGGTGGACAGTGAGCTTTATAGCAGCACCCGTCGAACACGTTAAAGCCCGTTTACAGATTCAATATAACGCCAAAGGCTCCAAAGCCGGGGTCAAGTACTCCGGGCCAATCGATTGTACCAGAAAACTAGTATTCACCCCTTCACATATCAGCAAATCCCAAAAACTAACTTCCAGAGGAAAAAAGCTCAGTAATCACGGCATCCGGGGTTTGTATCACGGTCTCGGTGCAACCATGCTCTTCCGCACATTCTTTTTCTTCTGGTGGAGTTCCTACGACATCATAACCCGCCAGCTCGAGCAAAAGACCAACATGACCCCAATGCTGGTGAATTTCTGGGCAGGCGGGCTAAGTGCGAACCTATTCTGGCTCTTCTCTTATCCATCCGATGTGATCAAACAACGCATCATGACGGACTCGCTTGAGAACCGTAGATTTAAGAACTGGCGCGAGGCCGCCGTCGCTGTCGGAAGACAAAACGGAGTTCGTGGCTACTGGAGGGGATTCATGCCCTGCATCATGAGGGCTTTTCCAGCGAATGCGGTTGCCTTGGTTGCTTTTGAGGGGGTGATGAGGCACTTGCCGTAGAATATTTCCAGGTTTCAAGACTTGATTGCTTTGGTCTCTGCTTGGGTTTCCTTTAGCTACCAATATCAGCTTATGCTTTGTCTTCTCGGCCCCATCCCCCCTACCCCCCCCCATTACCTACGCATATATTACGGCTTAGAGTCTTTATATCCCTAGATATATCTCGTTCGCCTTCATTAGCAGCCCAGTGTCCTTCTCCGTCTTCCCTCTCTTTTTTTTTTTTTCTGTGTGCATCTAGATTCACAACTTCTTCCTTGTGATTAGCGCACGGGGTTCGTCCCTCTGATTTCATGTCCTTCCCATTCCATGTACAGGTGTTCGGGGTCACAGGAGTCATCGCAGCACTAGGATTGTCTTTGTTATTAGTTACTTAATGTGACGCCAGATACCCAGCCAATCAATCAGTCAATTTCCACCCTGTTTACTCTACCCCGCTCGACAGACGCATATCTCGGGTTACAGGAATGCAGAGCCCAAGTATAGCTGGAGTATTAATCACCCTCCAGCGCGCTATTCCCGCTACCCATGCCTAATATTTGCAGTGCTACTTACAACAGACATCCCTTCGGTTGATCTATCCCAGAACCTCACACACATCTAGGAAAAAACGATAAATGCGTAAGGCTATAAATCTTGATTGCAGCCCGGCCAGCAACCCCTCAAAGACCCCTCACCATATCAGGGGGCTTTTAGGTCGTTTTACCACTATACCCTACATGTTGGCAACTCTATTCGTCCAAGTGCCCGATAAAGTACCAGGCCAGAGACACGGATACTATCACAAGCAAGGCAACACAACCCAGTTCGACCCCCACTATGGCCGGAATCACTATATCCCACCGCCACTGCGAGCTAGACTAGTAGGTGCTGAACGAAAGTAGAGACAATGATTGAACCGGAGGCTTCCATAGAACGAAGCGAAGTGAGCCAAAAGGAGAGAAATTTTGTATCCAGGGGTTGAGTATTATATCGTCATAGTAAGATTCCCTCTTGAAAAGGAAAGAAAAATCAAGGAAGGGGAATTCATATGAAAGGGAATACCCCACTAACAAGTGGCTCCTACCACCGCCCACGGGTGCGGATATCTCCAACAGTAATCAAATCCCCCCTCCACCTCCCCCGATACCCTTGTGAAAAAAATTACCCCCCACGAATAGCAATCTTGAAATCAGAGCCAACGGCACAGGGAAAAGAAAAAGGGGGAAAGATATGGCAAAAAAAAAGACCCCCTCGCACCATGACAAACACCGCACCCAAGCTCTATAACACAACCAACCTACCACAAGGCGGGGCATCAACTGGCAAAATCGGCGGTAACTTCACCATAGCTGTGACGGGTAGTAACTAGTCAGTGAGCGAAGACTTTCGATTAGGAGCAGGTATAACTCACCGGACGCCATCAACCCTCAGCTCGAAGAGGAGTGCTGCGCTGAGGACTGACATTTCCATTGTGAAATGCAGCCCCTCGTATTCTACGTCCTTGCTGTTGCGGCCCTTTGTGTAGAGGGATTTGGGCACAGTGGTTAGGTCTGAGCGGAGTTTGCAGACGGTTGTGACGGCTAGGCAAATGTTAGCAGGTGGCCTATCGGGGCATTTCCAGGAGGGGGGGTTACTGGAGTCTATGGATTTTGGCGGGAACGTCTCCTGACAACAAACTAATTCGTCCACAAGCACCCTGCTATGGTGGTCTTCAAAGGTAATATAGAACGGGAAAGATATACTCTCGTCTTCAGACATTTCCGTTCCCTACAAAATATTAGTCCCACAACTTTCTAAACCACACCAGCGCAACAAACCTTCGCAATATACCACTTAATCTGGTTCTCGGCGAGCCACTTCTCTCGCGTAGTGTCCCAGTATTTGTGCTCTTCGGAATGGATGTTCTCATCAAAATACTCCCAGTACTTCACACCATAGTGGTATCGTGATTTACGGGTTTGTACAATTGTCTCCATTCCCCGGATAACTGCGCCACGGACCACCGCAGTCCACGAGTCGACGGGTTGAAGCACCACATCCGGGTTGTCTTTTGTCGATAGAATATCGGCATACTTATTCTTTAGGCGCATAAAAAGGTATTCTGATGAACCGAACCCACCAACAAGCAGAATGCTCTTCAAGGGGATATTAGCGTAAGATTGCATATACATCGACTAGCATGAATACCTTTACTTGTCGCCCCTTAGATTGCACAGCAGTGATCTGACCATCAACCAGTCTCACAACCTCCTGGATGACAGGCTCAAATATCGCTTGGACTTCCTCTCTACACCCTAAATTAGCAATACCCAACCCACTTCACTAGCCAGATCCCTACCTAGTGACCGTCATAAACCCGCAATCGATACCACGAGCTTCATCGTCTGGTAATCCCGGAAATTGAATTGGGAATACCTGCAACTAGTTAGTGACCTATTAGAGCTAGTAGCCTCGGATGACCCCACATCTTGGTCTTCTCCGTCAACAAACACCCTCTTTACATATTCCTCCCATGATTTCAGGGCAGCAATCTTGGTCTTCTCTTTCATGGCATAGTACGCAGTGGAACCCAGCCGTTCCTTGACAAAGCTCTCGAACCGACGGTTCAAGAATGCAGAGCCACATAGCTCACCTTTGCTACGTCAGCATTCTCCCAGTCGGCAGGAACAACAAAACAGACCTGTCCCAGTGACACTCTCTTTAACCTGCAGTGGGTCTGTTTGGAGGATTTCATACGAAATCAAATCCTAGACAGGTAAGTCTCACTTTATCAAATGTGAGGGACGCGACATACCACAGTCCCACCCCCAGCATCACAGACCACAAAACAAGAATCATCCGTAACCTATACAAGCCCCCCAATAAGCAATAACTCCCCGTACCCCACAATCAGCACCAAACCCACCTGCAAATTCTTAGGCTGCATGGTCTTCAGTGTGTATATAGCCGCAGCTTCTGGTTCCGAGATCAATCTAATCTTGCACGACTTGGCCATGCCCGTCCCTTCTGCCGCCTGGAGCGTCGCATTTTTCGACCGGTCGCTCCACACCGCCGGGCATGTGAGAATAAACTCGATCCTAGTATTATCCACAAACGTGCTTCCGAGCGCTCGCGTCAGCGTAGTGATCGTGTGATCGTATAGCATCTGCAAGTAATCCCTAACGACATCCTGCACGGTTTTGTCATGCTGTCTGAGCTGCGCATAGATGTTGGGCAAAGAGACAAAGTCCGGAGGGCGCAAGTTGGGATCTAGGCATAGCTTGAAACACTCGATGCAGTTTTGGAAAGGCTTCACTTGAAAACCCCATTTTATGCCGTCCTTCTCGTACGCAATCTTCGACGGGACTTTCGGGGAAGTCAGGTTCATTCCACCAGGCCAGCTCTAATTTGAGGTTTGTTAGGTCAGAGCCCGAGCACGAGGTTAAAAATGGTGTATAAACCTGAATAACGTGTATTTCGCTCGGCGATCCAGTATAACCCCAGGCTACCCTAAGTGTTGGCAGTATATGTTAGTCCCCCGCTGCTGCTGCATCCGCCCCTCCCGCTCCCATCGATCGCACGCATCGCAGAGGAGTAGGGAGAAATGCACAAAGACACTCACCCGCTATAAGTTGTTCCAAAGTCCACACCAACAACGATCCTATTCGCTTCCCCAGAGATAGATACATCCTTGATCTTCTCGGCTATATTGCGCAGGCTAGTATCCGACTTTGGCGAGTTCATCGCTGGCCAAAAATAACAATGTTCTTCGTGTTGAGAGGCAGGCTCTGTGTTTTTCGTTTTGGGTGAAGGTTTACGTTGCGGGGTTTTTAGGGCCAGCGGAGACGAATGTTATTAATGGGCGAATGTTTTTGTCTAGCTAGGTAATGACCAGAAGGAAAAATAAAATAAAAATAAGAGAATGAAAGCCCCACGTCAGTGCGCAAGCTTGGCTGACTGAACGGTTTTTTTGTCTCTTTCTATTTATTTTATTTTATTTTTCGACAAACTCCGTGTTATTAGTGGCTGTTGGAGCCCGATGCGTTGGCCCAATGGTTTTGGCTGGCTATTGCTGTGGACTGATTGGACTGGAAAATAGCCAGTGGTTTTGAACCTCGGAGAGACGTGATTGCCACTAGAATCGCTGACCCCTTCCAGCGGATATTGAAGCGGGGCTCCGGGGTTTGTATCTGTTACCGTGTAAATATTGGCGAAGAATTATTGGATTAGGGGGTAGAAGGGGGAGGTTATGAACGTACGAGGTGAGGTGGTTTTAGGTCAAGTCGGAGGCGGCAAACGAAGCTGTCGTTGAAAACGCGGCCCCCCGAGATGAGGTAAACACTGCGAAAGGCCAACTTTCCAGCCCCGCATCCCCCGCGCCTAACTTGCATGCTATCATAGACCGTACAATACTCGAGTGAGAAAGCGTGACACTAGGATGCAAAACACTGGTACTTTCATCTTTTCTCACTCGCAATAGCGGCAGGCAAGAAAACCTGGTCCTCTGCGAGTGCCCTACCGGTGCCCCTTTCACCAATCATACGAGCGCGGCCGAGTTAGAGTTGGACAGTTTGCATGGGAATTACCGTCTTAAGAGTCCACCGAACATCCAATGAACATATACACTCTGTTAACTTAAGCCTTGAGTATCCAAAAAAGAACTTTGGTCAAGACGAAGGTCGAAACCACTAGTTACACGCTTTTTGCGGTTGGAGAATGCATGTATTAACGAGACCTCTTTTGGGTCGTCAACACCGTCGTCCGGGTTTAACAAAGTCCGTTAGGCGGAAGCGCTGAGTTCGGTTTGAGTGAGGGGTGGGAGCCTAAACCAATCAGTGCTATAGCAAATTTCCACCCAGAACCCGCACAAATCTCATTCACTGTTCGAGGACCCCCTAGCGTGGAACAAAGCGGCAAAGTCTTTAAACAGTTAGACCCGTAAAAAGTTCCTGCGTTCGATGGGAAATACTGGATTGGTACAATACAGTACTCGTACAAGAAGTAAAAGGTAAATTTATGTATCACACCTATTCATACAAGGTATCCACGTCGGAAACCAGGTGTGGGTTTCAGAGGGGACACTGGCCTTGCTGATTTGCGAGTGATTCCCAGTGGAAGATTTCCACTTAATCTACGGTACACGATTCAAAACACGTGGTTGAAACAAGCGAGGAGAATATTTTTAGAGAAGTGGTTGTATCAACTTTATTTGGCACGGGAGATCTATACGACTTCTGGCGATTATGCTAGGTGTGCTGCTATGCACTATTAAAGTAGAGATTAAACGCAGGAGGAGAGAAGCTAAAATACTGGAGAGGGTAAAATGTACAGCTATGACAACCGTGAAAAACCCCAAATACAAAACTTTTAAACTTTGTACCTCCCCTTGGTACACGGCGCTCTCCCATCTAAAACGCCCATGAACAAAAGAAAGTAAAGCAGAAGAACCAAAACACAAGCCGCTATGAATGCGTGAAAGGTATGTACCTTAGAATCCTCTGGCCAAAAAGAAAATTTCTTAAAAAAAATTAGTAGACTACGGAAAACCTTCTAATATCCCTCGCCATCAGTCTGTCGATCCCACCCTCCAGCTCATTCGATCTATCCAATCCTGGCATCCCACTAGTTTTCAACAATTCCAGATATTGCTTCACCTCATCGACCCTTTCTACGGCACCAATGGGCGAACTGCGAGGGCGGGGTCCAGTGTTGTCTTCGACAAGGTCCATCTCGAAATCTTTGACCGTAGCCTCGGCGCCGTCTTCCAATTCGAACACACCAACCTCGGCACCCTCGGCAATCATTTCTTCGGCGACTTCATCAGGATACAGGGCATCGAGTCTACGACGGTGCTTATCCAACACAGCTTGGTTCTCAGTATCTCTGCGAAAGTCGTCGTCATCCTCATCTTCACTCCAAACAAACTCGTCAACACCATTTGTTCCTCCACTGCCACCAGACCAAAGGCTACGCGAAGCCTGCTCTTCGACATCCAATAGGTCAAGGATTCTGTTTTTGCGCTCGATCTCCTTGATTATACCCGACGTACTAAATAAAGCGAGGTCAGAGTTGGAGGTCGAATCGGATGTGGCTGCGGAATTGTTTTTTCGTTGGTCGCGCACATAGCCGACAACACGCTCCCAACGGGCAAGGCGGGAGTCTTTGCCGATCATTGAAACAGCCTCAGTTGTTAAACGCGGACGCTTCTGGGAATTTCGATGGCGCATAGAGTTCTGGTAAGCCTGGTGCTGAACAACCGGGGCAGGGGCAATGGGCGGGCGAGAGGAGTAAATGGTTGTATTGCCTCTCGGCACAGCCTGTTCGGAGAGGAGGACCTGCTGGATTGGTGGGTTGATCTGGATGGGTGTGAGTAGAGTGGAGGAATGGTGATAGTGGCTGTGGTTATGGTGACCGAACACAGGCTGGGAGGGGGGAGGAGGGGACGCAGGCAGGCAAATTGCTGGATGAGGATCATTAGGCGTCAAAACCATAAACGCTTGAGGCAACAGACATGTTGGTGCCTTGGGCGCAGAGTGAAGAGTATAAGGTGAGGCTCTAAATGATTCGGGTTGACGGTGGAGCGCCTGGGGAGCAGTCGGCGTCGAGGAGGAATTGAGCATGTTCAATGCATGTCGGGCCGACCGTAAAGCCTGAGTCATTTCGGCGTAATTGTTGTTGTATTTCGCAGAAGGTAAATTTGTTTGGGGAATAGGAGATGAGGTTGGGGGCGTTGGCTGCTGTTGGGTGCAGGATGTGGGAGGTAGGGCACCAGTGGATGTGGTAGCGTTAGCTGAAGCGGCTGTTAGGTGGTGCAAAAGTTTAAGCTTCTTCATTGCGTTCGACATGGTTGCTGCGAGTTAGGTAGCTGCTTTGTAGAACGGTTTGTTTTAGAGGGGGGGGGGGGGTTTAGTAGTGAAGGTACCGGAGGAGATTGCAATGCGGTAAGCAGTACAATACGTGAGAATCGTTTGCGCAGAGATATTGACTGAATATGACCAGCCAAGGTAGAGGAGAGGGAGTTTTATAGGATGGACGAAAAGGAGGGACGTAACGAAGGATATGGAGGTATAGGAGTGTGTGTGTGTGTGAATGCAATGCAGGTAGGCAAGAGGAGGAAAAGGGGGGATGTGGAAGAGACAGGTGATGGGCGAAGGGAGAATGAGGAAGAGAAGAGAAATGGGCGGCAACGATGTACGAGTGCCCGTGCTTGCACAGGAAGCGGGCAAAGCAGGAACCAGAGCCCAAGCAAGGCCTCAAGCAGCCAGCCAAGCGACTGTCACTCTGTGGCCTCCGTCACTCAGTCACTTTGAAGATTTCTGATCATCCCTGGCAGTGAGACACACGACTCCGAGCAACAGGCATGATAAGTGTACTCGTACTAGCCAAGATTTTTTTTTCAAAGATAAGGTACGGAAGGGTGTGCCAGAAGTGGAACCTTCAAGGCCAAATTCTGGATCACGGCTTTTGAGGCTCCCGAAGATCCAAAGCTACCCTACAGTGCCTGTACTCGAGTACAGTGCAGCAGAAAAAGACAAGCAAAACCCTCCTCAATACAGCACGAGTGGTAGGAAATAACTCGGAGACCCCGATCTATTTTCTTCGAGCTCCGTAACTTACGTATCACGAAGAACACATACTGATAATCACTGATACCTTCATATCCGGCGCACCTGGCCAGAACGACAAATCACACAGCAAAGCTCAGAAATCGAGGATAACTCTGTCACACATGACACTAGCACTTTCCGTCCATTGCCAACGATGTTGTCACTTTTGATGAGATTTTTATGTTTTTTTTCTCTCTTGCTATGCCTTTCTTTTTCCTCGCCTTGTCAAGTCGCAATCCCGGTGGAGCTAACACCGGACACCTTGAACTTTCCCATCTTGGGAAATATGGGCGTTATCAAGGCTCGAGCCAGCTGCCATGACTACTCGTACAATCTTTAAACGCTCGCCGCTGAGAGAAGAGCAATTATTACCCAATCCCGCCACCGAGTGGACCGAAGAAGAAAAAACTCACCATCCCCTCTCTAAGCCCATTTTAATAACTTCTCCCAGAAACACGTTTTACTGCCCCTAACACGTGGATATGGAGTGCTGGACAGGTCACATACCGGTGCAGTACGGTACTGTACATCTCTTTGCTCCTACAATACATCAGAAACGGCAAAAACTAGAGAAATATCAGTGACAGTATCAGGATAAAAAACGCACCGCAGTCAAGCGCGTTTGAAACAGAAAGGGCACACTTTCGTTTCCCCCAAACAGAAGAATCTCTGCTGGTCAAGGATATGCGCAGAAGTTGAGCATCTTCGAGCAAAGTGATGATGACTACAAGTGCTTACAAGCACCATCATACCGGGTATCCCCTACAGTATGATACATACATGCACACATTTGACGAGTAATAAAGTGAGTATCACGGGTAAACTCTTGTACTCAGAATTGTGTATTCTATGCGATAGAAGCAGATAGCTTCCTGCTAATTCGTGGAGCCCATTCCCTCACTAACATATTCACCACGTCTTGTTATAATGTCGTAGTACCAGTCTCTACCCCTCACTTCTTAATGCAGCGGAAAACCTCCACCTCCCGGTAGCCGCGACGGAGAAGTTAGCAAAGATCCCGAGTTCCAGCAGGGACCAGAAGTACTGAGGTCCAAGAGGTTCAAGAGGTGCAGTGGCTTTGGGACACCAGTAAAAAAGTCACCCCCGTGCGAACGTCAGTTCAGAGTGACCAAGGAAGACCAACCAAAAAGCCAACTAATCGCTTAACTCGAACAAGGACCCGCCGTCGGGATTGATTTCTATTCCTTCCGCCGCAAGGCCGATCACGGGCACCTTCCCGACAACGACCCCTGAAAAATGGCCTCAACCTTCCACCCAGCCGCCTTCCCGGCCTCGTCCAATCACGGGTAATTGCGGACGAAAACAATATGGAGGCTGAAAACCTTCTGAGAGTAACGCCACATTTCTAACCTGTTCGTTCCCGCCTCGTTCCACCAGGAAGGTTCCGAAAGTCTGGCCATTCGACAAATGCACCGTTTTTTTTCCTGCCCGAACCCGTGGAACTAGGTTTTAGAGTTTAGTCAATGGTTTTTCCGTCGTATGATGATGGCGACATTCGGAAAAATCTCATGGTTTTTTCAAGTATTTACTGTAGCCCCGCGAGAGAGATCCCTTCGCGGGGCTGCTCCCCGACTGTTTATCCTGTAGTGCCGGCACAGTACATTTTGATGGACTCATTTGTTGGGTTTTTCTATACGGCTTTCGGAGGAGTCATTCAGTGTCACTCGATTATCTCTTCCTTCGAATTATTTACTTTGGGCACGGTATTATGATACGAGCAGGTATTTACTGCACAGCTGAGGGGCGCCAGATTTCTGTATTGAAAGAGTAGGTATCTTTATGTATCCATACATGGTTCAATCTATTCATTTATATGAGTCCCCTAAAAGAACCATTTCAAAAGACCCGACCCCCCCCCTAGCCCCACCTTAGCCTTATACAATTCCAATATAAAAATCCCAGAGATTTAAAGTTATAGCTAAACATAGCATCCAACTGCTCTAGGCTAACAGCATCATGTAACACTACTCCCCCATGACCCCTAATTGATCAGTGCTCCTAATTCTTCTTTCGCCACCCAAAGTTTTCCGACCTTTTCACTATCTACTCGAGTACCGTACTCGTGCAGAACTGGTACACCCCCATTCGCAAATTCTTTGCGGAGAGACAAGTACAGCCTCGTTCGCAAAGTTCTCGCTGATCGGTAGGTATCTTAGCAAAAGTCTGGGGACAGCTCATGTACCGGTACAAGAATTTTCACTTCAGGTTTTCTGCAGACATTTGTACCAGTACATTTGTTACTGCCAATATTTTTCCCTGGTACCTCTCGATCCGCGAGAACTTTGCGAACGAGGCTGTACTGTGGCAAAAGTTTTGGCGGCAACAAGGTACTTGTACCAGGACAACTTTTACAGTTCAGATTATGCACAAAGTCCTGTGCCAGTACCATGAAATCTCGTGAAATCCACTGTCAAAAGTCCCCAAGAAGGATTAGTGCTTTCCTGACACGGTATAGCCTGAGCCATTCTGTCTTGTTGGATCTCGTTAGCTTGACAAACTAAACCTATCGTCGGCTGATGTCGCGATTTATAGGGATATTCGTCACAGCTCGGAGATACGGTAGTGGATTTTATGAGATTATACCCATTCGCAAAGTCTTCGTGGAAAGATAGGTACTGTGGCAGTGTCTTGGCGACAACGAAGGTACTGGTACAAGATTTTGTGCATAACCCGAACCGTAAAAGTTGTCCAGGTACCTTTGTTGCCACCAAGACTTTTGCCACAGTATGATAGACTGATTGCACCTGTGGCGAGATTGGCCCCCTCAACGAGATTTCCCTTAATAAGCCCATGCCAAGTCAGTTGTGATATGCTGATTGGTGGTTGCGAACAAATCTCGCTGAGGGGGCCAATCTCGCCACAGGTGCAATCAGTCTACCTGTATTTCCGCAAAGACCTTGCGAATGGGGGTGTAGGTAATAGTGGGTATCTGGTGTGCGCAGCCTGACTAAGGTGGAGTCGCTGATAGTGTCGCCAGGTGTTGTCGCTCGCATTCCAGGACCCGTGGAGCCCGACAAATGCAGGGCTCCTTAAACTGGGCCCTTTCGAGAGGAGATAAGGTGTCCAATTCTCAGGCATGTACAAGTCTGATAACTTGAAACCACTCTTGTTAAAGTTATGCCGTACTCAAGCAGCACGACTGCGAAACAATACCCTCTTGAAGGCACGAAGGTATGGCGGAAGCCAGCATTCGGGGCCCCAAATACTAGATACGATTTCACCATTTTTACACCTTGATAGGGTGTGATTAAGGAAATAGGTCGCCAAGCTTTGTCATTAACTTGTGTTAATACTACCTCCTGAGCCCTTTCTGCTCGAATCCTCTAATCTGCAGATGTGCACACCCGGGGCGCAGAGCTGCATCCCACGTCTGTATGAGCCCGCTCTGTTTCTCCGAAAAATATCGGCAGGATCAAGCATGGCCCGACTTTGATTGAGTCCCAAAAAATAGTGCATATCATTCACGGCTCCTCCTCCTAGTTGGGGTCGAACTATGAAAAATGGTATTAGTAATGACCCTGCGAAATCCAACCTTTCCTTACATGTAAGGCAGTCAGTGACCGGTGGATGACTCTAACAACAAACATGGGTGCGATAGGTATTCCCTACTCATCCTTGTCACGGGCTTATCAACACCCGACTCTCCACTTGCACAAACCAGTGCTTGTGTTCCACTACCGTCTGATATGATTCCACTCACCCTGCGTTGGAAATAGGCCAGCAATTGAGCAAATATACTCCCAAAACGACTGCTATTGCATATGGGCAAAGAATCGACCAGAGCCTCAGGGTTTTGGTGGTATGCAATAGCAGTCGTTTTTACAAACGTCAGGCAATTGGGAGTACCGGTAGGCTGCCACAGCTCTAAAAGTTCCACCTGGGTGTGAATTTACTTTTCCTGCACGGGGAAAGCGCAAAGCCGCCCCGATGCCCAATGTACCCGGGTAGTATATGATATTTCCGACCCTAGAAATTCAGAGTTACCAGGCATACGGGGGGGGTTATTAGCCATATGGATGCATCGGATGATGGAATTGTTGGGAATATGTCTAGGGTTAATTGGCCGTAGTAGGCCTTCCTCTTAACCGTTTATCGATAGTCTCACCTCACCCAGATATTCTCGTGGAAAATTCTTCTGTTGAGGGTATCGTCTGTTGTGATCGGTGTTGGGCTATCATAGGGGATCGTACCAGGAGTAGTACAAGAGCAAGAGTTTCTCTCCTGAGTCGGATACGGGTAGATATTGCTAGGATAAAAATTTAATAAGAATGGTGGACCCCCCCGAGCAGCCAGCGATCTACTCCTTCTGGCCGGGAAATAATCTCTGATGTTTTACTGCAACGTTGCAGATCTGCACAGCGCAGCGTGCCTAAAGATGGGTCCTCCGTGAAGCGCCGAAACGGTGGTGGGCTCGTGGTAACTAATTTAACCTCGATGCTTGACATCACGCGCCTCTAGCAAAGGGCGGGCCAGTTTTGCCAGTACCGTACTATTGGGGATGTAGCCGTTCTTGTAGTCGTTGGGACTTAATTGTGAATTACCGGTACTTGGTGGGTGATTTGCGATATTGGGAAAATTGTTAAGAATCCTGATGGCTCAGGGGAGTAAATTTATAAAGGCGGTGAATTTCGTCGGTGCAACAGGGAGCAACTATGGTGTGTGGAGTTTTCTGCAGCCTCGCTGTCTACCGTTTGCTGGAGGCTTGCCAGCCATCTTTTTCCACTGCTACCAGGATGCTCATACTACTTTACAATAGCTTTCCTACTATGAAATAACGTAGAAAGAAACAGGAGAGGTCCTAAGTCAAACGACTTCGATGGTGTCAAAATTCACTGTCCGAAGCGCAAAGAGAGAAGAGAGAGCTTGGAGTCAATCACAGAAAACCCGGGTTTTGATATTTTTCCACTTCTCCCTGGTTTCTACAAACCCAATATTCGAGTAGATACACAAATGGATTTTCGAGTTCTTGGACGCCTGGGTGCATTAGCAAGAGGCGAAAACAAATGAAACTGCTCTAACGCACGAGTATCGCATTCTGATCGAACCAAAGATAAGATTTCCTGTGAGATTGAAGGTCTTTCCTCTTACAGTGGGGTCTAATTTGGGATGGTGGATTGATTTTACTGTTTGGGTTATGATATGATTTTGATATTTGTCGTTTATTCGCTATTCAATTACTCGCGCTTAAAATAAGTTATGGTACATTTGCGTGTGATGTGACAACGAAGAAAAACCAAACCATCGCAACACCAACCCACAAGCTCAAACGCAACAATGGCCCCAGAATCAAAAATTGTGACACGCGCAGTGGCAAAGAAAGAGAGAAGGGAAGGAAGAACTGGTCAAGCTGAGATTGGAATTGGGAAACGAGGAGCTATTGTGTTCGGAACTGCGATCACATCGCAGGTGAGGGTGGCTAAGGCTATGGGTGTTCATCGGCATACGGTCGCACAAATCATGCATGATGCACATGAGAATGCGGCAGAAAACAAGGAGAACAGAGATCCCCTTGCCGATGAGAACCTTCAAACAAAGAAGCGAACTGGGCGACCA
>Ga0307513_10000149_pt1 | contig 99930 bp, 90 predicted proteins | sample 15_EM_MG_FD_202174 | JGI IMG/M metagenome (GOLD analysis project Ga0307513, IMG submission 202174) | Populus trichocarpa ectomycorrhiza microbial communities from riparian zone in the Pacific Northwest, United States - 15_EM | ecosystem: Host-associated > Plants > Roots > Unclassified | place...
CCCACAACAGGACCCCACGAGCACGAGGACGGCACACAACCCTCCCACTCCCAACCGCCTGCTCCTCAGAAGTCCCGGCACGACCGCTCACCGACCACACCCCCACTCACGATTTCGCTACAGGCTCGTGGGTGCCGGATTACGGTCCAAACCGGTGCTGACCCTGGATCATGAGGGGCGGAGCCCGGTACGCGCCGGGCTGACTCGCCGTTTGGCCGAGAGGTCTGTACCGACTCCCCGAAACCATGCCCTCGTTGCCTTGACAGGACATAGAAGCCTCACGGGTGCTCGGGTCGGTCGCGCAAGTGTGCATGATCAGCGGAGGTTGGCAGGATGGGGGTATGCAGGCATCCGAGGGTATGCAGCCGTCCGACGATTCACACGTGCCGAACGCGGTCCTGACCGGGGAGGCCGAGCGCTTGCTGGAGTTCGCCCGGGGTGCGGTCACGCCGGGCGGCTTCGGCTGGTTGGACGACGACGGTGGGCTGATCGAGCGCGACCTGGAGCTGTGGATCACCTGCCGGATGACCCACGTCGCCGCGCTCGGCCTGCTGCTCGGCTGTCCCGGATTCGACGCCCTGGTCGACCACGGCGTTACGGCGCTACGGACGACCTTCCACGACCAGGAGCACGGCGGCTGGTACGCCAAAGTGAACGGCGCGAGCGGGACCCCGACGGACAGCGAGAAGCAGGCCTATGGGCATGCCTTCGTGATCCTCGCCGCCTCCAGCGCCGTCGCGGCCGGCCGGCCCGGCGCGGACGAACTGCTCGCGGATGCGCTGGCCGTGCACGAACTGCGGTTCTGGGACGAGGCCGAGGGGCTGGCCCGGGAGTCGTTCAACCAGGATTTCAGCGTCGTCGAGGACTACCGCGGGGCGAACGCGAATATGCACACCGTGGAGGCGTACCTGGCCGCGGCCGACGTCACCGGTGACCGGCGCTGGCTGGATCGGGCGGTGCGGATCCTGACCCGGATGATCGGCTGGGCCGGGGAGCATCACTGGCGGATGCCGGAACATTTCGACGCCACCTGGACGGTCCGGCCGGACTACAACTTCGATCAGCCGGCCCACCCGTTCCGGCCGTACGGCGCCACCCCGGGACATGCCCTGGAGTGGTCCCGGCTCGCCCTTACCGCCGGCGACGCGCTGGTGGCGCTCGGCGAGGATGCACCGCCGTGGATCACGTCGTCCGCACTCGCCCTCGCCGAGCGGGCGGTCGAGGACGGCTGGGCGGCGGACGGCACGGACGGGTTCGTCTACACCACCGACTGGGACGGGAAACCCGTTGTCCGGCAACGCATGCACTGGGTACTCGCGGAGGGTCTCGGGGCCGCCGTCGGGCTGCACCGGGCCACCGGCGATCAGCGCTGGGTAGACCGGTTCGACGCCTGGTGGGCGTACGCTGAGCGATACCTGATCGACCGCGAGCATGGGTCCTGGCATCACGAACTCGATCCCGGCAACCTGCCCGCGACCGGCGCCCAGGTGACCTGGGTCGGCAAGCCAGACGTCTATCACGCGTTGCAGGCGGTACTGCTGCCCGGCCTTCCGCTCAGCCCCTCGTTCGCCACCGCCCTACGGCTCAGGGGTGCCTCAGGCTGAGGCGAGACGAGATCGTTCGCGATCAGCGCGCGAAACGCCCGATGGGTGCCTCGTAGGGCTCGATCTGATGCTGTGGCGCATGGCCGGTGAGAACGGCAATGACGTCGTTCGCCGCGGTCAGGCCCATCCGATCGATCGCCTCCAGGGTCTCCGCGCCGAGGTGCGGGGTGACGATGACGCTCGGCAGCAGATCGGACTCCAAGAGTGGCCCGGGCCCCTCGGCCCGGGTCCGCAGCCGCAGGGTGTCCGCCGCGTAGGCGGACAGCCGTCCGGAGCGCAGCGCCCCCGCCACGGCGACCTCGTCGACCAGCCCGGAGTGGCCGGCGTTCACCACGATCTGCCCTTCCCGGCACCCGGCCAGCCAGTCGTCGTCCAGGATTCGCAGCCCGCCGGCGGCATGCAGGGTGACGGCGTCACAATCGGCGGCGAACTCTGCATGCGGCAGCGCGGTCAGGCCGGCGGCTGCGGCCCGGCCCGGATCGGCGAACGACTCGTGCACCAGCACCCTGCCGCCGAAGCCGGCCAACCGCCGCGCGACGGCACGTCCGATCCGGTCGAAGCCGACGATGCCCACGGTCATCGCGCTGAGCTCGCGACCCCGGGTGGTCGTCCATCGCCCGGCGCGGACCCGACGGTCACCGTCAACAACACCGCGAAGGGCGGCGAGCAGCAGGCCGACGGTGTGGTCGGCGACGGCGTCGGTGTCCGCACCAGGAGTAATGGTGACGACGATGTTGCGACGGACCGCGGCGTTGACGTCGAGGGGGTCCGCGTCGATCCCGAAGTGGGTGATCACCCGGAGCCGCGGCGCCAGGTCAAGCAGTTCCGCGGTGACCGGAGCCCGGCCGGAGATCCAGGCGTCCGCGGTGGCGAGCACGGTGATCAGCTCCACCGGGTCGTGCACGGCGGAACCGCGAACCACCTCTACCCCGGTCGACTCCAGTAGCCCGACCACATCGATCGACCCCGAGCCGAACGAACGGGTGGTGACGAGCACTCGATGGCCGTTCACGCCCGTCCCTCATTTCGCTCGTCAATCCGTAATCAGACACATACCCATGGTTACTACGTCTTGGTCAGAGTAGACGTCGGACCTGCTCCGGCCATGCCGACGCACGGCCGGGGCGGATTCTGATGAGAATGTGGTGCGACACAGCAATCGCAGCACCGAGGGAAACGAGGCCGGAGCATGAGCCTGGCGGACACCAGTCACACCCGCGAGCTTGCGCCCAGCACCGCTCGCGACGTCACCGGCACGTCTCACCTGGACGACGCCTCGCTGCGGCGGTTCCTGCACGGCTTGCCCGGGGTGGACGAGGTCGGTGCGAAGGCCCGCGCCGCCGATCTCAGCACCCGGTCGATCAAGACCACGAGCAAGGCGTGGGCCCTGGACCTGGCCATCTCCATGGTCGACCTGACCACGCTGGAGGGCTCCGACACGCCCGGCAAGGTACGGGCCCTGTGCGCGAAGGCGGTCCGGCCGGATGCCGACGACCCGTCCTGCCCGCCGGTCGGCGCGGTCTGCGTCTACAACGACCTGGTGCCGATCGCGATCGAGGCGGTGCGCGGATCGACGGTCAAGGTCGCCGCGGTGGCCACGGCCTTCCCGAGCGGCCGGGCGAATCTGCCGGTGAAGCTCGCCGACACGGCCGACGCGGTGGCAGCCGGCGCGCACGAGATCGACATGGTGATCGACCGCGGCGCCTTCCTCTCCGGCCGCTATCTGCAGGTGTTCGAGGAGATCGCCGCCGTCGCCGCGGCCTGCCGCGCGCACGGCGCGAATGCCCATCTCAAGGTGATCCTGGAGACCGGCGAGCTGGTCACCTACGACAACGTCCGGCGCGCATCCTGGCTGGCCATGCTGGCGGGCGCCGACTTCATCAAGACCAGCACCGGCAAGGTGCCGGTCGCGGCCACTCTGCCGGTCACCCTGGTCATGCTGGAGGCGGTTCGGGACTGGCGGCAGCAGACCGGACGGATCATCGGGGTGAAGCCGGCCGGCGGGATCCGGACCGCGAAGGACGCGCTGAAGTACCTGGTCACAGTCAGCGAGGTGGCCGGGGCGGACTGGCTGAACCCGGACTGCTTCCGGTTCGGCGCCTCCACCCTGCTGAACGACCTGCTGATGCAGCGCAAGAAGCTCAGCTCCGGGCACTACACCGGCGCTGACTACGTGACTCTCGACTGACCTGCACCGATCGATGGACGGGACCAAAAACGTGGCAGCAACAAAGGCAAAGACAACGCTCGACACCGTTCCGGCCGTGGGATTCGAGTACGCACCCGCTCCGGAGTCGCGTGCCGTGGTGGACATTGCGCCGTCCTACGGGCTTTTCATCGGCGGCGAGTTCGTGGAGGGCGGTGAGGGCTCGACCCGCTTCGACTCGCTGAACCCGGCCACCGAAGAGGTGCTGTCCTCGGTGACGGCGGCCGGCGTGGGCGATATCGAGCGCGCGGTGACCGCCGCCCGGACCGCGTACGACACGGTCTGGTCGAAGCTGTCCGGCAGCGACCGGGGCAAGTACCTGTTCCGGATCGCTCGGATCATGCAGGAGCGAGCCCGCGAGTTCGCCGTCCTGGAGACGCTGGACAACGGCAAGCCGATCAAGGAATCCCGGGACTTCGACGTCCCGACCGCGGCCGCGCACTTCTTCTACTACGCCGGCTGGGCGGACAAGCTCGAGTACGCCGGGCTCGGCAGCTCACCGCGCCCGCGCGGCGTGGTCGGGCAGGTCATCCCGTGGAACTTCCCGCTGCTGATGCTGTCCTGGAAGATCGCACCGGCGCTGGCCGCGGGCAACACCGTGGTGCTCAAGCCGGCCGAGACCACCCCGCTGACCGCCTTGCTGTTCGCCGAGGTCTGCCGGCAGGCCGACCTGCCGCCAGGGGTGGTGAACATCGTCACCGGCGACGGCGAGACCGGCCGGTTGCTGGTCGAGCACCCGGGGGTGAACAAGGTCGCGTTCACCGGCTCGACCGAGGTCGGCAAGGCGATCGCCCGGTCGGTGGCCGGCAGCGGCAAGGGGCTGACCCTGGAGCTGGGCGGCAAGGCGGCGAACATCGTCTATGACGACGCGCCGATCGACGAGGCGATCGAGGGCATCGTCAACGGGATCTTCTTCAACCAGGGGCACGTCTGTTGTGCCGGGTCGCGGCTGTTGGTCCAGGAATCGATAGCGGACGACGTGGTGGCACGGTTGCAACGGCGGATCGGCACGCTCCGGCTGGGTGACCCGATGGACAAGAACACGGACGTCGGAGCGATCAACTCGGCGGCCCAGCTGGAGCGGATCACCGAGCTCACCGCAGCCGGTGAGGCCGAGGGCGCAACCCGCTGGACAGCGGCCTGTGACCTGCCCGGACGCGGCTACTGGTTCGCGCCGACGATCTTCACGAACGTCTCGCAGGCGCATCGGATCGCCCAGCAAGAGGTGTTCGGCCCGGTGCTCGCGGTGCTGACGTTCCGGACCCCGGCCGAGGCCGTCGCCAAGGCCAACAACACCCCGTACGGGCTGTCTGCCGGGATCTGGAGTGACAAGGGATCCCGGGTGCTCTGGACCGCCGACCGGCTCCGAGCCGGCGTGGTCTGGGCCAATACCTTCAACAAGTTCGACCCGGCCAGCCCGTTCGGCGGGTACAAGGAATCCGGCTACGGCCGGGAGGGCGGCCGGCACGGGCTGGTCCCCTACCTGATGAGCGGAGCATCGGCGTGACTCGCCTGGAAGTGCGCAAGACCTACAAGCTCTATGTCGGCGGGAAGTTCCCACGCAGCGAATCGGGGCGGTCGTACCAGGTGAGCGATGCCAAGGGCGGTTTTCTGGCAAACGTCGCGCAGGGCTCGCGGAAGGACGCACGGGACGCTGTCCAGGCCGCCCGAGCGGCGTTCTCCGGCTGGTCCGGGGCCACCGCGTACAACCGCGGGCAAGTGCTCTACCGGGTGGCCGAGGTGATGGAGGGACGGCGCTCGCAGTTCGTCGACGAGGTCGCCGCCCTGGAAGGACTGTCGAAGGCCGCGGCGGCGTCCGTCGTGGACCTCGCGATCGACCGCTGGGTCTGGTACGCGGGCTGGAGCGACAAGATCGGCCACTTGGCCGGCGGCGCCAATCCGGTGGCCGGGCCGTACTTCAACCTGTCCGTGCCGGAGCCGACCGGTGTCGTCGCGGTGCTCGCGCCGCAGGAATCATCCCTGCTGGGCCTGGTCTCGGTGCTGGCGCCGATCATCGTCACCGGCAACACGGTGGTGCTGATCTCGTCCCAGGACCGGCCGCTGCCGGCGGTGACGCTCGCCGAATGCCTGGCGACGTCCGACGTCCCCGGCGGGGTGGTGAATGTCATCACCGGACGGACGGCGGAAATCGCCGAGCATCTGGCCGCGCACGCCGATGTCAACGGTCTCGACCTGGCCGGTGCGGCACCCGATCAGTTGGTGCCACTGCAGGTGCTGGCGGCGGACACGCTGAAGCGGGTGCTCGCCCCGCAACCCGGCACACCGACCGCCGACTGGACGCAGACGCCGGGTCTGGAGCGCATGCTGCCGTTCCTGGAGACGAAGACCGTGTGGCATCCCAAGGGAACGTAAACGCATGTGCAGGCTATTTGAACCACTTAAGAATTGGGTCAATATCGTATCCCTGCAATGAATATCCTCTTCACCCCGGCTGATATTCATATGGCAGGCAAAGGGGGTGGTGGGTGCTGAGGGGCGGTGGCAGCATCACCGTATGAGAAGACCGATGAACAGAACGGTCACAGGTGTGCTCGCTCTCATGGCGCTGGCTTCGCTAACCCTGGCGCCACCCGCCCTCGGCGCAACCGAGGCACCGCCCTCCGCGCCAACCAATGTCACCGTGGCCTGGGAAGACATCGCGCCACTGCCCTGTTGCAGCACGGCTCGGGCGGTGCGGGTCTCCTGGCAGGAAACTGGGGCCCATCCTGACCGCGTGTGCCAGGATGCGGGCTTCGGGAGTTACTGCGTCGAGACCACCGCCGAACAGCCCAATACCGTGGTGATGCAGGCCGACAGGTTCAGCGAGTCGGCGGCCACGCGAGTGAGCGTTCAGGTGCTCGGTCCAGCGGCGTCCGAGTTCGGCTACTCCGAGGTGTTCGACACCCAACGGCTGGCTCCGCCGACGTTCACCAACATCTCACCCTGGGTGGACGGGCGACTGCTGCTCACCTGGAAGCCAGGTCCCGCGCCGGTGGACAGCACGCCGAACGACCCGCTCGACCTATCGAAACCGTCTTACCGGCAGGTGTCTTTCAACGGCGACATCTTCACGTACGGGCCGCTGATGAGCGCGACTTCCCTCGTGATCAGCGCCCCAAGCGGTGGGCTGGTGTCGGTTGTCGCTGACGAGTGGGGATTCACCGCCCCGACCTTCGAAGAGATGATCAATGTGTGGGATTCTCACCCGCACGCGAGAATCCCGACAACCTCGACCTACGTCCAGAGCACCGTCGTCTCGGGCGCAGTCACCTCGGACCCCTGGATCTGCTATGGCCATCCGCCCTACTGCGCCCCAGGCTCCGACCCTCCAGCAGGCCGGTCGACGCCGTCACCGGGTCGTCGGGTCATCTTGCAGGGGCGAAACGCGACCACCTCGGCCTGGTACACGGTGACGTCGACGCTCAGCGGAACCGGCGGGACCTACCGGTTCTCCGTGCACTCCCCTGGAACCCGGCAGTACCGCGTACTCGTGACGGGTGCGTCGAAGCCGCCGAGCGCTGACGCCAAGGCCGCCGGGGTGAGCAGGGTGGTGCGCACGGTCTCCGTCAACCGAGTGCTGTCGGCCCGCTTCGATGACCCCTACGTACGGGTCGGCCAGCGCGTCACCGCCCGGCTCACGATGGCCGTCCCATCCCGGGTACGGACCACCTTGCAACGGTGGAACGGTGCGACCTGGGTGAACGTGAAATACGTCTACCTCACCCGGGGCACCGGCTCCTACACCTTCACCGCGACCCGGCACGGCGTCGTCGGATGGCGGTTCGTGATCCCGTCCACCACGGCACCCACGGGCCTGCCTGTGGCCGGCACCAGCAGCAAACCGTTCTACTTCAAAGCCACCTGACGGCCGTACCGGCAGGGAGGATTCAGCACCGCGATCGGGGTAAGAGAGCGCTTTCGAGGGTCTGACTCCTCCCGGCCGGTACCAGGTCAGTCCCGGCTGAAGGCCTCTAAGAAGTCCACCGCGGAGAGCAAGCTGTGCGAGCCCTCGGGGCTATCGGCGAGTTCCAGCAATCGGTGCGGCCCGGGCTGGTTCGCCAGGCTGTCCCGGCCCAGGACGAACCAGAGTCCGCGGGCCGGCACGTCACCCTGATTGCAGTACACGTGCGGGGTGGCGCCGTCGAACTCGAGCGAATCCCCGGCCTGAAGCCGGTAGGTCTCGAACCCCAACTGTAGGGTGAGTTCCCCGGATATCAGATAGGCATGCTCGGTTCCGCTGTGCCGCAACAGTTTTCCACTTGACGATGAGGTCGCCCCGGGTTCGTAGGTGACCAACAGAGCGTCCAGCAATTCGCTCGGCCCCCGGGTCAACCGCTCCCAGACCACGCCGGAGTCCAGGTCCAGGGTCTGCCTCTCGGACGGACGGATCACCGGCGAGACGTCGTGATGGGGCGTCCCCACCCCGTCGCCATTCGACGCCGCCGTCGGCTCGTCCAGTGCGTCCCATTCCGACCGGAGCAGGGCGTCCAGCGACAGTCCGAGCTCGGACACCAACGCGGACAGCGTGGATACCGACGGGTCACTCTTGCCGTTCTCGATCTGCGACAGCAGGCTCGCCGTCACACCGGTTCGCCGGCCTAACTCGCGCAGACTCAGTCCGCTGCTCATCCGGGCAGAACGGATGTGCGCGCGAGCCCCTGGGTGCATCATGGGCGACGCCTCTTCCCTCACCGAACGGGCCGCCGAACGGCACAGGCGCCGATTACCGCGCTGTCCGTTCTGGTCCCAATCGACGGTACACGAGCACTGCTGAGCAGAGCAGATGCAGAAGAGATCGATGTCAGAGAGCTGATCAGGTCGAGAGTGACATCCGGCAGTGCAGGTGGGCCACAGGTCAGGTGAAAGATGGCTTCACATCAAGGATTTCCGCATAGCGGAGGTTCAGATCGTCCCAGCCGTACTGGCTCGCCCGGCGACCGACGACGGGCCCGAACGGGACGTCCTTCATCAGCGCGTCCGCGACGTCCAGGCAGATGTGCCAACCCGCGGCGACGGCCGAGATCAGGTTTTCGTCCGCAAGGGTGTGACGCAGCACCAGCGTGGTGCCGTCCTCGGTGGAGGTGAGTTCCCAGCGGAGCACGTCGTCCCCCCACTGGTACACCAGCAACTGAGGCGGGTCGGATTCGAGCACCTTGCCGGGCTGATCGACGTCCTCACTCGAGTCGCCGCCGTCCAGCATGGTCATGGTCACGTCGCCGGTGGCCGCCAGGTCCCGGTCGGCGGTGAAGGGTGCCCATTGCCGCAGTTGCCCGGGTTCGGTGATTGCCTCCCAGACCCGCTTCACCGGGTGACCCAGGTCCCGGGTGAGGATCACCGTCCAGCGGCCGTCCATAAGCGTGCGCCGGGGCTCGGTGATCGGGCTCGGCTGGTATCCGTCCTGGTAGGACGGTTGTGTGTTGGGTTCAGTCATCGCTTCGCTCCTGCTCATCAAGGGTGTCGCGGTTGTCCCGATCCAGGGTGTCGCGGTTTTCCAGGTTGTCGAGGTGGCGCTCCAGCGCGTCCAGGTGGCGGTTCCACTTTCGCCGGAACGGGCCCAACCAGGCGTCCAGTTCGACGAAAGGCAACTGATCCAGTCGGTAGATCCGCTGCTGGGCGGCGGTCCGACTGGCAACGAAGCCGTGGTCGCGCAGCACCTTGAGATGCTTCGACACGGCCGGCTGGCTCAACCCGAGCGACCCGACGAGCTCACCGACGCTCCGTTCGCGGTCGATCAGCTCGTGCAGGATCCGCCGCCGGGTGGGGTCGGCGACAACGGCGAAGACATCCGTGGACACAATCCAAACATACTCCGCTCGGCATATGCAATTCAAGGCATATTCCAGCGTGTCCCGAGGGCGCGCAACCGTGCATGATCCGGAGGCCGACCGGCGCAGATCCCGCGCCGAGTGACCTCACGTTCGCGTGGTCTGGCACGTTTGCTCAGTGTGAGACGAGAACCCTTCGAGCGAGTGGTCGAGCAGCACGGGCCGATGGTGCTGCGGGTCTGTCGCGCCGTGCTCGGTCCGGTGGCGGCGGACGACGCTTGGTCCGAGACGTTCCTGTCGGCGATGAAGGCATATCCAGGGTTACGCCCCGACAGCAACATCGAGGCTTGGTTGGTCACCATCGCCCATCGCAAGGCTCTCGACCAGGTACGGGTCACTGCCCGGCAGCCGGTCCTGGTACCCGAGCTCCCGGAGGTGCCGGTCACGGATCCGGATCCGGTCGGCGAGCAGCCGGAGCTCTGGACGGCGTTGAAGTCGCTGCCGCTCAAGCAGCGACAGGCCGTGGCCTATCACTACCTGGCCGGATTGCCCTACGCCGAGATCGCCGAGGTGCTGGGCGGCACTGCGGTAGCAGCTCGAAAGGCGGCCTCCGAAGGCATAGCCACTCTTCGCAAGACCTACCCGAACGGAGCGGAATCGTGACCAGTCGGTTTGAGGACGCTTTGTTCGCCGAGCTGCTCGAGGTTGACGGCGCCACCCGGAGCAGACTGCACGCCCGACTGGCAGCCGAGGCAGAGGCAGCCGGCGTGCTGGACATTGCCTACCGCACCATCGACAGCCCGTTGGGCCTCCTGCTGCTGGCTGCCACCGACCATGGGCTGGTCCGGGTGGCCTACGCGATCCAAGACCACGAGCGGGTTTTGGACGAGTTGGCCACCAAGATCAGCTCGCGCGTGCTGCATGCTCCGGCCCGGCTCGATCTGGCCGCCCACGAGATCGACGACTACCTGTCCGGGCGGCGGACCACCTTCGACCTGCCGCTGGACTTCCGACTGTCCAGCGGGTTCCGCCGGACCGTACTGGACCACCTGCCCGACATCGGGTACGGCACCACCGCGAGCTACGCGACGGTGGCCCTGGCGGCCGGCAATCCCAAGGCGGTGCGGGCGGTTGGGTCGGCGTGTGCCAAGAATCCGCTACCCATCGTTGTGCCGTGCCATCGGGTGGTCCGCAGCGACGGCACGATCGGGCAGTACGCCGGCGGCAGCGAGGCCAAGCGCACCCTGCTGGACCTGGAAGCTACCCCGTGAGTCGGGTGGATGGCGAGGCGCCGGGTGGCGGATGACGGGGCGGGCGCCAGGTACCGGTTGATCGGGGCGGACGGGCGTCCGTATGCAAGCTCGGTTCCCGGGACGATCGGCGGGCACCGGCGGGGTCGGCTGTACGGGCGGCTGGACTGCCCGGCCGCCCTGCGGGCGCTGGCTCGAGGTGGCTACGTTCGGGATCGGGTGTTCTTCGCCGATGTGGCGACGGCGAGAGCGGCGGGATACCGGCCCTGCGCGGTCTGCTTGCCGGCTCAGTACGCTGCCTGGAAGCAGGGAGATTCGGCTTGAGGTGCGCTCTCGGGCGGCGCGGATAGGCTCGCCCAATGGCATCGGATCCCTCGATAACCAATCCTTCGCGAGCGCGGATCGTCGTGATCGGCGGTGGTTTCGCGGGCTTCGAGGCAGCTCGTGGGCTGGCCAAAGCGGCCGGCAACGCCGCCGAGATCGTGCTGATCAACCCGACGAACTACTTCCTCTATCTGCCGCTGCTGCCCGAGGTGATGGCAGGCATCCTTGATCCGCGCCGGATCGCGGTGTCACTGCAGCAGGCGCTGCCCAGCGTCCAGTTGGTGCTCGGTCGAGTGGAGGGCGGCGGGGTGGACGTCGACAAGCAGACCGTGCAGTACACCGATGCCGAGGGCCATCAGGGCGAGATCGCTTACGATCGGCTGGTTTTGGCCGCCGGCAGCGTCAACAAACTGCTCCCCGTCCCGGGCCTCAGCGAGCACGCGCACGGTTTCCGGGGCCTTCCCGAAGCGATCTATCTACGCGACCACATCACCCGTCAATTCGCGCTCGCCGACCTCGCGACCGATCCCACTGAACGCGCCGCCCGGTTGACGTTCGTCGTTGTGGGCGCCGGCTACACCGGTACCGAGGTGACGGCCCAGGGCCCGTTGATCAGCGCCGCCCAACTCGATCAGCATCCACGGCTGCGCGGCGCACCGGTTCGTTGGCTGCTGCTCGACACCGCGAAACGGGTGCTGCCCGAACTCGATGAGCGGCTGTCCCGCACCGCCGACAGAGTGTTGCGCCAGCGCGGTGTTGAGGTCCTGATGGGCACCTCGGTGAAGGAAGCCACCGCGGAGGGAGTCCGGCTGACCGACGACCGGTTCGTGCCGACCCGGACACTGATCTGGTGTGTTGGCGTCCGCCCGGATCCGCTGGTCAGCGACGTCGGCCTGGAGACCCAGAAGGGTCGGTTGGTGGTCGACGAGTATCTGACCATCCCCGGGCATCCGGAGATCTTCGCCTGTGGTGATGCCGCTGCGGTCCCCGACCTGACCCGGCCGGGGGAGGTCACCCCGATGACCGCACAGCACGCGAGCCGACAGGGAAAACTCGCGGCCCGCAACGTCGCCGCCTCGTTCGGCCACGGCGAACGCCGTCCGTACAAGCATTATGACCTGGGGTTCCTCGTTGACCTCGGCGGCTGGCAGGCGGCGGCCAACCCGCTGGGGATCCCCTTGTCCGGGCTGCCCGCCCTGGCCGTCACCCGGGCGTACCACCTGCTGACGTTGCCCGGGAATCGGGTCCGGACGGCGGCGGACTGGGTTCTTGACGCGGTGCTGCCTCGGGAGACGGCCGAACTCGGGCTGGTCCGCTCCGGTGCCGTGCCGCTCGACTCGGATTCCCCGGAGCTGCCTGGCCGCTAGATGGTGGTGAAGCCGCCGTCCACGCTGAGCGTCGAGCCGTGGATGTTCGCGGCGTCGTCGCTGGCCAGGAAGACCACGGCAGCCGCGATCTGCTCGGGGGTGCTGAGTTTGCGGGACGGGACGCCGGCGCTGAACACCTTGCGCAGTTCCGTCTTCGGCTGCAAGAACTCGGTCAGCGTCGGGCCGGGCGCCACGGTGTTGACCCGGACTCCGGACGGGCCGAACTCGGCGGCCCAGGCCTTGGTCAGGCCGTGGATCGCGTGCTTCGTGGCTCCGTAGAGAGCCGAACCGGGCATCCCGATCAGTCCGTTGATCGAGCCCATGTTGATGATGATGCCCTCGCCGCGGGCGACCATCGCCGGCACCAGCGCGGCGGTGAGCAGGAACGGCGCCTTGACGCTTGTCGCGAGCGCCCGGTCGACCAGCTCCTCGGAGGTCTGCTCGGTGGCCAGGCCGCCGATCAACTGGGCGGCATTGTTGACGAGGATGTCGAGTCGGCCGCCGACCGCCGCGACCGCGGCAGCCGCGAGTTCGGTGATCACCGCGCCGCCCTGAGCCAGGTCGGCCGGGATGAACTCGGCCTTGCCGCCGGATTCGATGATCGACGCCACCACCTGACTGCCTCGATCGGCGTCCCGGCCACTGATCACGACCTGGGCACCCTCCGCCGCTACAGCCACCGCAATCGCCTTGCCGATACCGCTTGTCCCACCGGTGACCAGGGCAGTTCGGCCGTGAAGTCGCTGGGTCATGACTTTCCCTACTGTGATTTGACTCTGCTGTTAGTTTGGACCGTGTGGTTCAAAAACAAAGCTACGAGCCTCAGATTGGACTAGCAAGTCCAATCCTGACTAGCAAGGGCACGGCCACGCGCCAGCGGATCATCGAGGGCGCCGCCGAGCAGGTGCGCATTCATGGCGTGGACAGCACCTCACTGGACGACGTCCGCGCGGCCAGCCGGACCAGCAAGAGCCAGCTGTTCCATTACTTCCCCGAAGGCCGGACGCAATTGCTGCTCGCGGTAGCGCAGCACGAGGCCGATCGGGTGCTGTCCGATCAGCAGCCCGAGCTCGCGGACCTGACCTCCTGGGCGGCCTGGCAGCGGTGGCGCGACCTGGTGGTCAGTCGGTACCGATCCCAGGGCCAGACCTGCCCACTCGGGGTACTCACCTCTCAGTTGCGGCCGAGCTCACCCGAGATCCAGGACATCGTCGTCCGTTTGCTGGAGCACTGGCAGCGGGGAATCGCGGACGGCATTCGAGCGATGCAGGCGCAGGGCGAGATCGCGGCGGACATGGATCCGGACCAGGCCGCTGCCGCGCTGCTCGCCGGGATCCAGGGTGGAGTGGTGTTCATGCTAGCCACCGGCCAGATCACGCACCTGGAAGCGGTCCTGGACCGAGGCATCGCCGCCCTTCACAGCTGATCGCCGGGTCTGACCGCGCGGCGGCGGATGTCGTCGTCCACGCCGAGTACCTGCAGCAGACGGACGACCACTGCCGACGCGACGCCCAGGTCTCGCGCCCCGACCTCGGCCTCCAGCCGGGCGACCAGCTCGGCTCGGGCTCGCCGACTCACCGCAACGGCCTGGCGGCCGCGCTCGGTGAGCTCCTGCAGTCGACGGCGGCGGTCCACCGGATCCTCGACCGCGCGCACGTATCCGGCCACGGTGAGCTCACCGATCGACCGGGAGACGCTCTGCTGGCTAACGCCCAGCTGACGAGCGATCTCGCCGATCGTGTCCGGACCGTCGATCAGTCGCTGGACGACGTAGCCGTGCCCGACCCGCAGGCCGGTCAGGCCGGCCGCGCGCAGCGCCGTCAGGCCCTCGGCATCGGCGGCCTTGCCCGCGAGCGAGACGGCCGCCACCAGATCCAGGTCTTCGAGCAGAGACATACAACCATGGTTGTGTAATTCTGAAGCCATGACAAATCCGACCGAGGACGTGGTCCGCCGCTACTACGCCGTGGTCGGCGATCTCGGCGCCACCGAGGCCGACCTCACCGCCCTGCTGCACCCCGACGTGGAGATCGTCGAGCACCCCAACCGCCTCGTCCCCACCGGCGCAAGCCGTGACCTGGCCGGGACCGTGCAGGGCTTCCAGGCCGGCCGGGCACTGCTGTCCCGCCAGTCGTTCGAGGTGCTGCAGGTCCTGACCGCGGGCGACGAGGCCGCCGTCCGAGCGTTGTGGTCCGGCGAGATCGGCCGCGAGGCGGGCCCGTTCCGGCCCGGACAGGTTCTGACCGCACAGGTCGCCGCGTTCCTCACGGTTGAGGACGGGCGGATCCGCCGGCACGAAACGTTCGATTGTTACCAGCCGTTCCCTCTTGATAGGTGACCATCTGGTCACCTATTCTCGGGACATGCCGGATGACGATCGCGTGTTCAAGGCGCTCGCCGATCCGACTCGTCGATTCCTGCTCGACCAGCTGTTCGCGCGTGACGGCCGCACGCTCACCGAACTCGAGTCCGAACTGGAGATGACGCGTTTCGGCGTGATGAAGCATCTGCGCCTGCTGGAGGAGGCGGGCCTGATCGTCGTGCGCCGTTCGGGGCGGCAGAAGTTGCACTACCTGAATCCGGTCCCGATCCGGCAGATCCACAACCGGTGGATCGACAAGTTCACCGAGCGCCGAGTAACGGCGCTGCTTGACCTCAAAACCGAACTGGAGAAGGAACAATGACCACCAGTACGAAGGCGGGCGTGACAACTCAGCTCTACCGCGTCTACATCAAGGCCACCCCGGAGGCGATCTGGGACGCGATCACCAAGCCGGAGTGGAACCAGCAGTACGGCTACGGCGGCGAGGGCAGCTACGACCTGCGTCCGGGCGGTGCCTACCTCGCCCTGACCAGCCAGCCGATGCGCGAGCAGGGCGCCCCGGACGAGGCCGCCGACGGTGAGGTGCTGGAGGCCGATCCGCCACACAAGCTGGTGCAGACCTGGCGGCTGCTGATGGATCCGACGATCAAGGCCGAGGGCTTCACCCGGCTGACGCACGAGATCGAGCCGGTGGCGGACGGCGTCACCAAGCTCACCATCACCCATGAGTTCGACAACGCCCCGACGGCTGCCCTGCTGCTCTCGGGCGGCTTTGAGCAGATGGGGCAGGGCGGCGGTGGCGGCTGGGCCTGGGTGCTCAGCGACCTCAAGTCGCTCCTGGAGACCGGCAAGCGGATGGCTGCTTAGGGCACGGCCTGGGCAGGCTTGGGGGTGAGGACATCCCGGAATACCTGCAAGCCGGCGTGCACCTCGGCGAAGCTTGTGCTCAACGGCGCGAGGCCGATCCGAATGCCGTCCGGCTCGCGGTAGTCCGGGATCACCCCGAGCTTCCACAGCTCGTTGAGCACCGACCGAAACCCGTTGCGCTGCAAGGTGATGTGACCACCGCGGCGGGAATTGTCCAGCGGCGAGACGACGGTAACGCCGAGCGGGGCCAGCCAGGCCTCGACCAGCTCCAGCGCAAACCCGGTGAGCTGCACCGATTTCGCCCGGATGGCGGCCATCCCGGCCTCCTCGATCAGCTCCAGGCCGGCGATCAGCGGGACCATCGCCAGGATCGGCGGCGTCCCGCTCAGCACTCCCCGCATTCCCGCCGCCGGCTCGTACCCCTGGGCCATCTCGAACGCGTCCCGCCGACCCATCCAGCCCCAGATCGGCTGCTGCAGGCTCCCGTGGTGCTCCTCGCGCAGGTAGCCGAAGGCGGGAGCGCCGGGCCCGCCGTTGAGGTATTTGTAGGAGCAGCCGACCGCCAGGTCGACGCCCCACTCGTCCAGCCGTAGCTCGACCGACCCGGCCGAGTGGCTGAGATCCCAGAGGATCAGGGCCCCGGCGTCGTGCGCGACCCGGGTGATCGCCTCCGCATCGGCGATCCAGCCCGAGCGGTACGCGACCTGGCTCAGCACGACCAGTGCGGTATCCGGGCCGACCGCGTCGGCGATCTGCTGCTCGGTGACGCCGGCCGCGGGATCGGTCTCGATCCAGCGCAGGGTGAGGTCCCGTTCGGCCGCGATGCCTTCCAGCACGTAGCGATCGGTCGGGAAGTTATCGGTGTCGAGCAGCACCTCGCGGCGGCCGGGCCGAGCGTCCACTGCGGCCCGGGCCAGCTTGTACAGGAGCACCGTCGTCGAGTCCGCCACCACCACCTGCCCGGGCCCGGCGCCGAGCGCGGCCCGGCCGATCTGGTCGCCGACCTGCTCCGGCCAGCCCAGCCAGCCGTCGGTCCAACCCCGGATCAGCCGGCCGGCCCACTCGTCGCGGACAAAACGGTCCAGCCGCTCGGCGGTTGAGCGCAGTGGCCGACCGAGGGAGTTGCCGTCGAAATACGCGACCACGTCCGAGCCGTCGTCGAGCAGGAACCGGCTGCGGTAGCCACGCAACGGATCGGCGGCGTCCAGGGCCGCCGCCTGATGTTCGTACGGGTCTGTCATCCCTGCCACGGCTCCATGTCTTCGATGTCCTCGACCGAGAACACCTGAGCCTCCCGGAGGAACGGGCCGACCACCCGCATCTGCGGGTCGAGGGGGTTCGCCAGCACACACGGTGCCACGCCGGCGACAAATCTGCTCGCCTGGGCCGACACAGTGGCCGTCGGGCCGAGTATCGGGCCGGTCATGCTCGCCAGCACCTCGTCCACCGACAGACCCAGCGTCTGCAGGACGAGGGTCTCCTGGCTGTTCACCCCGAGCGGCAACTTGCCGTTTCCGAGGTCGGTGCCGTATCGAAGCGATCCACCCAGGTCCAGGAATCCGGACAGGTTGGCCATCGCCACCGTCAGCGCATCGCTGCGGCCGTGGATGTTCGTCGTGCTGATCCAGGTGGTCTGCGCCGCGCAGGCGCGCAGCAGACCCACGTCCAGCTCCTCGGTCCATGGGGTGTGTGCCAGCAGATCAACACCGGCGGTCAACGCCGTCCGCACGGCGCCCTCACCCTCGGCATGGGCGATCACCCGGAGGCCGGCGCCATGCGCCGCCGCCGCGATCGCGGCCAGCACGGGCGGCGGGAGCACCGGTCCGGCGTCGACGTTGATCGCCACCTTGACCGCTCCGGCACCGACTGCGACCTGCTCCGCCACCGCCGTCTCGGCGTCGGCCGCCGAGCGCACCTCGCGCCAACTGCCCGGCGCCGCCCAGGAGCGGCCGCTCGGATAGCCGCCGGGGCAGGTGAGGAAGGCGCCGACGATCTCCAACCCGGGCAGGCCGGCGGTGGGGTCGAGGCTCGCCCGGCGCAGCGCGCCGACCTGCTCCGGAACCCCGCCGAGGTCCAGCGCAGCGGAGATCCCTCCGCTGCGCAGTGCCTTCAGGTCGATCAGCCCGGAATGGATGTGGGCGTCCTGCAGCCCGGGCACCAGCATGGCCTCGAGCTCCAGCGCCCGGGCGCTGGACGGGACCTCTGCGGGCGGTACCGGATCGCCGCCGGCTGCCACCGGCCCGCGCATCGGTAAAGCGGCCGGGCTCAGCCACCGGCCCGGACCGGCCCAGATCAGGTCGGCGATCATCCACCACAGCGGCTCAGTCAATGACGGGCACCCCGATCTCAGCACGGACGGCATACAGCTCCGGGAAGAAGGTGAGGTCGAGTGCCCGGCGCAGGAACGAAACCCCGCTGGAGCCACCGGTTCCGGGCTTCACGCCGATCATTCGCTCCACCGTCTTCAGATGCCGGAACCGCCAGAGCTGGAAGTTCTCCTCGAGGTCGACGAACTCCTCGCAGGCCTCGTAGGCCTCCCAGTTCTCGTGCGCGTTCTCGTAAATCCGGCGGAAGACCGGCACCAGCTCAGGAGTGTAGACGTGGGCGAGGGATACGTCGCGGGTCAGAATTGATGCCGGGACGTCGTGACCCTGGCGGGCCAGGTAGCGGAGGAATTCGTCATACACACTCGGCTCGTCGAGGAGTTCGGCGAGCAGCCCGCGGGCGTCATCGTCCTCGGTGAAGAAGTCCAAGAGTTGACGATTCTTGTTGCCCAGAACGAATTCCACGGCCCGGTACTGGTAGGACTGGAAGCCGGACGAGGTGCCGAGGAAGCTGCGGAACTCCGCGTACTCGGACGGCGTCAGGGTGGCCAGCACCGACCACTGCTCGGTCAGGGTGCGCTGGATGTGCTTGACCCGGGCCAGACTCTTGAGCGCCGGCCGCAAACCGTCGTCGGCCAGGCACTGCCGGGCGAATCGCAGCTCGTGCAGCACCAGCTTGAGCCACAGCTCCGAGGTCTGGTGCTGGATGATGAAGAGCAACTCGTCGTGATGCGGCGGCACGCTCACCGGGTGCTGTGCCGACAGCAGCTCGTCCAGGTGCAGGTACTCGCCATAGGAGAGATTGACGCGGAAGTCCCGGACCATCCCGTCCTCAACCAACCGGGTATTGCTGGCCTCAACCATCGGTGTTCCTCGCACTCATCGTTCCGTGCCGCCGGAGGTGCCCGGTGACCCGTCGAGTGTCACAGAACCCACCGACAACGTCAGCCGACGTCGTCCGGTTCGGCGGATCGAGAGGCCGGGTGCTCCACCAGCGCCAGCACCCGGGACGCCATGAATCGCGCGGTTCGCACCGGCGTCCCACCACGCGTCAACTCGGTCACCTCGACGATGCCGCGGCCGTGCGACACGTCCACTCGCCGACCCGCACGAGTCGCCACCACTTCATAGCTCAGCGTCGACCCACCTGCATCGACGACGATCTCCACCCGGTCACCCTTCACCCTCTTAACAACGCCTGAGGACGCGCGGAGCTTCCGATCCGGCGGACCACACTGTTTCAGCGGCCGCGCCCGGGGTACCGGCGCAGCATGCGCTCCGACCGGGTGGTGGTCACGGGTGGCGCCGGATTCATCGGTAGCCACGTGTGCGAGGCGCTGCTGCGCGACGGCTGCGAGGTGGTCTGCCTGGACAACTTCCGCACCGGCACACCCGCGAACGTCGCCGAGTTCGCCACGCATCCGCGCTTTCGGATCCGGTTCTTCGACGTCACCCACGAGATCCGGCTGAACGGACCGGTGGACGCCGTATTGCACCTCGCGTCCTCAACCGCCCCGGCGGACTATCAGCGACTGCCGGTCCGCACGCTCGGGACCGGCGCGACCGGCACCTGGCGGGCGCTGGAACTGGCTCGGACCAAAGGCGCTCGGCTGGTCCTCGGCTCGGCGGCCGAGGTCTATGGGGAACCGCAGAGCAATCCGCAGCCCGAGCACTACTGGGGTGCGGTTGATCCAGTCGGCCCCGGTGCGGTGCACGGCGAGGCCAAGCGCTACGCCGAGGCGCTCACCGCGGCCTATCGCGCCGAGGAGGGAACCGATACCGCGATCGTCCGGATCTTCAACACCTACGGCCCGCGGATGCGGTTGTCCGACGGCCGGGCCATCGGCACGTTCATCCAACAGGCGCTGCGAGGCGAGCCGTTGACGGTGACCGGCGACGGCTCCCAGATCCGGTCCGCCTGCTTCGTCGCGGACCTGGTGGAGGGACTCCTCGGAGTGGCGCGCAGCCCGCTGCCGGGTCCGATCAATCTCGGCGATCCACAGGGCCGATCGATTCGGCAGACCGCTCAGGACGTCGTCGCCGCCACCGGATCATCGTCCTCGATCACCTTCGTCGACCGCCGGGTCGACGAACCGGCCTCGCGCTGTCCGGACATCACCCTGGCCGGCCAACTCCTGGACTGGTGGCCCCGGACCCGTTGGCAGGAAGGGCTCGCCACCAGCATCGACTGGGCCCGAGCCACAGACCTCTCTGCGTCGCAACGTCTTCCGCGCGCTCGGTTGAGCTTGGAGCGGTGAGACGGGGGCCCGAACGAATACCCAACGCAACGACTTGCTTCCGCTCCGAAGCCAAGCGGTCTAAGGTTGGCCCTGCATGCACGAACTGGGGCAAGCAGGGACCCCGTTCTTTCGGGGCCGGTGGGCCTCTGTGGAGTTTGCTATGCAGATACACCTGCTGTCCTCCCAGTCCAGCAGCACTCAGGCCGGGACCGGACACCCCCCGCATCTACCCAACGACCTTTGCGCCGCGCTGCGCGAGCAGGGTCACGCGGTCGAGATCGACCTGCTCGGCGACACCCTGCCGGGGCACGATCTGACCTCAATGCGCGAGGGAGCAGCAGCCGGTCGGAAGATCGCCGGCCGACTGAGCGAGGCCGGAAGCGTCCTGCATGCGCTGGATCCGGTCGCCTGGGCGGCAGCGCTCACCGCGCGCAGCCTGACCGACGTGTCCGTGGTGCTGCGCTTCAGCGAACCCACCCATGACGATTCCCGCCCGGCGACCGAACGCCGCGCCTACCGGGCCTGCCTGCAGGCAGCCGACGCCATCGCCGCGGCCGACGACGCAGATCGGTTGGCCGCGGTCCGGGCGGGGGTGTCCGACGGGCGCGCCCTGATCGTGCCGGACGTCGTCGGCCTGTCTGCCGAAAAACCCGATCCGGCGATGCTGCATCCTGGCCGAATGGTGCTGTCGCTCAACGGAATCGGGCCGGGAAGCGGGATCGAGACGCTGTTGTCGGCGCTGCGCTGGGCACCCGGCCGGGAACTGGTGGTGGCCGGATCCGGCAGCAGCGCCGACGCGGCGGCACTGCGGGCCGGGTTGAAACGGCTCGCCCTCACCGACCGGGTCCGCTGGCTGGGCTGGGTGGACCGGACGGCCATCGTCCCGCTGATCGATGCGGCCGGGCTGGTCGTGCTGCCGAGCCCGACCACCGGAGCGACCGGGGCACTCGAGGCGATGGCCCGATCCCGCGCGGTGGCGACGGTGGACGGCGGTGCGGCGGCCGACGTGGTGGTGGACGGCGTCACCGGTTCGGTGCTGCCGGCCGGCCACCCGGACCTGCTCGGCCAGGCCCTCCGGACGTTGCTGAACAACCCGTTCCAGCTGGAGGCGATGGGCCTGGCGGGCCGGGAGCGAGCACTCACCAGATATGCCCGTTCCCGCGCGGTCACCGCCACCGAGCGTGCCTACCGGGTAGCCCTCGGTGCAGCATGAGCGAGCTGCGGCGCGCCGCGCCCGAACGAATCAACGATGCGAGCCAGACCCGGCCTGCCCATCTGGACTTCGTTGACCAGCTGCTGATCGGGGCGGCGACGGCCACCGGGGCGAGCCGGATGCGGGCGCTGAACGAGGCGGTGGTTCGGTTCATGCCGGTGGCCGAGTCGCTGGCCGCGCGCTACTCCGGCCGCGGCATCCCGCAGGAGGACCTGAGCCAGGTAGCCGCGCTCGCGCTGGTGAAGGCCAGCCGTGGTTACCGGCCCGAGAAGGGCACCCGGTTCGCCGCCTATGCGATCCCGACGATCAACGGGGAGCTGCGCCGGCACTTCCGTGACCACGGCTGGGACGTCCGCCCGACGCGGCGGCTGCAGGAACTGCGGATCCGGTTCCGGAATGCCACCGTCGAACTGACCAACCGCCGGGGCGCCTCGCCCAGCGTGGACGACGTCGCGGCGCACCTCGGGGCGGATCGGGGCGAGGTCCGGGAGATGCTGGTGGCCGGTGAGGGCTACTCGACCATCTCGTTGGACGCGCCGCTGGAGAGCGGCGAGCACGATTCGATGCTCGGCGACACGCTGGGCATCGAGGACGCCGACCTCGAGGAGGTCGTCGACCGGCTCGCTGTTGATCCGCTGCTGGCCGCCCTGCCCGAGCGGGAACGCAATGTGCTCACGCTCCGGTTCTACGCCGGCTGGACTCAGCAGCAGATCGCCGCCGAGCTCGGCATCACCCAGATGCAAGTCTCCCGGATCCTGAATCGCACCCTGCGTCGGTTGCATGATGCGGTGCTGCAGAGCCCGTCCTGACTCGGACCTCGACTGAAGCGAATCGGTTCTGAACAATTAGTGGCGCGATTGGCTTGAACAATGCCTGACGCGGTTAGTAGGGTCTTCCGCAGGACGAACGGCCATCCGGGGCCGTTCAAGTGACTGCGGAGGTGCATCATGGCGGAGCTTTCTCGGCTACCGATTCCGGTTGCTGACGTCTGGGCATGGCAGCTTGACGGCGCCTGCCGAGACGCCGACCCGCAGCTCTTCTTCCACCCCGAAGGCGAGCGCGGCCCGGCCCGGCACAAGCGCGATGCCGCCGCCGTCCAGGTCTGCGCCGGATGCCCGGTGCTGCAGCAATGCCGCGACCACGGCCTGAGCGTGCGCGAACCGTACGGTGTCTGGGGCGGCCTGACCGAGGACGACCGCGAGGCGATGTACCGGGCCGAGCGCACCGGACGGACCGCCGCGGCGTAGGGGTGACTCGGTCTCAACCCGCACCGCGTGGCGTCCGATCTCAGGTGGGTGACCCCTCGCACCACACCTCCCAGCTCTGCCGGGGGACCTGAGCGACGGGCCACAGCCGCGCCGGATCTCCCTCAGGTGCCTGGCCTGGACGTGGTCGCGGAACTGAGATCCACGGCCGACAGCAGCTCGTACCGGGCCCGGCGCTATGGCGTCGACTACACGCTCACGGTGTTCAACCGGGACCGCGCCAGTGCCCTGCACACGTTCCACCGCGACGCGTCGCTGCTGGCCGAGATCGCTCATCCCCGGTTGCCCGGGATCTACGAGGTGGGCGAGCTCGCCGGTCTGCCGTACTTGGTGACCGACCTGATAGCGGGCCGGCCGTTGGCAGACCTGATCGCCGGTGATCCGCTCTCCGTTCCGCAGGCGATGCGGGTGATTCTGGACATCGTCGAACCGCTCGCGGCGATGCATCGGCAGGGGCTGATCCACCGCGAGCTCAGCTCGCAGAAGCTGATCGTCCTGGCGGACGGAACGGCTCGACTACTGGACGCCGGACTCGGCGGCACCGGGATCGCGAATCCTGCCGCGCCGGACACCCTTGGCTATCTCGCCCCGGAGCAGACTCGGGCCCTCGCTCGGCCGGTCGACAACCGCACCGACCTGTACTCCCTGGGCGTCGTGCTGTTCGAGTGCCTGACCGGGACATTGCCCTTTCCCGCCGCCGAAGTGCCCGCGCTGGCCGAACTCCAGGCCAGCCGGGCCGCCCCGGACCCGCGGACCCTGGCCGGCGACCTGCCCGAGTCACTGGCCATGCTGGTCACCACCCTGCTGGCCCGCGAGCCCGGCGAGCGGTATCAGAGCGGCGAGGAGCTGGCCGCTGACCTGCGCCTGCTGCTCGGCGAGCCGGCGCCGGCCCCGGAGCGAAGCGACCCCTGGAGGGCACCGAGGCTGATCGGTCGCGAGCGTGAGCTGGAGCTGATCAGCGAGCTCTGGGACCAGGTCCGCCGCGGCCGCGGCCGTGCCATCGCCGTGCGCGGGGTGAGCGGGGTGGGCAAGACCAGTTTGACGGACGAGGTACTGCGCGGCGCCCGCCGCAGCGGTACCCCGGTACTTGCCCTCAGCTGCCGCCCGGGCGACCCGGAACCGCTCGGCCCGTTGCGGCGAGCCGTGGAAGACCTGCTGCTGGACGGCGAACTGCTGCCGCCGAAGCAGCGGAAGGCGTTGCACGCGCAGGTCCGAGAGGCCGCCGGGAGCGCGGCACCGTTGCTGGCTCAACTGTCCCCCGCGCTCGGCGACCTGCTGGGGATCACCCCGCTGCCGGAAACCGACCGCCATGATCAGTTCGCCGCCGCCGTCGGCCGGTTCATCACCGAACTGGCCCGGCTCAGTGGCGGCCTGGTACTGGCCACGGACAACGGCGAACTGGTGGACCAGAGCACGCTGCGGGTAATGAGCCATCTGGCCGCCGACATCGCCGACGTCCCCATGCTCAGCATCGGCAGTGTCCGCACCGACCGGCGGCTCCTCTCCTCGCAGGATCCGCTGCTGCCGGCGATCCGCGCCGCGACCGACCTCGACCTGGTGCTGGAACCGCTGGAGCGGCCCGGGATGGACGAACTGCTGCGCAGTCGCCTGCCGGGCATCGACCTGGACTCGGCGCTGGCCGAGCTGCTCCGCGGGCATGGTGGCGGAAATCCGTTCGTCCTGCTGGAGCACCTGCGCTCGATCATCGACACCGGGCTGATCCACCCGCATTGGGGATCCTGGCTGCTCGACGAGGGTGCCGCGGATCGACTGCGGCTGCCGGACGACCCGCTCGCCCTGGTGCTGACCGGGATCGCGGCGCTGGAACCGACCACCCGGCGCGTCCTGGTGGTGGCCGCCGTGACCGGCATGCGATTCCAGCCGCTGGAGATCGCCGAGATCGGTGACCTCGATCCGGCGGGGACGTTCCGGGCGCTCGCCGACGCCGTCGGACACCGTTTCATCGAGCTCACCGACGAGGGCGGCTACGGGTTCCGGCACGAGCGGATCCGGGAAGCCGCACTGACCGGCATCGGTGCCGACGAAGCCGCACGGTTGCATCAGCGCGCCGCCGAGGTGCTGGGCAGCCGACCCGGCCGACCCTCCGCCACCCAGACCTATGCGATCGCCCAGCACTACCTGCTCGGCACGCCGCCCGATTCGCCGGATTCCTCGGACGCCGCCGATGCGGCCTTCGCCAGCTGCAGCGCGGCCGGCCGGCTGGCCCTGCAGGGGCACGCCCCCGGGCAGGCCGCCACGCTCTTCGAACACGCCGCCCGGCTGCGGCCGGACGATGCTCGACTGCTGTACACCCTGGGTACGGCACTGCACCGGGACGGGCGCTACCCGGACGCCCGGCAGCGCCTGGAGGAAGCCCTCGTGGTGGAGAAGGACGAGCTGCGCAGGGCGCGGATCCTGCTCCGGCTGAGCGAGGTGCACCGGTCCACCCGCAACACCCCGAAGGCCGTCACCACGATCGAATGGGGACTCGCCGAGCTCGACGCCGCGCTGCCGGACGCACGGCTGTTCCGGGCGATCGGCGCGCTCCGGGCCGGGTTGGTCGCATTCTTCATCGTGGTCACCGGCTGGGGTTTCGGCAGCGCCCGCAGCCGCAACCGTGAGCGTCAAGACCTGCTGACCGCCCTGCACCTGCTCGGCGGGCATCTGGGTGGAGCGAACCTCAGGCCGGCCGCTCTGGTGATGCACCGGCTGTACGGCGCCCGGGCTGCGGTCCGGGTCGGAGCCGGCGCCCAGTACGCCGTGAACTGCGCGGCCGTCGGCCTCACCGCGGCCCGGTACGGGTGGAGTCGGTTGCATCGGCGCAGCCTCGCGCTCGCCGAGCGGGCCGCCGCCGACCTGGCCGATCCGCAACTGGTGGCCCAGATTGCCTGGTACTCGGGAGCGGCCGACTACCTGGGCCGGGTGGACAACGGCGAACGCTGGATCCAATGCCTCACCGACCACGGCCAGTGGCTGAACAGCGAGCAGTACAGCGACACCATCTCGGCGGTCTGCTGGGACGCCGCCGTTCAGGGCCGGGACGACGACGTCCTGCGCTGGGCCGAGAGCGGGCGAACCCGGCGCGCCTTCGGCGACAGTGCGGAACTCACCGCACTGCTGACGATCCCGGCGGTCGGGCTGACCGCGGCCGGCCGGCCGGCCGCGGCGAATGCCGAACTGCGCCGGGTGCGGGAGACGCTGGAGCAGCACGGCGGCCGAAGCCTGAAGGTCAACCTGGTCCTTGCCGAGCTCTACGCGCTGCTGGAACAGGACCAGTTGGGTGCGCAGTTCGACGAGGTGGCCGAGCGGTTCTTCGCCTTCGAGCTGTCGACCACCGGGATGCTCCGCCAGCATCAGTCCTTCTTTGTGCTGTACGCCCAGGGCCGGCTGGCCCAGTGCCGGGCTGCCCAGGACGCGATCGTCCGGCAGCCGATGGCAGCGCAGCCGATCAGCGTCGAGGCTCGGCTGAAGGCCGCTCGGGTCGCCCTCCGACAGCTGAAGAAGGTGGCCTACACCCCGCTGCTGAAGGCCGGCTACCAGCAGTGCCGGGCCGAGCTGCTGGTCCTGGAGGGTCGCCCGAAGCGGGCGCTGCGACTGCTGTCACGGCTGAAGCCGCTGCGCGAGGACGCACCGCTGCTCGGCTTCGAGATCGCCCGGACGATCGCCCGGGCGCTGCTGGTCGCCGGATATCCGGCGGAGTCACGCCGACAGGTGCTGAGCGCGCTGCATCTGGCCGAGAACAACGGCTGGACCGGGCGCCGCAGCCGGCTGGCCATCGAGTTCGGGCTTCGGTCCGCCAGCGCCGATCAGGCCACCGTGAAGACCCCCGAGACCGCCGCAGACCTCGGCACCACCGCCGACGCCGACGCCGTCGCCAAGCCCATCGCCGCCATCCCGGCGCCACGATCGGCCCCCGACTCATTCGTGCACGACTCGCCGAGGTCTGCCCCGGGCCGGGAGCGGGACCTGGCCGTCACGCTGCGGGACACGCTGGTGGAGATGTCGTCCTTGGCGGACCCGCTGGCGGTGCTGCAGCAGCTGGTGGCCGCGACCGAGCGAGTGCTTCCCGGCGGGCAAGCCTGGTTGGTCCGGCCGGCATCGCGGGTCCTGGGCAGCGGCCTGACGGAACCGGGCGAGGTGTTGTTCGCCGAGCTGCCCGCGCCCGGCAGTGTCCGCGTACTGGTCTTCGATCCCGATCTGCGGGCGGTCGCGGCCGGCGACCAGCCGGTGATCGGCACTCCGGAGCGCATCGTGCCGCCGCAGTTGCGCCGGTTGCTCGCCGGGTCTGCGTCCTGGGTGTTGTTCCCGTTGGTCTCCGACGGCTCTCAGGTCGGCGTGCTGATCCTGGCCTCGGTTCAGCCCCGCGCCTACGCCGACACCGAGATCGCGGTGGCCGGCGCCCTGGTCGCGCAGGCAATGGCCGCCCACGCCAAGGCCACCTTGATCGCCCGACTGCAGGAGCTGGCCGGTACCGACGAGCAGACCGGCGTCCGCAGTCTGCGGCAGGTCCTCGAACTGGCGACCCGCGACCTGCTCGGCGCCCGGCACAGTTCCCGGCCGCTGGTGGTGATGGTGATCGGCATCGATCACTTGGGCCGGATCAACGACCTGCACGGTCGGGCGGCTGGGGACGACGTGATCCGGCAGGTGGCGATCCGACTGAGTCAGGTGATCCGGGACACCGATCTGGTCGGGCGCTACGGCGAGGACGAGTTCATCATCGTGCTGTCCCAGGGCCGAGACGGTGAGGACGGGATCGGGGACGGCGGGCTGGAGGTGGCGGACCGCCTGCTCAGCACCGTCTCGCAGACCCCGATACAGACCCGGGTCGGCCCGCTGCCGATCACGGTGACCGTTGGACTGACCCTGTTGACCAAGGAGGACGCAGAGATCACCAGTTTGACCGCGCGGGCCGAGGCCGCACTGCACATCGCCAAGCAGGGCGGACGCAATCAGGTGAGCGGGATCTAGCTGGGTACGTACTCCCAGTGCCAGGGCTCGTACGGACCGCCGCCGCTGGTCTGCGCCCAGTCCGGGTTCTCCCAGCCGTAGTCCGCGGCGTTCTCGCGCAGCCACTGCCAGCGGGAGGAACTCGGGCCCTTCTCGACGCCGTCACACAGGTCGGCGGCCATCCCCAAGCCGTGCTGGCTGGTCCCGGGAACCGCGGCCAGGCCGGGCTTGGTCGCCCGCAACCGGACCTGCTCGGACAGCGTCCGGTAGGAGTCGGTCAGGCAAATGTCGTTACCGAAATGCTGTTTGTAGGCGACGTTCAGCTTCGCCAGCGCCACGGCCGCGTCGGCCCGCAGTCGGTGCTTGGTGTTCCACAGCGTGCACAGCACACTGTCTGGTAACTGTCCGTTCGCAGCCGTCGTGACCCGGGCGACTCCGTCACAGCCGGGGAGCACCGACCGCTCGCCCGAGCGGGAGGCGCGGGAGACGACCACGGTGCGGGGCGCCGCGAGCAGCACCGGCGCCGATGAGCTGAGCTCGGTGCTGGGGACGACCCGCAGTGCCTTGACGCCGATCCCGACCGAGTCCGGCAGCCCAGGAAAGGCCGGAGCGGGCGAGGTCATCGCCGCCTGGATCTGGTTGACCTGCACCTTCGGAATCGGGCTGTGCATCGCGCCGCTCATCGGGGCAGCGATGGTCGCGATTCCGAGAGCACCGGCGATACCCACCTGAGGAGCGCTCAGGGATGTGCCGGGGCGGCGGGTCGGCCGACGCTTCGAACCGGGCTTCCGGTTCTCGCGCGGCCGGCGCAGCTGGGGAGTGTCGGCGCGATGCGACGGCACCTTGGTCCTCCTGGAAGCTGTACCTAGTTGGAACGTACCTTGCCTAGCGACACTCAGAGTGAACAATCACGGAACTATAAAGGCCTAGCCCGTACCGGAATCAAGTCCTTCCGGCGTGTTGACCTTAGTCCGTTTGGAGGAGGAGTGAAATCCCCCACTTCCCGTACAACAACTTAACCAGAGAGTAATATTTTTTGGCGCCAAATCGGACCAATTTGACCTCAGCTTCACCGCAGGTAACCGAACGTGTGTCTAGTCACGATGGCAACGGCTGCCGGGTCACCGGGTCTCGACGCATCGCGTCCCGCACTTCGCCGACCAATTCCTCGAGAACGTCCTCCAAAAAGAGGACACCGAGCGTGCGCCCGTCCGCGTCGACCACCCTGGCCAGGTGCGTTCCGGCCCGCTGCATGGTCGCCAGCGCCTCTTCCACCTCGTCGCCGGTACTCACCGAGACCAGGTTCCGGATCCGCTTCTCCGGCACCGGCTGGTCGTGTCGGCCGTCGTCCGCGTACAGCAGGTCCTTGAGGTGCAGGTAGCCGATCAGCACCTGGTCGGATTGATCCTGGGCGGATTGATCCTGGGCGGATTGATCCTGATCGGGCTGGTCCTGATCGGGCTGGTCCGCGTCGGCCGGCTCGGGTCGAACCACCGGGAAGCGGCTGAACCCGGTCCGGGTGACCATGCGCTCAACCTCGGCCGGTGAGCTGCCGAGCGGGACGGTTACCAGTCGGTCCAGCGGGACCATCACGTCGCCGGCCTCTCGCTCGCTGAACTCCAGCGCGCCGGTGAGCAGGCCGTGATCATCCACCAGCAGCCCTTCTCGGGCCGATTCGGTGACGATCGAGTGCACCTGGTCGGCCGTGTAGGTGGCGTCCAGTTCGTCCTTGGGCTCCACTCGCAACAGCCGAAGCACCCCGTTCGCCACCGCGTTCAGCACCACGATCACCGGGCGGACGGCACGAGCGACCGCCATCAGCGGAGGCGCCAGGATCAGCACGGCTCGCTCCGGCCCGGCCAGCGCCAGGTTCTTCGGCACCATCTCGCCGATCACCACGTGCAGATAGATGACCAGGATCAGGGCGAGGGTGAAGGCGACCGGATGCACGACGCCCTCGGGCAGGCCGGCCGCCTCGATCGGGACCTCGATCAGGTGCGCGATCGCCGGCTCGGCCACCGCACCCAGGCCGAGTGAGGCAACGGTGATGCCCAACTGGGCGCAGGCCAGCATCAGCGAGATGTGTTCCATTGCTCGCAGCGCGGTCCGGGCTGCTCGGCTGCCCGCCTCGGCGAGCGGCTCGATCTGGCTGCGCCGGGCCGAGATGACCGCGAACTCCGCACCCACGAAGAAGGCGTTCAGCAGGAGCAGCCCGACCGCGATGAGCAGGCCGTTCATGATCTCTCCCCCACGGCCACCGGTCGCTGGACCGGCAACATCCGAACCCGGTCGACCCGGCGGCCCTCCATCCGCTCCACCCGCAGCACCGCCCCGACGACCGGCACCTCGTCCCCGACCTGCGGGATGCGACCCAGACCGGCCATCACGAAGCCGCCGAGGGTCTCGTAGGCAGGACCGTCCGGGACGTCGACCCCGGTCTTGTCCCGGACCTCATCCGGTCGCATCAGACCGGGTACCAGCCAGGCGCCGTCCCGACGATGGACGATGCCCGGCCTGCTCCGGTCGTGCTCGTCGGCGACCTCACCGACCAATTCCTCGACCAGGTCCTCCAGGGTGACCACGCCGGCGGTGCCGCCGTACTCGTCCACCACCACGGCCAATTGCAGGCCCAGCGCGCGCAGCTCCACCAGCAGCGGATCCAGCCGGACGGTCTCCGGGACGCGCAGCGCCTCGGACATGATCGCCGCCACCGGCACGTCGTCCCGGCGTTCCCGAGGAACCGCTACCGCGCTCTTCAGGTGCACGATGCCGACCACGTCGTCCAGGTCACCGTCGATCACCGGGAACCGGCTGTGGCCCGACCGCCGGGCCAGCGCGACCACGTCGGCCGCCTTCTGCTCCCGCTGCAGCACCACCGTGCGCACCCGCGGGGTCATCACATCGGCGGCGGTCCGGCCGGCGAAACCCAGCGACCGGGTGATCAGCTCGGCGGTCTGCTGGTCCAGCGTGCCGGCCGCCGCGGAGTGCCGGACCAGGGCGGCCAGTTCCTCCGGCGAGCGACCGGCGGACAGCTCCTCCTGCGGCTCCACCCCGACCGCTCGCAGCAACCGGTTCGCCGATCCGTTCAGCACGGTGATCAGCGGCGACACCGAGGTGGTGAAGATCCGCTGCGGTCCGGCGACCACCTTGGCGGTGGCCAGCGGTATCGAGATCGCCAGGTTCTTCGGGATCAGCTCACCGACGACCATCGAGAACGCGGTGGCGATGGCCAGCGCCAGGGCCACCGCAAGTCCGTTGCCGGCCGTGCCCTCCAGGCCCACCGCCTCCAGCGGCGTTTCCAGCAGCGAGGCCAGCGAGGGTTGGGCCAGATAGCCGACCACCAGCGTGGTGATGGTGATCCCGACCTGGGCGCCGGAGAGCTGGGTGGACAGGGTTCGGACCGCGGCCAGAACGCCGACCGCCCGCTTGTCACCCTTTTCGATCGCCCGCTCGACGGTGCTCCGGTCGAGCGCAACCAGGGAGAATTCGGCCGCGACAAACAGAGACGTTCCGAGAGTAAGGAGCACGGCTGCGCCGAGCAGTAACCACTCGCTCACCGCGGGCACAGTCCCAATACAGGAGGAGTGATGGGTCGTGATCTGCCGGCTCTGGGCCGGCACCTTCGTGAGGGCATGATCTCAGCGAGTGTACTGGACGGCTGTGCTGGACGGGCCACGCCACATCGGTGCCGACGCCAGGGCACCGCTCAGTCAGGTTAGTGTTGACATACCTTTCAGACCCGCTTCCGAAAGAAGGCGATCTCCGCCGTGTCACAGTCTTCCGAGCCTTCGGTCACCGAGTTCGGGCCGAACGAGTGGCTGGTTGACGAGCTCTACCAGCAGTACCTGGCGGACAAGAACTCCGTCGACGCCGCCTGGTGGGAGTTCTTTGCCGATTACCAGCCTGCCGACACGCCGCGTGGCCGTTCCAGCACGCGAGTCGTGGACAGCGCAACCGCGGCCCCCAAGACGACGCCGAACCGCGGCACGACCGGCAACGGCAGCACCGGCGCGGCGACGCCGACCCAGCCCCCGCAGACCGCCCGTGGGCACACCCAGCCCGCGCAGGGAACGCCGGCCCAGCAGCCGCACCCGGCGACGGGTTCGGCCGCTGGGGCCTCGCCGGTCGCGGGACAGTTGCCACCGGCCGCCCGGCTGCCGCGGGACGCCGCGATGCCCGCGGTCGAGCCCAAGGTCGCCCGGGAAGCGGAGATCACCCGGCTGAAGGGCCCGGCCGGGCGGGTCGTCACCAACATGGAAGCCAGCCTGGAGGTGCCGACCGCGACCAGCGTGCGCGCCATCCCGGCGAAGCTGCTGATCGACAACCGGGTCGTGATCAACAACCACCTGACCCGCTCTCGCGGCGGCAAGGTCTCGTTCACTCACCTGATCGGGTTCGCGCTGGTCGAGGCGCTCGAGCTGATGCCGGAGATGAACGCCAGCTACGTCGAGGACGAGGGCAAGCCGGCGATCGTCCGGCCGGCGCACATCAACATCGGCATCGCCGTCGACCTGACCAAGCCGGACGGCACCCGCCAGCTGCTGGTGCCGAACGTCCGGCACTGCGAGGGGATGGACTTCGCCGAGTTCTGGGCCGCCTATGAGGACCTGATCCGCCGGACCCGGACCAACAAGCTGGGCGCGGACGACTTCGCCGGCACCACGCTGAGCCTGACCAACCCGGGCACGATCGGCACCGTGCACTCCGTGCCCCGGCTGATGAAGGGCCAGGGCGCGATCATCGGCGTCGGTGCGATGGACTACCCGGCCGAGTACCAGGGCGCCTCGGAAGAGACGCTGGCCCGACTCGCCGTCAGCAAGGTGATGACTCTCACGTCCACCTATGACCACCGGATCATCCAGGGCGCTCAGTCCGGCGACTTCCTCCGGGTGGTGCACAGCAAGCTGCTCGGCGAGGACGGCTTCTACGACCGGATCTTCCACGCCCTCCGGATCCCGTACGAGCCGATTCGCTGGGTCCGGGACATCTCGGTGTCGCACGACGACGACATCAACAAGACCGCCCGGGTGCAGGAACTCATCCACGCCTACCGGGTCCGCGGTCACCTGATGGCCGACACCGACCCGCTGGAGTACAAGCAGCGTCGCCACCCCGACCTCGACGTCACCACCCACGGGCTGACCCTGTGGGACCTGGAGCGAGAGGTGCCCACCGGCGGCTTCGGCGGCAAGCCGGTGATGAAGCTGCGGCACATCCTCGGAGTGCTGCGGGACACCTACTGCCGCACGGTCGGCATCGAGTACATGCACATCCAGGACCCGGAACAGCGGCGCTGGCTGCAGGAACGGCTGGAGCGCCCGTACGCGAAGCCGTCCCGGGACGAGCAGTTGCGGGTGCTGGCCCGGCTGAACGCGGCCGAGGCGTTCGAGACCTTCCTGCAGACGAAGTTCGTCGGGCAGAAGCGGTTCAGCCTGGAGGGTGGCGAGAGCGTCATCCCGCTGCTGGACGAACTGCTGTCCGCGGCCGCCCGGGCCGACCTGGACGAGGTCTGCATCGGGATGCCGCACCGCGGCCGGCTGAACGTGCTGGCGAACATCGCCGGCAAGAGCTACGGCCAGATCTTCCGCGAGTTCGAGGGGCAGCAGGATCCGCGCAGCGTCCAGGGCTCCGGGGACGTCAAATACCACCTCGGCACCGAGGGCCGGTTCACCGCCGACTCCGGCGAGCAGACCAAGGTCTACCTGGCCGCCAACCCCTCCCACCTGGAAGCGGTGAACCCGGTCCTGGAAGGCGTGGTCCGGGCCAAGCAGGACCGGCTCAACCGAGGCAGCGAGTTCTTCTCGGTGCTGCCCGTGCTGATGCACGGCGACGCCGCGTTCGCCGGTCAGGGTGTGGTCACCGAGACCCTGAACCTGTCCCAGCTGCGCGGATACCGCACCGGCGGGACCGTGCACGTCGTCGTCAACAATCAGGTCGGCTTCACCACCGCGCCGTCCTCCTCGCGGTCCTCGGTGTACTGCACCGACGCCGCCCGGATGATCCAGGCGCCGATCTTCCACGTGAACGGTGACGACCCGGAGGCCTGCGTCCGGGTCGCCCGGCTCGCCTTCGACTTCCGGATGGCGTTCGACAAGGACGTCGTGATCGACCTGGTCTGCTACCGCCGGCGCGGGCACAACGAGGGCGACGACCCGTCGATGACCCAGCCGCTGATGTACAACCTGATCGAGGCCAAGCGCAGCGTCCGCAAGCTGTACACCGAGGGCCTGATCGGCCGCGGTGACATCAGCGTCGAGGAAGCCGAGCAGGCGCTTCGCGACTACCAGGGCCAGTTGGAGCGGGTCTTCGCCGAGACCCGGGAGACGGTCAACCACCCGCCGACCGCGTCCCGCGATGTCACCGCCGGCCTGGATCTGCCGCTCGCGCAGCAGCAGGACGGCACCGAGGCCGAGCCGCGGGCGACCGCAGTCACCCCCGAGGTGCTGAAGCGGATCGGTGACGCCTACGTCTCACCGCCGCCGGATTTCTCCGTCCACCCGAAGCTCCAGCCGCTGCTGGAGCGCCGGGCCGCGATGGCCAGCGAGGGCGGAATCGACTGGGGCTTCGGCGAATTGCTGGCGATCGGGTCGATCCTGATGGAGGGCACCAACGTCCGGCTGACCGGTCAGGACACCCGGCGCGGCACCTTCACCCAGCGGCACGCCGTGCTCACCGACAAGATCACCGGTGAGGAGTGGACGCCGCTGACCCGGCTCAGCGAGGACCAGGGCAAGTTCTGGACGTACGACTCACTGCTGAGCGAGTTCGCGGCGATGGGCTTCGAGTACGGCTACTCGGTGGAGCGGCCGGACGCGCTGGTGCTCTGGGAGGCGCAGTTCGGCGACTTCGGCAACGGCGCGCAGACCATCGTGGACGAGTTCATCTCCTCGTCGGAGCAGAAGTGGGGGCAGCGCTCGTCCGTCGTGCTGCTGCTGCCGCACGGCTACGAGGGTCAGGGGCCGGACCACTCCAGTGCCCGGATCGAGCGCTACCTGCAGATGTGCGCCGAGAACAACATGACGGTCGCGCAGCCGTCCAACCCGGCGTCGTACTTCCACCTGCTGCGTCGACAGGCCTACGCCAAGCCGCGCAAGCCGCTGATCGTCTTCACGCCGAAGTCGATGCTCCGGCTCAAGGCTGCCGCCGCACCGGTGGAGGCCTTCACCAGCGGGACGTTCCTGCCGGTGATCCCCGATTCGGACAACTTGTCGTCGGTGGACCGGGTGCTGTTCTGCTCCGGCAAGATCTACCACGACCTGGTTGCGGAGCGGAAGAAGCGCGAAGACAACTCGACGGCGATCGTCCGACTGGAGCAGCTCTACCCGCTGGACGTGGCCGGCATCCTGGCCGCGATCGAGCCCTACGGTCCGGACGCACAACTGGTCTGGGTCCAGGACGAGCCCGCCAACCAGGGGCCCTGGCCGTCGATCGCGCTGAGCTTGCCGCAGGACCTCGGCGGCCGCGCGCTGCTGCGGATCTCCCGGCCGGCCTCGGCCTCCCCGGCGACCGGATCGGCGAAGAAGCACCAGGCCGAGCAGGCGGCGCTGATCGCGCAGGCGTTCAACCGCTGAACGGATCCGCAACAATACCCTCCATGTACTTCACTGACCGAGGCATCGAGGAGTTGGCGCAGCGTCGCGGCGACGAGCAGGTGACACTTGACTGGGTGGCCGAGCGGCTGCGCGAATTCGTCGATCTGAACCCGGATTTCGAGACGCCGGTGGAGCGCTTGGCCACCTGGCTGGCCCGCCTGGACGATGACGACGATGTCGACGGGGAGCTGTGAGCGACTATGCACGGCGGGCATCGGGTCCTGCCGTGCGGGAGATCCGGATCTGCGTGATCGGCGATGCGCTGGTCGCGGGCGTCGGCGACCCCCGAGCCCAGGGCTGGGTCGGCCGGGTCGCCGCCCGCACCCCTCAGGACGAGGCCACGATCAGCTTCTTCACCCTCGGCGTGCCCGACGAAACCACCGCTGACCTGGGCACTCGCTGGTGGGAGGAGACGAACCGCCGGTTCGGCACAACGGTGGCCGACTGCCGCCTGGTGATCGGCCTGGGCACCGCCGACCTGGACGCCGGGCTGTCCATCCCCCGCTCCCGGCTGAATCTGGCCAACGTCCTGGACGACGCGCACTCCCGGCGGTTGCCCTCATTCGTCGTCGGCCCGCCGCCCACCGCCGACTCGGCCCGGAACAACAAGATCGAGGAGCTCGCCGGCACGTTCAGCGACGTCTGTCGGCGCCGGGACGTGCCATTTGTGGACACCTTCGCGCCGCTACTGACCCACGAGGACTGGCTGACCGACCTTGCCGCCGGCGACGGCATCCACCCCCGCCAGGCCGGCTATGGCTTGATCGCCTGGCTGGTCCTGCACGGCGGTTGGCGAGAATGGCTAGGCATCCACCCAGACTCGTGATCACGAGTTGCGGGTGAGGACGATCTTGCCGACGAGGTCGCCGCTCTCCATGCGTTCGAAGCCTTTACGGGCCTCCTCCAGCGGCAGGACGGTGTCGATCGTGGGGCGGACGCCCGAGCTGAGCAGGAACCGGGTCAGCCGGTCCAGTTCGCCCCGGGTGCCCATCGTCGAGCCGATCACCCGCAACTGCAGGAAGAAGATCCGGTTCAGCTCGGTGGCCTTCGGGTTCGGGCCGGAGGTGGCACCGGAGATCACCACGAGGCCGCCCGGGCGCAGCGAACGCAGCGAGTGTGACCAGGTGGCGGCGCCGACCGTCTCCATCACCGCATCCACCCGCTCCGGCAGCCGGGCACCGGATTCGAAGGCCTGATCGGCGCCGAGTTCAACGGCCCGGGCCCGCTTGGACTCGTCCCGGCTGGTGACCCAGACCCGCAGGCCGGCCGCCCTACCGAGGGCAATCAGCGCGGTCGCCACCCCGCCGCCGGCGCCCTGCACCAGCACCGTTGAACCGGGCGTGAGCTGAGCCTGGGTGAAGAGCATCCGGTAGGCGGTCAGCCAGGCGGTCGAGAGGCAAGCGGCATCTTCCCAGCTCAGCCCGGCCGGCTTGGGCACCAGGTTGCGCCGCGGCACCACCACTTCATCGGCCAGGGTGCCCTGGTACCGCTCGGACAGCAGAGAGCGCTTGGGGTCCAGGGTTTCGTCGCCCTGCCAGGCCGGATCCCCGATCACGGCATGCACGATGACCTCGTTGCCGTCATCGTCGATCCCGGCGCCGTCACAACCGAGGATCATCGGCAGCCGATCCGCGGGCAGACCGACGCCGCGCAGGCTCCACAGGTCATGGTGATTGAGACTGGCTGCCCTCAGCCGGACCCGGGCCCATCCTTCGGGCACCTCGGGAGCCGGCCGCTCCCCCACCTCCAGGGCGGACAGCGGATCCTCGGGGTTGGTGCTGGAGACGAAGGCAGCAAGCATGGGACGACGCTAGTTCCCGAGCTCGGACCCCGCTCGCCCGGGAGACGTGAGGCAAGTCACGTCTCCCGAGCGAGGGGCGTCGTCAGCGGGTCGGGACCCCGCGCTGACCGGCATCGGCCTCGGCGTGGTCGCGAAGGTCGATCTCGTGCTCGGCCGTCTCGGAGTACGGATTTCCCTGAACCCGCTCGGGTTCGGGCTCGATCCGAGACTCAGCCTGGGCGTCGTCTTCCTGCTCGGCCGCCGCCGGACCGGCGTCCTCGGCCTGCGGCAGCTCGGCGTCCACCGCGGGGTGCACGGCGGTCTCTGCGACCGCCGGGACGATCGACGTCTGGTCCTGATCGACCGCTGGCTGCTGCGGAGCCTGCTCCTGAGCGACCTGCACCGGTTCCTGATCCACCGACGCCTGCTCCTGATCGATGCCGTCCTCCAGCTCTGGACGGGTGTCGATCTCGCGCGGAGCCTGCGGCGGAGAGATCACCGCTTCGACGACGTCCGCCAGCGATCCGGCGGCAGCATCCCGGTCGAGCAGATCGGCCAGCACGTCCCGGATCTGCCCGAGCCGAAGTACCGCCTCGCCGTGGGTGGCGGTGAGGGTGTCGAGGCGCTGGTCCGAAACCTCGTTGACGGCACTCGCTCGACGCGCGGCGTCGTCCAGCAGTTCCGCGGACTGCTCCTCGGAGGCGACCCGAATCCGCTCGGCCTCCTCGCGGGCGGACCGCAGATCCTCCTCCGCGTTGCTGCGGGCCTCAGCCAGTTCCCGCTCGGCGGTTTCCCGCGCCTGCGTGAGCTCCTGCTCCGCGGTGTCACGCGCCTCGGCCAGTTCACGCTCGGCCTCGGCCCGAGCCTCGTTGATCAGCCGCTCGGACTCGGCCTGGGATTCGAGCCGAAGCTTGGTGATTTCCTCGTTGGCGGTGGCCCGATCCTGGTCGGCCTCCTCGGCAGCGAGTCGGAGGATCTGCGACAGTCTGCCGCTCACCTCTTCGTGCACCGGTTTGGCCTCGACCTGCGCCGCGCGCAATTGCTCCGCCTCGGCTTGGGCGCGTTCCGCTTCGGAGCGAGCGCGCTGGACGTCGGCCCTGGCCACGGCGAGGTTTTGCTCGAGCGAGGCAAGGAGCTGGCTGCTGCGCGACATGTATTCGAGCACCTGTTGGCGGTTGAAGCCGCGAACAGCAGTGTCGAAGGAGTCTTCGCGATGATTCTGGGCTGAGTTCGGCAGTTTGTCGTCCATGAGCCTTCGGCTTAAGAGGTCCGAATGTGACATCGTCAACTCTTTCGTCCATAGGTCTCAGGGCGCAACCTCTGCGGCGTTAAGACTCGCTTCCGGGCCACCCGGTATCACTCTCAGTCACGCGAGTTACCCTCAGTCCGAGCTTGCTCCGCCACCGCCTCGGCGACGGCCGTGACCACCCGGGTATCGAAGACACTCGGCACCACCTCGGCCGCGCTCGGCACCGCGACGCAACCGGCGATCGCCGCGGCCGCCGCCAGCTTCATCCCCTCGCTGATCCGGGTCGCCCGGACGTCCAGCGCGCCCCGGAAGATCCCTGGGAAGGCCAGCACGTTGTTGATCTGGTTCGGGAAGTCGCTGCGCCCGGTTCCGGCAACGGCGGCATAGCGACCGGCGAGTTCCGGGGCCACCTCCGGATTCGGGTTGGCCAGCGCGAAGATGATCGGGGCCTCGGCCATCGACGCGACCACGGATTCCGGGACGCTGCCGCCGGACACGCCGACGTAGACGTCCGCTCCGGCCATCGCGTCGGCCAGCCCGCCGCGCAGGCTGCGGGGATTGGTCCGGCCGGCCAACTCCCGCTTGTGCGAAACCAGGTCGGTGCGCCCGGCCTCGACGATGCCCCGGCTGTCGCAGACCACCACGTCCAGCACTCCGGCCCGGCGCAGGATGTCAGCAATCGCCACCCCGGCAGCGCCCGCCCCGGAGATCACCACCCGGAGCCCGGCCAGCGGACGGTCCACCACCAGCGCCGCGTTGCGCAGTGCGGCCAGCACCACCACCGCGGTGCCGTGCTGATCGTCGTGGAAAACCGGCAGGTCGAGCCGTTCCTGCAGGCGGCGCTCGATCTCGAAGCAGCGCGGCGCAGAGATGTCCTCCAGGTTGATCCCGCCGAACGTCGGGGCCAGTCGGGCGACGGTCTCGACGATCTCGTCCGGGTCCGTGGTGTCGAGGCAGATCGGGACGGCGTTGATGCCGGCGAAGTGCTTGAAGAGCATCGCCTTGCCCTCCATCACCGGCATCGCGGCGCCGGGCCCGATGTCACCCAGACCCAGCACCGCCGTCCCGTCGGACACCACGGCCACGGTGTTGCCCCGGCCGGTGTACACGTCCAGTAGTTCCGGGTTCGCGGCGATGGCCAGGCAGACCTCGGCAACGCCGGGCGTGTAGGCCAGCGCCAGATCGGCCCGGGACCGCAGCGGGGTACGAGCGACCACCTCGAGCTTGCCGCCGGCGTGCATCGCGAAGACCGGAGCGGTCGGGTCGGGCAGCGGCTGCCGGTCGACAATGTGGGCGGTTTCTTCGGTGGTCAATGCTTCTTCGCTGGACAACGTTTCGGCAGTCACAAAAACCCCTCGGGGCGAATGGTGGTGGCCGGACGGACGGTGGCGACATTCCGACCCGGTGACGGATGGCTCGACTGGCAGATCCGGCGACTCGGGATTCGGTCGGCAACCGTTCGGCCGTTGCGCGGCGACACGGTGGGGTCGCTGGCACGAAGAGAACGGGGGTGACCCGTGCGGCCATCGTGCCATAGATCCGATGAATCCCGCGAGGTAATAGGTACGGAGCGTGGCGGTTACCGTCGTGCCATGTTCCGTCCCATGTTCAGCGGCAGGTCCGGATGGGGATTCGGGGTCGTCATTGTCCGTGGCCCGTCGATGGAACCGACACTGCACGACGGCGATCGATTGCTGGTGCGATGGGGACGGCGTCGCGCCCGGCCCGGAGCTGTGGCCGTCGTCCGGTTGCCCGATCGACCACTTTCGATCAAACGGCTGGCTTTTCGGGAGTCGGGCGGCTGGTGGGTGGAGCGGGACAACCCGGCGATGGGCGTTGACTCCTGGCAGGTCGGCGCGGTTCCGGACGAGGATCTGATCGGCGTCGCCGTGCTTCGACTTGCCCCTTCACCTGGGCGTATTGCAAGACTTTCGCAATAGTCGAGGACATACCCCCGCAACGCGCGACGGCCAGGGACGCGGGGTAGCTTGGTCGCACCAAGCACCTCCCCTTCGCTAAGGAGTGAACCGATGCTCTCGCGTTTCCTCAACCTCCTCGGGGGCACCGAGGTCAGCGCCCACTGCGACCTTCCCTGCGGCGTGTACGACCCGGCCCAGGCCAGGATCGAAGCGGAATCTGTCAAGGCAATCATCGTGAAGTACAACGCTTCGGACGACGAGGTCTTCAAAGCGCGGGCCCTGACCATCAAGGAGGAACGCAGCGACCTGGTGAAGCATCACCTCTGGGTGCTGTGGACCGACTACTTCAAGCCCCCGCACTTCGAGAAGTACCCGCAGCTGCACGTGCTGTTCAACGAGGCGACCAAGCTCGCCGGCGGTGGCGGTGGCACGAAGTCCTCCGTGGACGAGAAGGTCGCCGAGCAGCTGTTGGACAAGATCGAGGAGATCAGCACGATCTTCTGGGAGACCAAGAAGGCCGCCTGACCTTCGTTTTCCGCTCTATCGAAACGCCCGATCGATCCATCGGATCGCTCGGGCGTTTCTGCGTACACCCGGAACCGAGGTCAATGTGACCTGGGTCATAGGGACGCCATTGGCCGTCTGCCCGGAAACGCGCAACTATGGACAGATCGGGCATCGATCGGGACGAAGCCGGTGCCCACCGGCCATTCCTGCTCTCAATGGCGAGACAGGGCTGCGCCCCGTAGGGAGTAGGCATCGGCTACGGGACCCCGTCGCCTACTCCCTACGGACCCGACCGGCCAGTAACCTCATTCACATGAGCGAGAAGCGGCGCGACGGCGCCTGGACTGAGGCAGCACGCAACGACGAAGTCGCTTGTGGGCTGCCGAGGGAAGGCGCCGTCATAAGCGCCGCGCCCGAGCGAATCATCGGCTCATGAGCGCCGACGCCACGCAGGATCTTCAGGGCAAAGCCACTCGCACCGCCGGTCGGCTCGAGGGCCACGGCGGCGACCTCGCGGTTGAGGCGCTTCGCGCGCACGGCGTCCGGGCGATGTTCACGCTCTCCGGTGCGCATGTCTTCCCGCTCTACGACGGCGCGATCAAGGCCGAGCCCGCGCTGCCACTGATCGACGTCCGGCACGAGCAGACCGCCGTCTTCGCCGCCGAGGGTCTGGCCAAGCTGACCCGCACCCCCGGACTCGCCGTGGTCACCGCCGGGCCCGGGGTGACGAACTCGATCAGCGCCATCACGACCGCGCACTACAACGGCTCGCCGCTGTTGGTGATCGGCGGCCGGGCCCCGCATTTCCGCTGGGGTACCGGAGCCTTGCAGGAGATGGACCATCCCCCGCTGCTCACCACGATCACCAAGCGCGCGGCGACGGTGCCCGGCCCGGCCGAGGTGTTGCCCGCCGTCGACGATGCCCTCCGACTGGCCACCAGCTCGCACCGCGGCCCGGTCTTCCTCGACGTCGCGATGGACCACCTGTTCTCTCGGGCGGACGTGGAGCTGCCGGCGTTCCGCCGGGCCGACCGGACCACCCCGGACGGCGATGCGCTGGACGCCGTAGCCGCTCGGCTGAGTGCAGCGGTGCGGCCGGTGCTGGTGCTCGGCTCGGACGTCTGGACCGACGGCGCGGAGCAGGCGGCGCTCGCCCTGACCGAGGAGTTCGGGCTGCCGGTGATCACCAACGGGATGGGCCGGGGCATCCTCGGCCCGCAACACCCGAACCTGGTCACCCGAGCCCGATCGGGCGCGTTCAACGCCGCCGACCTCGTTGTTGTGGTTGGCACTCCGCTCGATTTCCGGCTCGGCTACGGCAGTTTCGGCGGTAGGGACGGCGCGCCGGCGGCCGACGTGGTGCACTTGGTGGACGACGCGAGCCAGTTGGCCGGGCACGTCGACCTGGTCGCCTCGGCCTCCGGTGACCTCAGTCTGATCCTGGCCGGCCTGCGCCAGCGGCTGTCCGGCCGAGGACTGCCCGCCGAGGTGCAGCAGTGGCGGCAGGACCTGCGGGCCCGGCACGAGGCGGCCGTCGCCGCCGATCACTCGATCCTGACCAGCGACCAGGCGCCGATCCACCCGGCTCGGATCTACGGTGAGCTGAACGCCCAGCTCGCCGACGATGCGGTGGTGATCGGGGACGGCGGCGACTTCGTCTCGTTCGCCGGGCGGTTCATCGAGCCCGGCCTACCCGGCCGGTGGCTGGACCCCGGGCCGTTCGGTTGCCTCGGCACCGGCCTCGGGTACGCGATCGCGGCCCGGCTCGCGCATCCGTCGTCCCAGGTGGTGCTGCTGCTCGGGGACGGCGCAGCGGGCTTCTCCTTGATGGACGTCGACACCATGGTCCGGCACAAACTGCCGGTCGTGATGGTGGTCGGCAACAACGGCATGTGGGGGCTGGAGAAGTTCCCGATGCAGATGCTCTACGGCTACGACGTGGCCGCCGAGCTCACCCCCGGAACCCGCTACGACCAGGTGGTGCGCGCCCTGGGTGGCGACGGCGAACTGGTCACCGAACCCAGCCAGATCGGCCCGGCGCTGCGCCGGGCCTTCGACTCCGGCGTGCCCTACTGCGTCAACGTCCTCACCGACCCAAAGGTCGCCTATCCCCGGTCTACGACCGGCATTTAGGACGCAACCACGCCCGGCGCGCCGAAGGTACGGCGGTAGGCCACCGGGGTGGTCCGACGGCGGCGACCGAAATGGTGGCGGAGCATCGCCGCCGAGCCGAACCCGGACCGGCGGGCGACCTCCTCGATGCCGAGGTCGCCACCCTCCAGCAACCGCTCGGCCAGGGCGACCCGCTGCAACTGCACCCACTGGTGCGGCGTCGTCCCGGTCTCGTCCCGGAACCGCCGAGCGAACGTCCGCTCCGACATCGCCGCCCGAGCGGCGAGCCGGGTGATCGACAGGTCCTCGGCGAGACGCGCTCCGGCCCAGTCGAGCACCGGCGCGAGCGTCTGGGCCGAGCAGTTCCGGACCGGCGTCTCGACGTACTGCGCCTGGCCGCCGTCCCGCTGCGGCGGCACCACCATCCGCCGGGCGATCCCGTTCGCCGCCTCGGCGCCGTGTGCGCGCCGGACCAGGTTCAGGCACATGTCGATCCCGGCCGCCGTCCCGGCACTCGTGACCACCGGCCCGTCCTCGACGTAGAGCACGTCCGGGACCAGCTCGATGTCCGGGAAGGAGGCCCGGAACCTGTCCTCGTGCACCCAGTGCGTGGCCGCGCTCCGGCCGTCGAGCAGGCCGGCCCGAGCGAGGGTGAAAGCGCCGGTGCAGAGCGAGGCGACCATGGCACCCCGAGCCACCGCTCGGCGCAGGACGCCGATCAGCTCGATCGATGGCTCGTAGTCGTCGCCGCAGGGCACCACCAGCAGGAGGTCGGCCTCGTCCACGCGGTCCAGGCCGTGCTCGGTGGTGAGGTCGAAGCCGATGGAGCTGCGCACCGGACCCGGCCGTACCGAGCACACCGCGAAGTCGAACTCCGGCAGGCCCTGCGGGGTTCGGTCGACCCCGAACACCTCGCAGCCGATGGCGAACTCGAAGGCCGCGAACTGGTGGTCCACGATCACGACCACGGAGTGCAGGCGGAGCCGGTCGTCATCCATCTCGGCAGTCTGCCGCACTATTGGCGGGAAGTCGATGCTGAGTTATTTTCCTGCCAACTCTGGTGAGTTTCCTGCCAAGTCTGGTTGAGCCCGTCCCAATTCCTGGTGATCATGCAGGCTTGCGCGCCAAATCGTGGCGATGGCTGCTGGGCTCGGCCGTGGCTGCAGCCATGGTTGAAATGAGGTGGATGCCATTCGAGCCTGTAGCGAAATCGCGTACCCCCGCGCAATGGATCAAGGGAAAGCCTGATTTGTGCGGGGGCTTGACCCATTCAATGGGGCAGAACCCCGTCCAAATGAGATGTTGATCTTGACTAACGCGATTTCGCAACCGTGCATGATCACCACGGTTTGGCGGGCGGCTGGTTGGTGGACCCCGACAGGACTCGGCTGAAGTGCCTCAGGGACGGCGGGGAACGGTTTGCCCAGCGGGTTCGGCCGAGCGCTGTCGTGCTGGCCGCAGCGCCCCCGACGCGGGCATGACCGCTGAGCCGGATCGTCGACGGCGTGGGGTCGGTTCAGGCCGGGGGCACCCGGTCGGCGAAGCGTTGCCGGTCCACGATCACTCGGGTTACCTCACCGGTGGCGATCAGCCGGCCGGCTCGGTCCACCGCGCTGATCGAGAACCGCACCAACCGCCCGTCCTGATGCTCCAGCTCGGTGGTCACCGTGACGGCACCACCGACCGGTGTGGCGGCGAGATGCTCGAGCCGGACCCTGGAGCCCACGCTGGTCCGTTCCGGCGTCAGCTGGCCGGCCAGAGCGGCCACCGTGGCCGCCTCGCACCAGGCCAGCAATCGCGGCGTGGCCAGGACGTCGACATCCCCGCTGCCGAGCGCCCGAGCCGTGTCGTCCGCCGTGACCTCGAACGCCAGGGTCGTTGTCATGCCCCGAAAGCTACCGGGGTCAGGGCTGGGTCAGGCGACGAGGCCGAGCCGGCGCAGTTCCACGGTCAGGTCGTGCGGATTGCTGGCCACCGCCATCGCGTCGTCCAGGCTCACCACGCCGTCCCGAATCAGCATCACCAGGTGGCCGTCGAACGTCTGCATGCCGTAGAAGCCACCCTCCTTGATCAGGTCGGTGAGGGTGGAGGTCTTGTCCGGGTCGGCGATCGCGTCCGCGATCCGGCCGGTGTTCACGCAGATCTCGACCGCCAGGCAACGACCGAGGTGGTCGGAGCGCGGTACCAGACGCTGGCAGATGATCCCGCGCAGCGAGCCGGCCAGCGACAGCCGGACCTGCTTCTGCTCATGCGGCGGGAAGAAGTCGATGATCCGGGCGACGGTTTCCTGCGCGTCCTGGGTGTGCAGCGTCGACATCACGAAGTGACCGGTCTCGGCGGCGGAGAGGGCGGCCTGAACGGTCTCCTGATCGCGCATTTCGCCGATCAGGATGACGTCAGGGTCCTGCCGCATGGCAGCCCGCAGAGCGACCGAGAAGTTCTCCGTGTCGACCCGAACCTCACGCTGGTTCACCATCGCGAGCTTGTCCACGTGCAGGACCTCGATCGGGTCCTCCACGGTGACGATGTGCACCTCGCGCTCGGAGTTGATCTTGTCGACCATCCCGGCCAAGGTCGTCGTCTTGCCCGATCCGGTCGGCCCGGTGACCAGCACCAGCCCGCGCGCCTCCATCGCCAGCGTGCCGATCACGTCCGGCAGGCCGAGGTCGGCCAGCCCGATCGCACCGACGTTGACCCGGCGAAACACCAGCCCGACCGAACCGCGCTGGCGAAAGGCGTTCACTCGGTAACGGCCGATGCCGGGGATCGAATAGGCGAAGTCGGCCTCGTTGGTCTTGGCGAACTGGGTGCGCAGATCATCGCGGAGCACCTCGGCCACCATCGCCTCGGTGTCCTGCGGCCGCAGCGGCGGGACGTCGAGCCTGCGCAGGCTGCCGTCGATCCGAATTCTCGGCGGCGACCCCACCTTGCAGTGCAGGTCGGACCCGAAGAGCTCGGTGAGTGCCTTGAGATAGGGGACGACCGACATCGGGTGTTCGCTCACCCGGTGAATCTCGGTCGGCAAGGCATTCGGCTTGAGCCGATCAGGTCGGGACGACGATCACGTTTACGGGTGCCGATCACCTCGTGACCACGCTCAGGCCAGGACGACCAGCAGGTCCCCCTCGGAGACGACGTCACCGGGTGCGACGGCCACGCTCTCCACCGTGCCGCCGAACTCCGGATGGACCGGGATCTCCATCTTCATCGATTCCAGGATCACCAGCGGGTCCTTGGGCGTGACCACGTCGCCAGGCGCCACCTCGACCCGAAGCACGCTGCCGACCAGTTCGGCGTGGACTTCCTCAGACATTCGCGACCCTTCGCCGGCGCAGGTTGGAATCGTACTGGCCGCCGATCGCGGGTGCGCGGCGGAACCGGTCACGGGCACGCTCCGGACCGGCCGAGGACTGTCCAGGGTCGACCTAGAGCTTGCGCCGCTGCAGCACGCTGGCCCCCAGATAGGCCTTGGGATCACTCGGCAGGACGTTGCCGATCGTCAGCAGATACCCGCCCCGGACGAGGGTGCCCCAGGTCAGGGTGCCGGTGACGACGGTGCCGCCGAGGCCGAAGCCGGCGGCCCGGGTTCCGTTGGTCGTCGAGATCGCGGTCAGGCGGCCGCTGCGGGTGCTTCCGGAGGCGTAGACCAGGCCGAGCACCAGCCGCCCGCCCGGCAGGAAGCCGACGGAGTCCAGCTCGGACGAACCTCCGGTGGGGTAGAACCGGCTCACCCCGTTGGTGCCGAAGCCGGTAGCCCGGGCACCGGCCGCGGTGAGCTTCACGACGGTCGCCACGGACTTCGCGCCGGCCGCGGTGCTGCGCGAGCTGAGCCCCAGATAGAGCACGCCGTCGCCGGCGATCAGGCCGGTCAGCGGGCTGTAGCTGCTGGTGGCGGACTGGATCGTCGCCTTCCCGGCGACGCCGTACTTGGTATCGAGGACCCCGGCCGCCGAGGTCCGGACCACCCGGGTAGCACCGGAGGCCAGCCCGGCGGCGTTGCCGACGATGTACAACCGGTCGGCGCTGTCAACAAAGAGTTGCTGTAATCCGGCGCTGGCGAATCCGCAGTCGTCGAGCCCCGCCACCTTGGTCCAACCGGAGGCGGGCATCGTCCTGTCGGAGGCTCCAACTCGCGGATCGCCGGTGCCGTCGGAGCGGAATCCGACCAGCGCGGCGAACGGGTCACGCTCGCCGCCCGGGTAGACGCTGACGCAGACCCGCAGCGAGCCGTCCGAGAGCCGGACGACGCCACCCAGCACGTAGTCGGCATCGGCCGGTGCGGCGGCCACCAGATGGTTCAGCGGCCAGGCGGTGCTTCCGGCCGACCCGGCGAGGCGCTTGCCCGCTTTGGAGACGGTCTGCACGGCGACCTGACTGATCGGCGGCGTCTTCTTCCGGCAGCAGAGGTTCAACGCGAACGAGGCGCCACCGGCCGGGTTGGTGATGATTGGGCCGGTCGTGAGGTCGGTGGCGTTGGAGGTCTGCACCGGGCCGGTGAAGCTGGTGTCGGCCTTGCCCGCGGCGGTCAGCCGGTTCAGGTACCGGCTGACCCCGTCGGTGTAGACCACCGAACCGAGGACCCAGATGCTCCCGGCCGGACCGTCGGCGATCGACTCGCCACCGGGCAGGGCGACCGTCCCCTTGGTACCGAAGGCCGGGTCGAGGTAACCAGCGGCGGCACGGTACCGGCCGGGACCACCGGAGACTTCGGCGGGCCTGGCTGAGTTGGCCGGATTCGCACCGGCCGGGCCGATCGCCAGGGCTCCGGTCGCCAGGGCCGCCGAAGCCACGGCCGAAACCATCAGGACGACCCTGCGGCGTGACTGCATGAACCGCACTCTAGAGCTTCCATCACTCAAAGCTCATGAGTACTCACCCTGAGTATTTGATCGATCTGACCCGCTGTCCGGGACGGGCGGCGATACATGTCAGGATGGGCGCAGTCGAAGACGAAGGAGAACACCATGAGCAAGCGCGGACGCAAGCGCCGGGCCCGCAAGGGCAGCTCGGCCAACCACGGCAACCGGCCCAACGCCTGACCCGTACCGGGCCAGTAGCGAACTGCTCTGAACCAAGGGCAACCTGCACCAAAACACCGTTGCTCCCGCTCAACAGCGGGAGCAACGGCTCGTTTTGCCCGACCTACGGCTGTTGTCAGCCGCCAATATCGATCCGAATCTCGGTGATCTTCACCATGATCCGTTCCCGCAGATCGGCCGGTGCGGATTCCTGACAGCTGCGCCGAACCAGCGCTTTCAGGGCGATATCGAGGTCGTACTGCTGCAGGCAGGGCCCGCAGTCGTCGATGTGCTCACGGATCCGCTCCAGGTCGGCTGGGCTCAGCTCGCCGTCCAGGTATTCGTAGACCCGGGCCAAGGCTTGCGCGCAGTCCGCGTCGTCGGCATCACAACTCACGCCGCACCATCCTCAGGCCGTGACGCCACTGCCATGCCACGCTCAGCAGCGTATTCCTCCAGCATGCCCCGCAGCTGACGTCGGCCTCGGTGCAGTCGGGACATCACTGTGCCGATCGGCGTGCCCATGATATCGGCGATCTCGCGGTAGGCGAAGCCCTCAACATCGGCCAGATAAACGGCGATCCGGAACTCCTCCGGGATGCGCTGCAGCGCCTCCTTGACGTCCGAATCCGGCAGCCGATCCAGCGCTTCCGCCTCGGCCGAGCGCAACCCTGCCGAGGTGTGCGAACCGGCTCGGGCGATCTGCCAGTCCTCGATCTCGTCGGTCTGTGCCTGCAGCGGTTCGCGCTGCTTCTTCCGGTACGTGTTGATGTACGCGTTCGTCAGGATCCGGTAGAGCCAGGCCTTGAGGTTCGTGCCTGGCTGGTACTGGTGGAACGAGGCGAAGGCCTTGGTGAAGGTCTCCTGCACAAGGTCCTCGGCATCCGCCGGATTACGCGTCATCCGCAGCGCGGCGGAGTACAGCTGATCAAGATATTGCAGGGCATCGCGCTCGAAGCGGGCAGACCGCTCCTGCGGAGTCTCAGTCGCCGGTGCGCGACCCGCTTGGCCATCCATCACCAATGAGCCTAGCTGTACTGGCGCGGCGGCACCCGCCCAGGCTTCCCCTGTGGACTGACCGATGGCCCCCGGGACCGATCTGGTCGTGTCGTCCACCGTTGTTACGAGTAGCAAGGGCGATCTCCTTCCTGAGTTCGCGCGGCCTTGATGTGTACTTCTGTCTGCGGGACGGTCCAGCGAGCCTGGTCGTTCCATAAGCTCGGCCGATCTGTCGTGACTGGCACAACACAGCCGGGCGAGGGGTCATTCCTGGCACCACCCGGGCAATCGGCCGGTGATCGCCGTGGTCACCGCAGCGGCGGCGGCAGCCGTCTTCGCCAGCGTGTGATCACCGGGCACACCGATCACCTCGACGTCGGCCAGGCCGAGCGCAGTGATCTCGGCCGGAGCGCCGAACGGATCCCGCTCCCCCTGCAGCACGAGCACCGGAATCCCGGCGGCCGGCGGCGCCGCCAGCTCCGCTGCCCGGGATCGCTCCGGTCGACCCGGCGGGTGCAGCGGAAAGGCCAGGCAGCAGACGGCTCGAGCATCGACCTCCTGCGCCGTCCGGCAGGCCACCCGGGCGCCGGCGCTGCGGCCGCCGACCACCAGTGGCAACCGGGCGACCTCCGCCGTCTCATCGAGTTCGTCCAGCCGGGCGAGCACCGCGAGCCAACCGACGTCCAGCCGGGGTGGTGGCGCGGCGACCCGCTTGCCCGCCACCCGCCACGGCTGCTCGACCAGCACGACCTGCCAGCCCGCCGCGACGGCAGCGGCTCGGGCGGTGACCAGATCCGCTGCCCCGATGCCGCCGCCGGCACCGTGCCCGAGGACCAGCCGGCCGCGCGCGGTGCCGGACGGCGTCCGGACGTGGGCGCGGGCGGGCCCGAACGGCGTCGGCACGTCGATCACCCGGTCAACGCCGAGCTGCGAGCCGGACGACGAGCCGGACGCGGAAGAGGTGGGCACGATCAGAACAACGACTCGGTGGGACGTTCGGTCGGGCCGCCGATCAGCTCGCCGGTGGCCGGATCGACCACTCCGACCAATTGGTCCTCGGGCGCCGGTTCCAGCAGCTCGGGGCCGTCGTTGCGGACCGAGTTGACCCGGGTGGTCACCGGCACGGCCGCGAACCGGCCGGGCGGGGGCGGCTCGATCAGGGCCCGGACGTCGTCCGCGTCCCGCAGTTGCGGGTCCAGCCAGGCGTTCCACCGCTCGGCCGGCAGCACCAGCGGCATCCGGTCATGGATCACGTCCAGCCCCGGCTCGGCGGCGGTGGTGATCACCGCGAAGGTGATCAGCCAGGCTCGCGGATCGTCCTTGTCCAACTGGGAGTCGCGCCAGAATTCGTAGATACCGGCGAAGGCCAGGCCCCCGCCGTCCGCCGGGTGGATGAAGAACGGCTGCTTGCGCGGCTTGCCCTTGGCGTCCCGGGCGTTCGGGCTGACCTGCCACTCGTACCAGCCATCCGCGGGCACCAGGCAGCGCCGGGTGAGCGCCGCCTTCTTGTAGGCGGGCTTCTCCAGCAGGCTCTCCGCCCGGGCGTTGATCATCCGCGCGCCGCCGGTCCGGTCCTTGCTCCAGGACGGCACCAGCCCCCAGGTCAGCGGGCGCAGCCGACGGACCACGCCGGGCGGGCCGAGTTGCTCGGCACCAGATTCCTGGGCATCTGGTTTGGGGGCATCGGATGACGAGCCATCTGGTTTCGACGCATCGGATGCTGGGACGTCGGCAGCCGCCTCGGACGCCGGTTCCGGTGCGGTCAGTCGTTCCAGGACGACGGGCACGGTGTCGGTCGGCGCGATGTTGTAGTGAGCGGCCGGCGGGTCGGACGCCGGCTCCGCTGCTGGGCCGGGCTCGAGGTCGTTCTCGTCGATCTCGAATTCCAGCACGAGATCACCCGGGCTGCGGCTGGAGGCATAGCGTCCACACATGTGACCAGCGTAGATGAGCGGGCTGAGATCGCCTCCGGGCGCTGCCGAGCCGCATGGTCCGTGGATGGGGGCGAATTTCTGGCCTGTCGGCTCGCACTCGGGCCCAGATCGCGGTAGCAAAGGGACATGACGATCGTCCGCCGCCTCGCCCGTCCACTGCTCGCCACGCCGCTGATCCAGACCGGGCTCGACGCAGCCCGGCATCCGGGTCCGCAGGCGGAGCTGGCCCGCCCGGTCCTGGATCGGGTCACCGTGCCGCTGAAGCTCCCGCAGGACCCGATCCTCGTGGTCCGCGCGGCTGGGGGCGTCACGGTCGCGGCCGGCCTGCTGCTCGCCATCGGCAAGCTCCCCCGGCTCTCCGCGCTGGCGATTGTGCTCGCCGCCCCCGCCGTCCAGAACACCCAGCCGTTCTGGAAGGAGAAGGACCCGGAGCTGCGCCGCACCCAGCGCACCGCGTTCCTGAAGAACCTGGGTCTGCTCGGTGGCACCCTGCTGGCTGCCGTCGACACCGAGGGCCGGCCTGGTCTGGCCTGGCGCGGACGGCGCGCCGGGCACCTCGCGGCCGACGCCGCCCGGGACGTCGGCGCGGCCACCGCGATCGGGGTCCACGACGCCAAGGAGTCGGCCCGCAAGAGCGCCCGGAGCGCCCGCAAGGCGGCGAAGAAGACCCAGAAGCGGGCGCTGAAGCAGGCGAACCGGCAGACCGCGAAGGCGAGCAAGGCAGCCGGCAAGGCCCGCGCCTCCCTACCGGTCTGACCCGGCGGGGCTAACCCGGCTGCTCTACCACGACCACCCCCGCTACCCTCGGCGAATATGAGCGAGAAGCGGCGCGACGGCGTCTGGACCGAGGCAGCACACAACGACGAAGTCGCTTGTGGGATGCCGAGGGAAGACGGCGTGATAAGCGCCGCGCCCGAGCGAATCATGGGCTCATGAGCGATGCCCTCTGGTCGGCCCCGACCACCGATGCTCCGGTCCGAGCAACCGTCTCACTGCCCGGGTCCAAGTCGCTCACGAACCGTTATCTGGTGCTCGCCACGCTCTCGGACGAACCGTCCCGGCTGCGGGCCCCGCTGCGTTCCCGCGACACCCTGCTGATGGCGGCCGCGATCTCCGCACTCGGCGCCCGGATCGAGGACGCGACTGCCAGCGGTGGCTTCGGCGCCGACTGGATCGTCACCCCGGGTGAGCTGCGCGGCCCGGCGACGATCGACGTCGGCTTGGCCGGGACGGTGATGCGGTTCCTGCCGCCGGTCGCCGCGCTGGCCGTCGGCGACATCAGCTTCGACGGCGATCCCCATGCCCGGAAGCGGCCGATGGCGCCGATCCTGAGCGCGCTGCGTGAGCTGGGGATCGAAGTGGACGACGTCGGTACGGGGAGGATGCCGTTCACGATTCGCGGCACCGGTCGGGTCCGCGGCGGCACGATCGAGATTGATGCCTCGGCGTCGTCCCAGTTCGTCTCGGCCCTGCTGCTCACCGGCGCGCGGTTCGAAGAGGGTTTGACGGTTCGTCACGTCGGCCCGCCGATCCCCAGCGAGCCGCACGTCACGATGACGGTTGAGGCCCTCCGCGACGTCGGGGTAGTGGTGGACGACGCCGAGCCGGCGATCTGGCGGGTGGAGCCGGGCCGGGTCGGCGGGCTGGACGTGCTGGTCGAGCCCGACCTCTCCAATGCGGCCCCGTTCCTCGCGGCCGCCGCGGTCACCGGTGGGCAGGTCCGGATCCCTGGCTGGCCGCAGTACACCACCCAGGCCGGCGACGAGCTGCGGGACCTGCTGGACTCGATGGGGGCCGAGGTCTCGCTCGACCGGGACGGCCTGACCGTGGCCGGCACCGGAGAGCTCTACGGCATCGACGCCGACCTGCGCTCGGCCGGCGAGCTCACCCCGGTTGTCGCCGCGCTCGCCGCGCTCGCCGAAACCCCTTCCCATCTGCGCGGGATCGCGCATCTGCGAGGTCACGAGACGGATCGGCTCTCGGCCCTGGCGACCGAGCTGAACAAGCTCGGCGGCGACGTCACCGAGACCGAGGACGGCCTGGTGATCAAGCCGAGGAAGCTGCATGGCGGCACCTTCGCCAGCTACGACGACCATCGGATCGCGACCGCCGGTGCGGTGATCGGACTACGGGTTCCGGGCGTGCTGGTGGAGAACATCGGCACCACGGCGAAGACGCTGCCGGGCTTCACCGATCTCTGGGACCGGATGCTCGCGGATTCCGGCGACGGCGAGGATCGTTAGGCGTGTCCCCCCGGCGGTCGCAGGACGACGAGTCGCAGATCCGGTTCCGGCCCAACCCCCGCGGTTCCCGGCCACGTACCAAGGACCGGCCGCGGCACGCCGATGCGGTGACGGCGCAGGTGGTCACCGTCGACCGGGGCCGCTACGGCTGCCTGCTCGGTGGGTTCGAGGCGGCCCCCGATGCGCCGGTCGTGGTGGCGATGAAGGCCCGCGAACTGGGCAAGGCCGCGGTCCTGGTCGGCGACCGGGTGGGCGTGGTCGGCGACGTCTCCGGCTCGGCCGGGTCGCTGGCCCGGATCGTCCGAGTGGAACCCCGGACGTCCATGCTCCGGCGCAGCGCCGACGACACGGATCCGGTGGAGCGCGGGATCGTGGCGAACGCGGAGCAGCTCGGAATCGTCACCGCACTGGCCGATCCGGAGCCGCGGGCCCGGATGGTGGACCGCTGCCTGGTCGCCGCCTACGACGCCGGCCTGGACCCGCTGCTGATCCTGACCAAGGCCGACCTCAAGGATCCGGCCGAGTTCACCAGCGGCTACGCCGCTCTCGAGGTGCCCTGGCTGGTCACCCGGCGGCAACCGAGCACCGATGGAGCCGATGGACAGCCGGATCCGAACGGCGGCATCGTCGGCTTGGACACCGTCCGCGAATACCTGCGCGACCGGGTCACGGTGTTGATCGGGCACTCCGGCGTCGGCAAGTCGACGCTGGTGAACGCGCTGGTGCCGGGGGCAGACCGGGCGATCGGCCGAGTCAACGTACACACCGGCCGGGGCCGGCACACCTCCACGTCGGCGGTCGCCCTGCGGCTGCCGGAGGGCGGCTGGGTGGTGGACACGCCGGGTGTGCGCTCGTTCGGGTTGGCGCACGTCGATCCGGACCGGCTGCTGCGAGCGTTCCCGGAACTGGCCGCAGGCACCGCGAACTGCCCGCGCGGCTGCAGCCATGATGAGCCGGAGTGCGGGCTGGACGCCTGGGTGGCCGAAGGTCATGCCGGGCCCAGCGGCGCCGCCCGGCTGGAGTCTTTACGGCGCTTGATGCGGGCTCGGGCCGGCGCCCCCTCCGAGCCCTGACCTCAGCCCCCTCCGACCCGAGGTCAGGGCTCGGACTCAGGGAGCCTTCGTGTTGGCGATCGTGTCCTCCCAGACCGCCCGGGCGCCGCTGTCTCCAACCCGAAAGGTCCATACAGTGGCCGCGGCGCCGGCGCCGACCACCAGAACAACCGCCAGGACAACCGCCAGCCCCGAGGCGCGTGGCGCGTCGTACTCCTCGTCCCACTCGCCCGCCGGCCGCGCGCGCCCGGTCCGGCCGACCAACAGGTAGGCCAGCACGGAGGCGATGAGCAGGGCGACGGCGAAGTTCGGCAGCACCGAGCCCAGGTCACCGTGGTCCTTCGCGATCTCCTGACCGGCCTGGACGCTGAGCCGGACCTGCAGATTCCCACCCGACTCGGCGGCCGTGTATGCGGCACCCGTCACCACCAGGTTGCCCAGGATCGCCCAAGGCAGTCCAGGTCGCCATTTTGGCCGAACGGTGAAGGCAATCGTCACCAATGCCATCAACGGCAGCAGCACAACGACGGCATGGACCACGAGCGCGTGTACCGGGAGGCCGGAGATCGTATCGAACATGCGGAGCACCTTAAACCCTCAAGCAAACGCCGACGTCGCTGCGCGCGCCGATCCCTGCGCCCGGTATGCACCGGCTCACCGACGCATACGCGACCTTGGTCCGATCGGTTCACCGGCCCAATGACCAGGTCAGATAGCGACCGGCTACGGATTCGCCGATAACGCCCGAGGTCTGATACCGATCCGATGCGGGGCGATCAGGACGGGTGGGGCCAAAGACCGGTACCGTCCGGCCGTGAGTTATGTCGATGATCTCCGCCTGGCGCATGTGATCGCCGACCAGGTTGATTCGGTGACGATGTCCCGCTTCCTGGCCGTCGATCTGCAGGTGGAGACCAAACCCGACCTGACGCCGGTGACCGACGCCGACCGGGCGGCCGAGGAGCTGATCCGCGGCCAGCTGCGGCGGGCCCGGCCGCGGGACGCCGTGGTCGGTGAGGAGTTCGGGTCCAGCGGCCGCGGCGCCCGGCAGTGGATCGTCGACCCGATTGACGGGACGAAGAACTTCGTCCGCGGTGTGCCGGTCTGGGCAACGTTGATCGCGCTGGTGGACGAGGGAGCGCCGGTCCTCGGCCTGGTCTCCGCACCGGCCCTGGGGCGACGCTGGTGGGCGGCCACCGGGACCGGTGCCTGGACCGGGCGCAGCCTGTCGTCCGCACGCCGGCTGCGGGTCTCGGCGGTGGAGAAGCTGGCGGACGCCTCGCTGTCCTACGCGTCCCTCCACGGCTGGGAGGAACTGGACCTGGGCGAGGCGTTCCTGCAGCTGACCCGGACCGTCTGGCGCAGCCGGGCCTACGGTGATTTCTGGTCGTACATGCTGCTCGCCGAGGGCGCCGTCGATCTGGCATGCGAGCCCGAGCTGCAGTTGTACGACATGGCCGCGCTGGTGCCGATCGTGGTGGAGGCCGGCGGCCGGTTCAGCTCGCTGGACGGCGTGGACGGACCGTTCGGCGGCAATGCGGTGGCGACCAACGGACTGCTGCACTCACAGGCGCTGTCGGCGCTCAACCCCTGACCGCGGGCCCGCCAACCGCGGGACCACCAACCGCGGGCCCGCCAACCGCGGGACCACCCACTGCGGGACCACCAGGCGATCAGCACGGGTGCCAGCAGCCCGGCGTAGAGGTCGAACCAGCCATAACCACCGGCCGCCCCGGACGGCGGGTTGCCCTGCCCGATCAACTGCAGCACCGGATCAGTCGGCCGCCAGGACCAGGTACCCAACGCCGTCCCCACGATCTCCAGGTAACTGACGACGACAAATGCACCGACGTAGAGCAACCGGGCCCGGCCCCAGGCCAGGAACCCGAGCAGGCAGCAGAACCAGAAGGCGCCGAGGACATCCGTTCGCTCGGCGAACACCAGGCCGTACCCGGCCCACGCACCGCCGACCAGCAGCACTGACCACACCGCCGCCCGGGAATGCTCGCGCAAGAGCCGACTGCGCCCGAGGGCCAGCGCGGCCAGATAGACCAGCCCGTGCCCGGGCGGGACGAACCCCGGCACCGTGCCGATTCGGTAGGTGTAGGCCTCCAACAGCGGCGAGAAGGTGTACTCCACCATGGTCGCGAGCCCGACGACCAGCAGGGTCTGCACCCGGACCAGCAGCGACTCCCGACGCAGGAGGGCCGCCAGCACCAGCCAGGTGAGTGCGGCCAGAACCAGCTGCCGGGCGAGCTCGTGAGCCTGACCGGCGGGCACGGCGTCGACCAGCAGGATGGCGCCGATCCAGGTAAGGACAACGGCCGCGATGGACAGGTCTCGGCCGGGGTGGGTCACCGGTCAAGGGTTACATGGGTCCGATCCTGACCCGTCGGCAATGTGACGGAGTGCGCGGATGGTTGGAAATAATCCGACTCCAAGTCACACTTACCCTTGATGGAGGGGAGTACTCCCTCGCGTTGATGTCGTCAGCACGGCGTCTGCCTGACAGAACGATCAGGGACGCCCGGCATCTTCGGCCTGCGCCGGTTCCCAGGCGGTTTTCGGGCGGAGGAGACCTCCGGTTCTTTCGCGACTGCTGAACCGGAGGCAATTTCTTATGCACGTGACTACCGCGTGGTGGGTAGGAACCGCAGCCCTGATCGGGCTGCTCCTGGTCATCGACCTACTCATCAGTGGCCGCACTGCTCTGCAGTCGACCCGGCAGAGCGTGCGGTGGGTGATTTTCTACGTCGGCGTCGCGCTGATCTTCGGATTGGTCGTCGGCCTGTCGTTCGGCGCCTCGTACGGCGGCCAGTTCCTGGCCGGCTGGCTCACCGAGTACAGCCTGAGCGTCGACAATCTCTTCGTCTTCCTGGTGTTGATGACCAGGTTTGCCGTCCCGGATCATTTGCAACTGCGGGTGTTGACCGTCGGTGTGGTGATCGCCCTGGTGCTGCGCGGCGGACTGATCGCCGCCGGCGCGGCCGCGTTGGGCGCGTTCTCCTGGCTGTTCTACATATTCGGGGCGTTCCTGATCTACACCGCGTGGACGATGGTCCGCTCCGACCACGCAGCCGAAGCGGACGAGGCCGAGACCGGCCTGCATCCGGGCGAGGTGGACGACGAGCCGGGCACGGTTCGGCTGCTCAGCCGGATTGTGCCGAACACCCCGGTCTGGCACGGCACCAAACTCTTCATCCGGCAGAACGGCCACCGGCTGGTCACCCCGATGTTGCTGACGATGCTCGCGATCGGCTTCACCGACGTGCTGTTCGCCCTGGACTCGATCCCGGCGATCTTCGGCCTGACCCAGGAGCCGTTCCTGGTGATCACAGCAAACGCGTTCGCACTGATCGGGCTCAGACAGCTGTTCTTTGTCGTCCGCGGCCTGCTGGACACCCTCGAGCACCTGAGCAAGGGACTCTCCCTGGTCCTCGCCTTCATCGGCGCGAAGCTGGTGCTGCAAGCCCTGCACGAGAACTCGCTGCCGTTCATCAACGGCGGTGAACATGTGGAGTGGGCGCCCGCGATCCCGACGTCCATCTCGCTCGCCGTCGTTGTCGGGATCATCTTGCTGACCGCGCTGACCAGCATGATTACCTCTCGCCGCCGGGCCTCTCGGGAAGCCGCAGCGGACCGGTCGAAGCGGCAGGTGGACAAGCGCACGGACCCGGGTACCGACCGCCACGGTGACCTCGACGGCGGCCATCGGACCGCGGCGCTCGACCCGTTTTGAGCCTGCCGCCGGTGGATCGCGGGTCGCGATGATTGGTTGTGCACCAGAGAAGGGCAGAATGGCGGCGTGCGCATCTCTGCCAAGACCGACTACGCCATCCGCGCGGCTCTAGAGCTGGCCGCCTCACCGGACGGCGCCTGGATCAAGACCGAGACGGTCGCCGAGCGCCAGGGCATCCCATTGCCCTTTCTGCTCAACATCCTGGCCGAGCTCCGGACCGCAGGACTGGTCCAGAGCCGCCGCGGCGCAGAGGGCGGATACCGGTTGGCGCAGCCCGCCGGCGAGATCAAAATCGCCGACGTGATCCGGGCGATCGACGGCCCGCTGGCCAACATTGCCGGAGAGCGCCCCGAGGATGTCGCCTACGCCGGGGCGGCGGTGGCCCTTCGGGACATCTGGGTCGCGCTGCGAGCCAAGATGCGCGTCGTCCTGGAGGGCACCACGCTCGCCGACGTCTCGGCCGGTCAGCTGCCGCCCGAGGTGGCCGTCCTGCTGGAGGACGAGGACGTCTGGCGCGCCCGCATCTAGAGCGCACCTCGACTGTGTCCGGGGCCGGGTTACTGGGCCGGGTCAGACGTTGTCGCTGAATGCCTTGATGAAGGCGGGCAGGTCGCCCGGGTTGCGGCTGGTGATCAGCGGACCCGGGCCATTGCTGTCGATCACCGCGTCCTCGTCGAGCCAGGTGGCACCGGCGTTGGTCAGGTCGGTGCGCAAGCTCGGCCAGGAGGTGAGCCGACGGCCCTCGACAACCCCTGCCTCGATCAGCGTCCAGGGTGCGTGGCAGATCGCCGCAACCGGTTTGCCCGCGGCGACGAACTCCCGGACGAACGTCACCGCCGGGCCGTCGAGCCGCAGGGTGTCCGGGTTGGCCACCCCACCGGGCAGCACCAGCGCGTCGTAATCCGCCACCTTGGCCTGTTCGGTAGTGACGTCAACGTCGAAGCTGTCTGCGCGGTCGAGGTGCTGGAAGGCCTGCACGGTGCCCGGCTTCGGGGCGATCAGCACGGGCTGGCCCTGGCCGGAGCGGACCGCGTTCCACGGCTCGGTCAGTTCAACCTGCTCGGTGCCCTCGTTCGCGACCAAGAAAGCGACTTTCTTACCGTTCAGGGACATGGTTCGGGCTCCTGTTCGACGTGTGCGGATCGGACCCACCCAGCCTCACCCGCTCCCCACGTGATCGCACCCGCAAACCCGCCCTGCAGGCTGCACTTCGTATCGGACGATGACCCGGCGCCGGGTCATCGCTCGATATCAGGTGCCACGCTGCTAGAGGGAGCGGGAGATCCGGTCCACGACGTCGCCGATCGGCTGGTCGGCCCGGAAGACCGCCACCACCACGCCGCTGTTCTCCTGCTCGGTGCCCGGCTCACCGCCGTCCTGCTGGTCGCCGCCCTGCCGTTGCATCGGCTTCGGCTGCGGTTCAAAGGTCTGCAGCACCCAGGCGAACGCCGTCTCCAGGTCGGACATCGGGTCGTAGTCGCCGCCGGCCCGTAGCCATTCGCGCAGCACGGCGTTGTGCGCGGCGACCACGGTGGCGGCGATCACGTCGGCCCGGAGCACGGTTTCCGACTCGGTCAGCCGACCGCCGGCCAGCCGATCCCGGACGTATCGGCTGAACGCCCGCTCGTAACGTCGGACGGTGGCCAGCTCGCGGTCGCGCAGCGCATCCACGCTGCGGGTCAGCCGGTAGCGCTGGACGGAGACCTGCGGGTCGGTGACATAGCTTTGAAAGACCACCCGGACGCCACTGCAGATCGCCAGCACCGGCGTCAGTCCGGATTGCAAGGCCAGGTTCTGATTGACGCTGGCCAGCAGGGTGTCGTGATCGGGAAAGATCACGTCATCCTTCGAGCGGAAGTACCGGAAGAAGGTGCGCCGGGCGATCCCGGCCCGTTCCGCGATGGCGTCAACGGTGGTGCCGTCGTAGCCCTGCGCGGCGAACAACTCGAACGCCGCGGCGGCGATCCGGGCCCGGGTGTCGAGTACAGCTGCACCGGTCCCGACCTGGGGGTCCCTGGGGGCGAGCGGAATCCGCGACATGCCGTGACCATACCTGGGCTGGTACCTGACCCGGAGTCCGGACAAGTGGTCATGGTCACCCTCTGTTTTGATTCGCTCGGGCGCGGCGCCTTTTGACGATGCCTTCCCTCGGCAGCCCGCAAGCGACTTCGTCGTTGCGTGCTACCTTCCCCCACCCTGACGGGCGGGAGGTGCCCCCTGTCCAGGCATCGTCGCGCCGCTACTCGCTCATGCGGGACGGAGTGGGTCTAGGCGACGGCGGGACTCGACCGGCAGGCTCGCCTCGATGCACTGCTGACAGGCCGACGGCGGGTTGGCGGAGAAGCGACGCTCCCAGAACACCGTCCAGCCCGAGGTCCACTGCCCGCACAGAGTGCGGTGCGCGCCCGGCTGCCAGGCGTGCTCCAGCCCGTACGGCATCCACCGGTACGGCGGCGTGCCGCTGCGATCGCGGACCTTGTGGGTGGAGATCACGTACAGCGTGTCGGCAGCGCTCTCGGCGCTGCGGGATGGAGCGTCCGGAGGCCGGACGGTCGGAGGCGACAACGTGCTGGTGGACATGGGCCAGCTCCTCTCATCAGCCGATTCGCCGCTCCTGAGAGAGATCGCCGAATCGGGTCGAAAGGCGCCCTACATGAGGCGCCGATGCACTCAGTGCCATCATTAAGGCACTGGATGCCGCGCGGCGCAAGGGATGACCGGGAACCCGTTTGAGAAAGATTTCGACGACGAATCCCGACATCGAACTCGCCAGTAGCCGAGGCAAACGGTTGACATCGTTGCCAGGACCGGCAGCCTTCGAGCATTTCGCTCCAAGGCTCCAAGACCCGCCAAAGGCAGCGCCAAGCGGTGGTTGGGGCGGCGGTTGAGGTCTCCGAGCGGCACTTCGCACCCTTTCGGCCGGTGAAACCAAGATCAAATGGCCCAACCCACCGGCTCAAGGGGTGCTAAGTGGGCTCGGCTGGAGCTTTCCGCTGGCCACGGCACCCCCGTGGTGATTCCCCGGGTTGGGCGTCAATAAACCAATGCCCAGCGCAGGCGAACGCGGTGGACACTACGAGCGTGCTCCTGACCATCACGTCCACCGCGCCCGCCGCCACCGATCTCGGCTACCTGCTGCACAAGCACCCGGATCGGGCCCAGGCCTTCGACCTGCCGGTCGGCCGCGCGCACGTCTTCTACCCGGAGGCGACCGAGCAGCGCTGCACGGCTGCACTGCTGCTGGAGGTGGACCCGATCGCGCTGGTCCGGGGCCGACGGTTCGCCACGGCCGGCGCGGACGCGTTCTCCCTGGCGCAGTACGTCAACGATCGGCCGTATGCGGCGTCCTCGATGCTCGCGGTGGCGCTCGGCAAGGTCTATCGGACGGCATTGGCCGGCCGCTGCGATCACCGGCCGGAGCTGCCCGACCGGGCGCTGGCGCTGGAGCTCCACGTTCCAGCACTGCCCTGCCGAGGTGGGGCGGAGATCGCCGAGCGGCTGTTTGCGCCGCTCGGCTGGCAGGTGTCGGCGGCGCCGGTGCCGCTGGACGAGGAGCTGGACTGGGGCCCCTCGCGGTACGTCGATCTGACCCTCACCGGCGAGTTGCGGCTGGCCGACGCGCTGAACCAGCTCTACGTGCTGCTGCCGGTGCTCGACGACGCGAAGCACTACTGGGTCAGCCCGGACGAGGTGGACAAGCTGATCCGGGCCGGGAGCGGCTGGCTCGCCGGGCATCCGGAGCGCGAGCTGATCAGCCAGCGCTATCTGCGGCACCGCCGCGCCCTGGTCGTCACCGCGACCGAGCGGCTCGCCGAACTGGACGACGTCGAGCCCGACGTTGGACCGGACGACCTCGGGCCGGACGACGCAGCGCCGGACAGCACGGCGTTGGACGTCACGGGACCGGACGTCACCAGGCCCGACGTCACCAGGCCGGATGACACAGGGACGGCGACCGCCGCGGTGCCGGTTCGGGTAACCCTGGCCGAGCAGCGCCGGGAGGCCGTGCTGGCGGTCCTGCGCAGCACGGGTGCCGCCAGCGTCGTTGACCTCGGCTGCGGCGAGGGCAAGCTGCTGCGGGCCCTGCTCGACGACCCGGCCTACCGGCGGATCCTCGGCGTCGACGTCTCGCATCGCAGTCTGGAGATCGCCGCTCGGCGGCTTCGGTTGGAGCAACTGCCGGATCGGGCCCGAGAGCGGATCACCCTGCATCAGTCGTCGCTGACTTACCGGGACGCGAGGCTCACCGGTTACGACGCCGCGGTGCTGATGGAGGTGATCGAGCACGTCGACCCACCTCGGCTGAGCGCCCTGGAGCACAGCGTGTTCGGCGCTGCCCGGCCGGGCGCGGTCCTGGTGACCACCCCGAACGTCGAGTACAACGTGCGTTTTGAGCTGCCCGAAGGGGCGGCTCGGCACCCGGATCACCGATTCGAATGGACCCGGGCGCAGTTTCGCGACTGGGCGGGCCAGGTCGCGGCCGGCTACGGGTACACCGTCCGGTTCGAGTCGGTCGGCCCCGACGACGCAGAGCTCGGCCCACCCACCCAGCTGGCCCTGTTCACCCGCACCGACAACAGCAGCACCGATACCAGCACAGGGAGCGCTCGATGACCGGCCCGGATCCGACCGAGGCGGCACTGCCCGGCCGGGAACTCGCCGTCCCCGAGCTGTCGCTGGTGGTGCTGATCGGTATTTCCGGCTCGGGTAAGACGACCTTTGCCCGGACCCGGTTCGGCCGCTACGAGGTACTGTCCAGCGACACTTGCCGGGGTTTGGTGTCGAACGACGAGAACAACCAGTCGGCGACCGCAGCGGCGTTCGACGTTCTCGCCTACATCGCCGGAAAACGCCTGGCCGCGGGGCTGCTGACCGTCGTCGACGCCACCAGCGTCCAGCGCGAGGCCCGGGCCCAGCTGATCCAACTGGCCCGCGACCACGACGTGTTGCCGGTGGCGATCGTGCTGAACGTGCCCAAGCAGATCTGCCTGGAGCGCAACGCCGCCCGCCCGGATCGCGACTTCGGCGACCGGGTGGTGCATCGGCAGAGCGAGCAGTTGCGGCGCTCGCTGCGCGGTCTGGCCCGGGAGGGTTTTCGCAAGGTGCACGTGCTGGACACCGTGGAACAGGTCGACACGGCCACCATCGTTCGCGAGCGACTGCTCAACGACAAGCGCGACCAGACCGGCCCTTTCGATGTGATCGGCGATGTGCACGGCTGCCGGTCCGAGCTGGAGACCCTGCTGCAGCGGCTCGGCTACGCCCTGGTCCGGGACGACGTCGGCCGCCCGGTGGACGCCGTCCCGCCGACCGATCGACGAGCGGTGTTCGTCGGCGACCTGGTGGACCGCGGACCGGACTCCCCCGGCGTGCTCCGGCTGGTGATGGGCATGGTCGCCGCCGGGCATGCGCTGTGCGTTCCCGGCAACCACGAGAACAAGCTCGTGCGGGCGCTTTCCGGCCGGAACGTGCAGGTCACCCATGGCCTGGCGGAGACCCTGGCACAGCTGAAGGCCGAGCCGCCGCAGTTCAGCGCGGAGGTCGAGACCTGGTGCCGGGAGCTGGTGTCCCATCTCGTGCTCGACGAGGGACGGCTGGTGGTGGCCCACGCTGGGCTCAAGGAGTCTTACCACGGACGGACGTCGGGCCGGGTGCGCAGTTTTGCGCTGTACGGCGACACCACCGGGGAGACGGACGAGTACGGGCTGCCGGTGCGCTACCCATGGGCCACCGACTACCGGGGCCGGGCGATGGTGCTGTACGGCCACACCCCGACTCCGATCCCGGAGTGGGTGAACAACACGATGTGCCTGGACACCGGCTGCGTCTTCGGCGGTCGACTGACCGCCCTGCGCTACCCGGAGAAGGAACTGGTCAGCGTTCCCGCCGAGCAGGTCTGGTACGAGCCGACCAGGCCACTGGGCGCGCCGGCCGGAGCGGATGCCGGGATGCACCCAGAGGATCGGGCCGGGCACCGCGAGCCGGACGTTCTCGACCTCACCGACGTGCTGGGCAAGCGAGTGATCGAAACCCGGTACCACGGCCGGGTGACGATCCGGGAGGAGAACGCCGCCGGTGCCCTGGAGGTGATGAGCCGGTTCGCCCTCGATCCGCGTCGGCTGCTCTACCTGCCGCCGACGATGGCACCCTGCGCGACGTCCGAGCGTCCGGAGCTGCTGGAGCACCCGGACGAGGCGTTCGCGGCCTTCCGCGCCGACGGCGTCCCCGCGGTGATCTGCGAGGAGAAGCACATGGGCTCCCGGGCCGTGCTGCTGGTCTGCCGGGACGACTCGGTCGCCGCGCGGCGGTTCGGCGCGCCCACCGGCTCCGGCGGCGTGGTGCACACCCGAACCGGTCGGCCGTTCTTCGCCCCGGCGCTGACCGAGCAACTGCTCGGCCGACTCCGGGCCGCGGTGCAGGCAGCTGGGCTCTGGGACGAGTTGAACACCGACTGGCTGCTTTTGGACGCCGAACTGTTGCCCTGGTCGGTCAAGGCCGAGGACCTGCTGCGGCGGCAGTACGCGAGCGTCGGCGCGGCCGCGCGGAACGCGCTGCCGGCGGCGGTGCAAGCGCTGCGGACCGCGGCCGGCCGATCCGAGACCGGCCCGGACGTCGCCGAACTCCTGGCCCGAACCGAGCAGCGCGCGGCCAATGCAGACCTGTTCAGCACGGCCTACCGCAGGTATGTCTGGCCGACGAATGGGCTGGACGGTGTGCAGGTCGCGCCGTTCCAGGTGCTTGCCACCGAGGGGACGACGTTCCAACAGCGGGATCACGAGTGGCACCTGGCGATCGCCGATCGACTGGTGGACGCCGACCCGGGCCTGGTCCGCAGCACCCAGCGGTTGGTCCTCGACCCCTCGGACCAGACGGCGGTTGCGGCGGCGGCCGACTGGTGGTCGGCCCTGACCGGGGCAGGCGGTGAGGGCATGGTGGTGAAGCCGCTGGCCAACCTGACCCGGGGCCGGCGCGGGCTGGTCCAGCCGGGGATCAAGGTCCGCGGCCGGGAGTACCTGCGGATCATCTACGGCCCGGACTACACCCTGCCCGGCAACCTGAGCCGGTTGCGCGAGCGGGGACTGGGCCGCAAGCGCTCGCTGGCCCTGCAGGAGTACGCCCTCGGGCTGGAGGCGCTGGATCGGGTGGCCGCCGGTGAGCCGCTCTGGCGAGTGCACGAGGCGGTGTTCGCCGTCCTGGCGCTGGAGTCAGAGCCGGTGGATCCCCGGCTCTGACCGGCCCGCTCGCATCGTGGCCCGGTTCACTTCTGGTTGTTCAGCACCACCAGTGCCTCGTCGGCATGCCTGCTCATCCGCAGTTCGCTGCTGATCACCTGGAGGATGACGCCATCCTGACCGATCACGAAGGTGGCCCGCTTCACCGGGATCGGGCCGAACCGGCGCCGGACTCCGTAGGCTCCGGCAACCTCCAGGTCGGCGTCCGACACCAGCGGGTAGTCGAAGCCGTTCTGATCGGCGAACCGCTGCTGCTTGTCCACCGTGTCGCCGCTGATCCCCAGTCGCTGCGCGCCGACCTGGGAGAACTCGGCGGCCAGGTCGCGGAAGGTGCAGGCTTCGGCCGTGCAGCCGGTACTCATCGCCGCCGGATAGAAGAAGAGCACAACCGGCCCCTTGGTCAGCAGTTCGCTGAGCCGGATCACGGTGCCGGACTGGTCCGGAAGTGCGAAATCGGGCGCGATGTCACCTGACGCCAGCATGGAGGTCACCTTTCGATGAGCAACTTGGACTCCTGCACCATCGCACGCAAAGCGGTGTAAAGGTGCAGCGTGTTCAGGTCCACGTCGGCTCCCGGCCGGTCTCCGGGGAACATCGGTTCGCCGATGCTGATGATCACCCGGCTGTGCCGAGCCCGGCGCAGGCTGAACCGCTGTCCCTTGGTCAGCACCCGCTGACCGCCCCAGACCACGATCGGGATGATCGGGACGTCCGCCTCGACCGCCATCCGGACCGCACCGGTCTTCAGCAGGCCGACGTCGTCGACGTTGACCTGGCCTTCCGGGAAGATACCGACCAGCTCACCGGCTCGGAGCGCAGCCACCGCTTTCCCGTACGCCGGCCCGCCCGCAGCTCGTTCCACCGGGATGTGCCGCATGGTGCGCAGCAGCGGACCGGCCACCCGATGGTCGAAGACCGGCGCGGTAATGAGGAACCGGGTCAGCCGTCCGGTCTGCCGATGCACGGCCCACTCGGCGAGCGCGAAGTCGAGATACCCGAAATGGGTGATTGCCAGCACCGCGCCACCGGGCCGGTCCAGCCGCTCCCGGTGCAGGATCACGCGTTGCAGATCGAGCGCCCGGAACAGTCCGCGGCCGAGCAGGACCGCTCCTCGATACAGCACGTCCCTGGGCATTGCATCCTCTCCGCGCGGTTCCGTCAGCTTCAGTCGGTTCGGTGATCGTCCGATGACCTTCGACAGCGTCACCATCGAGAGGTTGCCGAATGGACTGGTCCGGACGTTTGCCCCAGGGTGCTCGGCTGAGCCCCGAGTCATTTCAGACCAGGCACGGCGTCCTGACCTGGGTGCTGTGGCTGCATGTCGGCGTGTTGGCGATCTGGGCGGTGGTGGGGGTTCTGGTCGGTTCGGACAGCCCGGCGACGGCCGATGTCATGAAGTCCACCATGGACGGCCACTCGATGGCGACAGGCGCGACCGTTGAGCCCTGGGTCCGGCTGACGCTGCCGCTGATCCCCGCGCTGTTCGGCTTGTTCGCCCGCTGGACCCCGACGCCCTCAACGTCCGCCCAGCTCACCAGCCTCGGGCTGATCTCCACCTCGTTCGTCGCGATCACCCTGTCCGGCGGCGAGGTCACCGCTCATCTGCACCTGTTCGCCATCCTGGTCTTCGTCGCGCTTTACCAGATGTGGTCCCCGCTGGTCTGGACCATCATCGTGGTGGTGCTGCACCACACGATCCTTGGGATGACGGCGTCGACACAGGTGTTCGGTGAGCGGATGAGCGTCCTCTCCGGCCTGGTGATGGTCGCCGTGCACACCGGGATCGTCATCCTCGAAGTGATCGCGATCCTGCTGTTCTGGCACTTCGCCGAGATCGCCGAGGCCGAGACGGATGCCATTTCCCGGTCCGCCGAGTCGCACCGGGCCCAGGCCGAGGACGAACGCCGGATCGCGAGCGAGGCAGAGGCCGCGCGGGAACGAGAGCGGAACGAGGAACTGGCCGCGCTCAGCGCCCGGGTCGCGTCCGAGGTCGCCGAGGCCCACACCGGAGCCGGTGCCGTCGCCAATGCGGTCGCCTCGATCGACGGGCAGGTGGCCGCGCTCAGCAGCGCCGTCCAGGACATCGCCGTGCGCACCCAGGAGGTGGCTGCGATGGCCAAGGGCGGGCAGGGCTCGGCCGAACAGGCCGGCACTCAGATGGCGCAGCTCGGGCAGTCGATCTCGGAGATCGCCGCGGTCAACGATCTGATCGCGAAGATCGCCGCTCAGACCAACCTGCTGGCGCTCAACGCGACCATCGAGGCATCCCGAGCCGGGACGGCCGGCAAGGGTTTTGAGGTGGTCGCCGCCGAGGTGAAGCAGATGGCGAACGAGACCGCGGCCTCGGTCGTTCGGGTGGCGGCGATCGTCGCGGCCGCGGTTGAGGGTGCCGGAAACGTCGCCTCGACCTTCACCGCGACCAGTGCGGTGGTGACGGACATGCGTGATCTCCAGGTCGACATCGCCGGCTCGATCGAGGAGCAGTCGGTCACCTTGGCTCAGGTAGCGGAGGCACTGAACACCGTGTCGGCGGCGTCCACCGCGATCTTCACCTCGCTGGAGCGGTTGAACTCCATCGTTGACGCCCGCATGCGCTGAATCCCCCCGGCGTAGGCTCGAGCCGATGACCAGGCCCGAGCCCGAGACGCCGCCCGACGAGCCCGGAGTTCCGCCAGGCTCGGGCCGGGCTCGTGAGGTGAGCCGGGTCCGCAAGGCCCGGACGAAGGCGGCCGAGACCGGCCGCAAGCATCACATGGGCGCGGCCCCCGAGCTGATGCCGGTCTGGTTGCCGGACGGCACGATCACCACCACCCGGACGTCGGCCGCTCAGCTCGCCGACCAGACCGTCGCCCAGCTCACCCGGCTCCGTGCCCGGCTCGGCGCGGAGATGGCCACCGCCGCAGCCGAACTGGACTATGAACGGGCCGCTCACCTGCGGGACGAGACCGCCGCCGTGGACACCGAGATTCAGCGCCGGACGGCGGCGGGCTCCGCCGACTAGGTGGATCGGGCAGGCCCTAGACCAGGGGTTCGATCGGGGTGAGTGGCAGGCCGGGGCTGGTGTTGTGGGCCTCGGCCGCCGCCCGGGACGAGCGATCGGCGTCCTGGCTGTAGTAGATCGACATCGGCGAGACCCAGGCGTCACTGGCGCCGGCCGCGATCACCGCAGGCAGCGCGTACGGCACCTTCTCCCGCGGCAGGGTGACCGAGGCGGTGAAGCCCTTGCCGTCGGCCACCTCGGAGACGGCGACCAGCCGGGCTTCCGGGCCGAGGATCTCGGTCAGCTCCAAGGCCTGCTCGGAAACCACTCGCAACTCGACGAAGTCGTTGGCCCGCAGCGCTCCGCGGATCAGGTGGGAGAGGCCGTCGAGCTTGCGCCGCTTCCACTCGTCCTCCCGGTAGATCCGCCGGTTGACAAAGAACTGATTGGTGGACGAGAAGACCTCGGCGATCTCCCGCAGGTGATTCGCCCGCAGCGAGGCACCGGTCTCGGTGCCTTCGATGATCGCATCGGCGAAGTACTCGGCCTTCGCCTCGGTCGCTCCCCAGGAGAACTCGACGTGCGCGTCAACCCCCTGCCGGGCCAGCCACATCCGGGAGATCCGGGTCAGCTCGGTGGAGATCACAAACGGCTCACCGCGCAGCCGACGCTCGTCACATTCGGTCCGTAACTGCTCAACCGTGTGGATCCCGGCCGACTCGGGGACGGCGAGCACCCAGCGGATCGGCCGGGTGGTCTGCCGGGAGAACGGCAGTTCGGCCTTGATCGCGACGTGCTGCAGGACGTCCTGCTCCACCATCCAGTCCCGGCCGGACAACCCGGCGTCCAGTCGGCCGGACTTCACGTAGATCGGAATCTCCTGCGGCTTCAACAGAACCGGGACGATCTCCGGGTCATTCGAGCTCAGCCAGAGCGTCCGGGAGGCGCCGGTGAACTGCAGGCCGACCCGCTCGAAGATGCCGAGCGTGGACTGCTGCAGGCTGCCCTTCGGGATCCCCAGGGTGATCTCCCGCCTGGCGGTCACTGGATCACGGCCTTGACCGCGGCGACCAGATCGGAGCGCGGGACCACCTGCTGGCCGGACGTGCCGGCCGCTTTGAAGTCGCGGTGGTCCGTGAGCTCGGAACGCGCCTCGTTGCCTGCGCGCAGGTCCTTCACCGTCACCGTGTTGTCTCTCAGCTCGTTGGATCCGATCATCACGGCCGCCCGGAAGCCCTGGGCGTTCGCGTAGGCCAGTTGCTTGCCGACCTTGCCGATGGCCTCGCCGACAAACAGCTCGGTGGCCAGCCCGGCCTGGCGCAGCTCGTGCGCGGCCCGGGATGCGTGCGTTACCTCGACCTTCGGCATCACCAGCACGATCACCTGGGCGGTGGTGGCCGCCGTGCCGAGCTCGATGCCGAGGTTGCGCAGCCCGGTGATCAGGCGATCCAAGCCGATCGAGGCACCCACCGCCGCCACCGGCTCATCGCTGAACCGGCTGACCAGGCCGTCGTACCGGCCGCCGCCGATCACCGAGCCGACCCCGGCCTTGGTCAGCGTGCCCTCATAAACGGTGCCGGTGTAGTACGCCAGGCCGCGGGCCAGGCTGGGGTCGAACCGGACGCCGGCCTCGCTCACTCCGAGCGCGTCGAGGTGCCCGAGCAGCTCACGGACCTCGGCCAGCGCGGCCGCGGCCTGCTCGTCGTCCGGAAGCCGGTCGGCCAGGTCGTCGACCACCTTCGCCCGGGTGTCCTGGCGGACAGCGGCGAAGTCCAGGATTGCGGCGATCGCCGTCGCGGTGAGCCCGACGCCGGGGATCCGGTCCCCGGACCGGTCGAAACGGCCCTCGCCGAGCTCGGCCTGCAGCGCCGGTGCGGAGATCTTGTCGGCCTTGTCGAGTACCCGGAGCACGTGTCGGGCCACCGCCGGCTCGGTGATCCCGAGGCCGGTCAGGAAGGAGTCGACGAGCTTGCGGTTGTTCACCCGGATGAAGTAGCCGGGACGTTGATCAGCCGCATCGTCCAGTGCTGCGGGCTCCAGACCCAGAGCCTCCAGGGCACCGACCATCACGGCGACGATCTCGGCATCCGCCGCGACCGCGGACGAGCCGGCGATGTCCCAGTCGCACTGGGTGAATTGACGGAATCGGCCTTGCTCGGGCTGGGGTTCGTCGGCGCGGAACACCGGGCCGATGTGGTAGCGCCGGAACGGCAGTCGGATCTGCTGCGGGTGGTACTGGGCGATGATCCGGGCGAACGGGACGGTCAGGTCGAAGCGCATCCCGACGCCGCCGGCACCGCTGCCGGTCTCGCCGTCCTCGGTGGTTTCGCTGGTTTCGTCGTCCCCGGGCTTCGGGACCGGACCGGCACCGGCCTCGGTGACGTGGAAGATCTGCTTGTCGGCCTCGTCGCCACCACTGCCGACCAGGGTGGGCAACGACTCCAGGACGGGGGTGTCGAGGGGAACGAAACCGAAGGACTCGTAGACCCGGCGGATCCGGTCGACCACTTCGTTGCGGAGCAGCATCTCCTCGGGGAGGAGGTCGCGGAATCCGCGGAGGGTCTGCGGGCGCACCAAGCGACTCATCGCGCTTCCTATCAATTAGTTGGTACCGGGAAGGGGTATCGAACCCCTGCCTCCTGATCCACAATCAGGTGCTCTACCACTGAGCTATCCCGGCTCGCGGAACACCATAGCAGAGAGCGGATGCGGAGGAGAAACGCCGTTCGCCTCGGAACCGGGGCGACTCAATGCGCTGGACTTAGAGCTGGAGCATATCGCCGGGAGCCACCTTCTGAGCGTCCAGGAATGACACCTGGTCGAACAATGCGCCGGGTTTGCGGTAGAACCGAGCCCATTCCTTGTCACCGTAGGAGAAGTGCCACCACTCGCCGTCGTACGGGGCGAATCCGGCCGCCATCATCGCCCGGCGGAGCAATTGCCGGTGTTCCCAGGCTTCCCGGGAAACGAACGGCGAGAAGGTGAAGGAGTCCTTGGAGGGGGTCATGATCGGCGTTCCCAGATCGACCGGCTGACCCTCCCGGAGCATTTCGACGGCTACCGCACCACCGGTCGGATACCCGGCCACCGAGGGCACCGCAACCCGCCGATGAGCCACCTCAACCAGTTCATTCTCGTCCGGATACTGTTCCGCAAGAAGGGCTTTCGCCTCCTCAAACAGGCGGGTCTGGAGTTCCAGGCCGCGGAACCCGTAGACCACCTTGAGGGTCAGGGTGCGATCGAGGTTCTTCAGTTCCTGACCGGCCCAGTACAGCAGGTCAACCACCGGGCGGCGGACGTAGATATTGCCACCGGTGAGCTCGCTCATCTCGGTGTCGAGGTGCTCCACCCGAAGCACACCCTGCTGTGGGACCGCCTCGAAGAGCACCACCTCCTCGACCTCGACCACCGGCACATTCGCGTAGTCGGCGTATTTCAGCATCTTCTCTTCGAGCAGTTGATACACGACGTCCTCGGTACTCAACGAACTACGACCTCTCGATTGATCCGGAACCGATCCGACGCACGACGGCATTTCCCCGAGATTCATGAATTCGGCGGTCGACAATACAAAGAATGACCGCCCGCAGCCCTCGGCGGGGCAATCGGTAAGAAATTGGTCCGGCGAATTCATCAACCCGATGAATTTCAGATCCCGGACCGCCCGACGGCCACCGCGGCCCGTCCGCCGGACAAAGCAAGAGCGCCAGTCGACGCTGGCGCTCCTCGAACCCGGGCTGATGGGGGCGGCGAAGGCTATCCAGCGTCCACTGGCGACATATGCTCCGGATGCACCGCGCACGACGGCAAAAGCGACCCGAGGGTGCGCGCGGAAGCCGTGTCGTTACCCATGATGGTCCAGAAACTAGCAGCCTGCGCCGTCCTCGATCAAACCGGATCTTGCCGTCAGGTCAGCGTCGGCACCGCGGCCGGCAGCGCACCGCCGGCGTTGAGCTCGGTGCCGAGATTCGCGAGCGTGCCCAGCGTGACCCGCTGGACGTACGGGCCGTAGGAGATCCGGGCAACGCCCAGCGCCGCATACTCCGCCCCGGACAGTGCGCCCGGGCGGCCGATCACGCTCAGCTTCCGCTCCCCCAGCGCATCGACCAGCGCAGCAGTGATCTCGGCATCCAGCGCCCCCGGCACAAAGATGCAGTCCGCGCCGGCGTCGAGGTAGGCCCGGCCGCGCTCGATGGCGTCGGCCAGGACGTCCGCCGGAGCTCGGTCCTTGGCCTTGATGAAGGCGTCGGTCCGGGCGTTCAGCACGAACGGCACCCCTTCGTCGCTGCCGGCCTTCACCACCGAAGCGACCGCAGCCACGGCCTCGTCCAGCGGGCGCATCTGGTCTTCCAGGTTGCCGCCGACTGCGCCGACGCCGATCGCCTTCCGGACGGTGCTCCCGGCGTCCCCGTACCCGGCCTCCAGGTCGGCGCTGACCGGCAGGTCGACCGCCATGGCGATCCGGCCGATCGCGGCGATCATCTCGTCCACCGGGATCTGCTCGCCGTCCGGGTAGCCGTGGGACGCCGCGATCGAATGACTGGCGGTGGCCAGCGCCCTGGTGCCGGGCAGATTGGCTACCACGGTCGCACTGATCACGTCCCAGACGTTGACCAGGACAAGGATTTCGGGATCTGCGTGCAGGCGGCGCAGCTCTGCCGCCTTGTCATTGAGCGTCATCCCCCGACCCTACTCACCGGTCAAACCGAAGTGATCAGGACGAGGCGAGCTCCTTGGCGACCAGGGGCGCGACCTCGGTACCGAGTAGTTCGATCGACCTCAGGACCTGCGCGTGCGGCAGCGTGCCGACGCTGATGTGCAGCATGAACCGCTCGATCCCGAGCACCCGCTGGATGCCCACGATCTTCTCCGCGACCTGCTCGGGGTTGCCGAGGGTGAGCGAGCCGTCGGGTGAGCGCATGCCGTCGAACGCGTCCCGGGTCATCGGGCCCCAGCCGCGCTCCCGGCCGAGCAGGGTCATCGCCCGAGCGTAGGACGGGTAGTACTCGGCAACCGCCTGCTCGGCGGTCGGCGCGACGTAGCCGTGCGCGTGAACCGCCAGCGGTGCGGTCTTCGGGTCGAATCCGCCCTGCAGCAGGGCTTTGCGGTGCAGGTCGGCGAACGGGGCGAACCGGGCCGGCTGGCCACCGATGATCGCCAGCGCCACCGGCAGCCCGTAGCCGGCCGCCCGGACGATCGACTCCGGGTTGCCACCCACGCCGACCCAGATCGGCAGGTCGCGCTCCGGACGCGGATAAACCGCCTGGTCGCGCAGAGCGGCGCGGTGCTCTCCGGACCAGGTGACGCGCTCGTTGCGGGCCAGCTCGACCAGCAGCTCGAGCTTCTCGGAGAACAACTCGTCGTAGTCGTCCAGCGAGTACCCGAACAGCGGGAACGACTCGATGAAGGAGCCGCGCCCGGTGATGATCTCGGCCCGGCCGGAGGACAGCAGGTCGAGCGTGGCGAACTCCTGGAACACCCGGACCGGGTCCGCCGAGCTGAGTACCGTGACCGCGCTGGTTAGCTTGATCCGGCTGGTCCGGCCGGCCGCGGCGGCGAGCACGATGCTCGGCGCCGACGCGGCGAAGTCCGCCCGGTGGTGCTCCCCCACCCCGTAGATGTCCAGCCCCACCTGCTCGGCGACCTGCACCTCCTGCAGAACCTGGCGCAACCGCTCGCCGTGGCTGGTCGGTCGCCCATCCACCGGGTAACTCTCGGCGAAGGTCGTGATGCCCAGTTCCATCTGCTGTGTCCATTCCGGTCGGGTCGTCCAGTCGCGGGCCGCCGCTGCAGCCGAGAAATGATTGCGCTCGCAACAACCTATCGAGGAACACGCTTCTTCCCGGCACCACAGGGCACACCAGATCGGTGTTGCTACCCCGTCGTGTTGTCCACCTGTGGACAACGAGCAGAATTGTCGGCGGGACGTCCTAAGCTCTGGGACGTGATCCCACGATGAGCAAGGTCGACGCCCAGCGGGCTCTCCGAGATGCCCGGTACGCACGTTTCGCTGCCGCCAAGAAGAGCGAGGCCGCCCCCGCGAAGAAAGTCCCCGCGAAGGCGCCCGCCGCCAAGGCCGCCACCAAAGGTCCGACGGCCACCCCGGCCGCGGAACCCGTTCCCGACGAGCTGTTCTCCTCGCTCCCTGCCGAGGACCAGGCCGCACCTGCTCCGGCCGCCGAAGCGCCGTCTCCTGATCCTGGTTCCGATTCAGAGTCCGCGACCGGCGCGCCGGTCACGGACTCCGGCGCGGCCTCGACTCCGGTCGCTGCTGAGCCGTCGGCGACCGATGCAGGGTCCACCCCCGAAGCAGAGGCCGAGGCCGAGGAGGAGCTGTGCGGCCACCGTTCGATGAACGGCCGCTCCTGCACCCGGACCAAAGGCCATGAGCAGAAGAACCACCGCTACAACTGATCACCTCGTGGGGCGGGCCGCCGAGAGGGGTGCAGCGATGTGCTCCAACCGCTGGTTCTCGGCGTCCACCCCAACCAACCACTCGACCACGCCCGCGGCGATGATCAGGTGGCGGAGCCCAGTTCGAGCTCAGCGACCGAGGTTCGGTATGTAGGTGCCCGCCGCGGCGACGTTCCGGCTCACTCGCCAGTGAGCGCGGCAACCCCCGAGCGATCGTCGCTCACGACGGCCTGGGCCACATCGCTCAACCGGCGGCCGTTGCTCCGGGCGTACCCGCGCATCAGCGCGAAGGCCTCGTCGACGCTGACCCGGCGCAGCTGGGCGAGCGCTCCCTTGGCCTGCTCGATCACCACCCGACTGTTCAGGGCGCCCTGCAACTGCTCGGTCAGCACCTCGCCGCGGCGGATCGCCCGCTCCTGCAGCAAACCGATCGTGGCGACGTCGACCAGGGCCTGGACGATCCGGACATCGCCGCCGTCCAGCTCACCCGTTCGCCGGCCGAAGAGGTTCAACGCCCCGATCACGTCACCGCGCAGCCGCATCGGCACCGCATGCACCGAGCCGAATCCGGCCTCGATCGCCCGCTGCGAGAACAACGGCCAGCGCTCGCTGTCGGCCACGATGTCCGGCGCGAAAACCGTCGTCCCACTGAGAAATGCATCGAGGCAGGGGCCTTCGCGGTGCTGCGCCTCGAACAGCTCCAGCAGCTTGGCCGCCTCGTCGGAGGCCGCCATGAACTGCAGGTCGCCGTGCTCGTCGGCCAGCAGCACGCCAACCGCACCGGCGTCGAGCAGTTCGGCGGTGCGCACCGACACCAGCTGGAGGAACTCGATCACGTCGAACTCGTCGACCAGAGTGTCTGCCATCTCGACGAATACTTCGGCCAGTCGTTGTGCTGACACCGTAGGCATGAGCACCTCCAGATCCCCGTCGACATCCTTCGGACCGTGCCGAGTCGGCCGGCAGGGCTATCCGGCTCCGTCAGGTTCGATCCCGTTCGAGCTCCAGCTTGCGGGCCACCACGTCCCGTGCGACGTCACCGAGACTTCGATCGTGAGCGTAGGCATGCGCCCGCAGTCGCGACATCGCTTCGGTGAGTGACACACCGAGCTGAATCATGACCATACCCTGCGCTTGAAAGAGTGCGGATCTCGATTCCACCGCGGATTCGAGACCTTCGACCGGCCGGTCCGTGGTGGCACCCTCCTGGCCGTCCAACAGGATCCGGAGGGCGATCTCGGCGAACGTCAGCGCCTGCCGGAGCGCGGTCGCCGATAGCACCCCAGGCGCGGCCCGATAGACGTCCAACACCCCCAGCCGAGCCGCCCCGATCTGCAGCGGGAAGGCGAAGACCGCCTGCACCCCCTCTCCGAGGGCGGCCGGGGTGTAGGCGGACCAGCGGAGCGGCCGGTCGCTGCCGAGATCCGGCTCCAACACCGGTCGGCGTTCGGCGAAAGCATCAACGCACGGGCCTTCACCGAAGCTGAACTGCTGTTCCTCGAGCGCCTGGGTCCGCGGGTCGGACGCCACCGCCACCGGCTGCACGCCCTCGGCGGTCATCACCGTCACCGCGGTGCCCAGAGCCGGCAGGGTTCGGGCTGCGGCGCGGCACAATCGACCGAGCCGGTTCTCCCGGTCGGTCGAGCCCGGCATCAGGGCGGGCTCGCAAGCGATCAGGGCTCGAACTGCGGCTAGTTGCTGCTCGCGGTTGCTCAATCCGCCTCCGCCGGAAGCCCGCTCCCACGCACGGCTCCAGCAGGTGCCGGATCTGCTTCCGCACCGAGATCGTCCACCCCTGACGGTAGGCCATCGGATCTTCCCGTGCACCCTGCGCCGCTGGCCTCGCCGTCCGGATGCCTGCGGAGGCCATCCGGATGCATAGGCTTGGCGCATGCAGAGCAGCCTTTTCGACCAGTCCAATCTCGAGATCGCCGGTCAGACCAGGTTCGCCCTCCAGAACCCGCAACTGCTGCGGGTGGCTCTGGGCGAGGACGTGCTCGCGGTGAAGGGCGCGATGGTCGCCTTCCAGGGCCGGGTGAGCTTCAACCACGAGGGGTCCGGCAGCGTCGGCAAGCTCCTGAAGAAGATGTTGACCAACGAGGACCTGCCGCTGATGCGGGTGGCCGGCAAGGGCGAGGTGTTCTTCGCCGTGGACGCGGGGTTCGTGCACCTGATCGACCTCGGCGGAGACGGCCTGAGCGTCAACTCGCGCAATCTGATCGCCTTCGACGCCAGCCTGAGCTGGGACATCAAACGGGTGCAGGGCGCCGGGATGATGAGCGGAGGGCTGTTCAACACCGAAGTCACCGGGCACGGGACGGCGGCCCTGGTGACGGTGGGCCAGCCTGTGGTGCTGGACTGCTCACAGCAACCGACCTATGTCGACGTGCAGGCGGCGGTCGCCTGGTCGGCCGGTCTGGTGCCGCAGGTGGTCTCCAGCATGAACATGCGCTCGATGATGCGCGGCGGTACTGGTGAGGCGTTCCAGTACGCCTTCAACGGGCCCGGCTTTGTTGTCGTCCAGCCCAGCGAGTGGAGTGCCGCCCACCAGCAACAGGGTGGTCAGCAGAGCGGCGGCGGGCTCGGCGGCCTCTTCAGCTGACCGCTGCCGGACAGACCGCTGCCGGCTGACCGCGGGCTGCCGGACCGCTGCCGGATCGAAGGCTCTGCAGACACGAACGGCCCCGGCTGGGTAGCCGAGGCCGTTCGCTTGAGATCTGCGCGCTAGTTCACGTCGCTAGGACGAAATCAGAGCGGGCGGATGTTCTCCGCCTGCGGGCCCTTCTGGCCCTGGGTGATCTCGAACTCAACCTTCTGGTTCTCGTCGAGCGAGCGGTAGCCGCTGCTCGCGATGGCCGAGAAGTGGGCGAAGACGTCAGCGCCGCCATCGTCCGGGGCGATGAAGCCGAAGCCCTTTTCGGCGTTGAACCACTTGACGGTACCTGTTGCCATGACTACTCCTCCAGGAGCGTATTGATTAGCCCCGACTGCCGGGGCCGCGCTGGTCGCGGTGTTCGTCGTCCGCTCCGGAAGGAACAAGGCGCCTGAGCCGGAGCCCAAGCGGTCAAAGACGTGCGAGGCACAACCACTGCGCCGCCAACAGTAGCCGAGGGACCGGGGAATTGCTGAATCGAGCGGAAAAAGACTGCTCTCGGCGTGCCATCTCAGGCCCTCAATCAGGCCTCTCACCTGCGAGGTCGCGCCGATCTGCACCTATCCGAAACGATCTGCACCAAATCCGCCATCAAGCCTGAGAGACTGTTGTGTTTTTCACTTTTTGGTGCGCAGCCTGATCAGGAGGTCGTGCAGCGCCGGTTCAGCGCTAACTCGTTCGGGCAGCGGCGAGACCTGCTGGGCCTCGTCCAACCTCAGGTGCAACGCCGCCAGATCGGCTGTCAGCGGACCGACGGCCGACGCCGGACCGGGGATCGGGCCGTGCTCCTGCTCGGCCTTCAGCGCCACCAGTTCGCCCAGGTATCGCGGAGCCGCCGGGTCGAGCTCGAGGAGCGTCAACAGGTCGGCAACGAGTTCCCCGGTCCGGATCAGGTGGATCCCGGTGAGCAGCACCCGGAACGTGTAGAGCAGCGGCTTCAGCTCTCCGGTCCGCAGGTACAGCCGCTCCTGCGTGGTGGCGAAGCCGCGGTAGTGGTGAGCGTGGTGCCGGGTCAGGCAATCCGGGGCCAGCGCGACCAGTTCTTCGTGCACCGGACCGCCGGAGACCACCAGCGGCGAGAGCAACTGCTCGAGGACGTAGCCGTTGCGCCGCAGCAGAAGACCGAAGAACTTGGCCGCGTCGTGGGTCACCAGGTCGATCTCGGCGCCGGCCTGCACCCAGGACCGGTCGATCGTGGCCGGCCCGGGCCGCAGCCCGACCACCTCCTCGAGCGGGAGCAGGTGAGCGCCACGCAGATCGACGTCCGAATCCTGGGACGGGAATCCGTAGAGGTGCGCCCCGGAAACGGTGGCGAACAGCAACGGGTAAGGGTGCGCCGCAACGACGGACCGGAGCTCCTCGTCGTCCAGCTGTCGCATGTCGCGTGTCATAGCGATGCCTGCGCGCTGCGGCGGCGGACCGAGCGCAGCCAGTCGTCCACCCGGGTGACATCCGGGACGGCGGGCAGCGGGCTGTGCAGGAGCGCGTCGTCAATTCGATGGTGCAGGTCCAGACGCCACCGCTCAACGTCCTCCCAACCGGTCTCGCCGCGCCGGAGCGCGAGCAGCCGGTCCCGGTGCGGGCCGACATCGACCATCAGCCGGCCGTGGGCCAGCAACTCCTCCGCCGAGAGCAACATCCGGATCAGGTGCATCACGTGCTTCCACTTGGGCGCCCCGGTCTGGCGCAGGTCGGTCTCCAGCTTGCGAAACTGCGACAGCACGTATCCGGAATAGGTCTGATAGGCCAGTTGGGAGAGGAAGGCGCCACGCAGTTCCAGCAGCTCCTCGCCGAGCGGCGTCTGCCGGACCACAAGCGGCGAGTGCAGCACCTCCAGCAGATTCGGGTTGGCCTTCAGAGCCAGCTCGCAGAACCGCTCGACCTCCCAGGAGAACCACTCCGGTTCCGGGCCATCGACGTGCGCAGGCGGCTTGGTCAATGACCAGAACGCGATCGTCGGGGCGACATAGACGCCACGGGTGTCCGTGTCGGACTCGTCGGTCGCCAGGCCGAAGGCCCGCGAGCCGACCACTGCGGCGTAGATCGTGTGCTCGTTGACCAGCTCGGCGCCGACGTCCGGCCCGGCCTGCGGGCCGATCGCGATCTCCTGCTGGTACGCCCGACGCAGGCTCACCTGCTCTCGGCGCAGCAGCAACTCCCGACCGTCCGGCAGCCGGACGCTGTACCTTCCGTCCTCCTCGATCCCGATGATCCGACCGGTGGACCCGCGCTGGACGGTGGCGCCGGTCCGGTCGGGCAGCGGTCCGCGCAGCACCACTTGGGTACCGGTGGGCAGCTGGGGCGCGCGATGCGGGACGGCGGCGGTCACGCTGAAGTGTCCACCACGAAGCCCCCGGCGCGGGCGTTCACCGGCCGTCCGGGCCAGGATGGTCCTATGACTTCACGAGTAGCCGTCACCGGTGCAGCGGGAAAGCTCGGTCGCGCCGTCGTCGCCGATCTGCGGGAGCACGGATGGAACGTGCTCGCCATCGACCGGGTCCGGCCCGCCGAGACCACCGGCGAGTTCGTCACCGTCGATCTGACCGACCATGGCCAGGTACTGGAGCTGCTGACCGGCTGGGTGGACGAGCACCGCCAGCCGGTGGACGCGGTCGTGCACCTGGCCGCGCTTCCGGCCCCCGGCCTGCTGCCGAACTCTGCAACCTTCGCCAACAACTCCGCCGCGACCTGGAACGTCTTCAGCGCCGCCCGGTCGGCCGGGATCCGCAATGTCGTCTGGGCCTCCAGTGAGACCGTGCTCGGCCTGCCGTTCGACGTCCCGCCGCCCTACATCCCGGTCGACGAGGAGTACCCGCCGCGGCCGGAAAGCACCTACTCCATGGTCAAAGCGCTGGAGGAGGAGATGGCCGGGCACTTCTGCCGGTGGGATCCGGAGCTGAAGATGATCGGCCTGCGCTTCTCCAACGTCATGGAACCGGCCGACTACCAGGCATTTCCCGGATACGACGCGGACCCGCAACTGCGCAAGTGGAATCTCTGGGGATACATCGACGCCCGGGACGGCGCCCAGGCCGTGCGCCGCGCCCTGGACCACCGGGCGAGCGGGCGCGACATCTTCATCGTCGCCAACGCCGACACCGTGATGAGCCGATCCAGCGCCGAGCTGGCCGCCGAGGTGTATCCCGGGGTCGAGATCCGCAAGGAACTGGGCGAACACGAGACCTTGCTGTCCATTGACAAGGCTCGGCGGGTCCTCGGCTACGAACCGGAGCATTCCTGGCGCGATTCCTGATCCAAGCAAACGACTAAGCCAACGACTGCAGCATCGCAGACACCCGGATCGGTCAGGAGCCGACCCGGCGGACTGCGTTGCCGCCGGCGTAAACGGCCTGCGAACCCAGCTCCTCCTCAATCCGGATCAGCTGGTTGTACTTCGCTGTCCGGTCCGAGCGCGACAGCGAGCCGGTCTTGATCTGTCCACAATTGATCGCCACCGCCAGATCGGCGATCGTGGTGTCCTCAGTCTCACCCGAGCGGTGCGACATCACCACGCTGTAGCCAGCTTTGAAGGCCGTGTTCGCGGTGTCCAGCATTTCCGTCAGGGTTCCGATCTGGTTGACCTTCACCAGGATCGAATTGGCCAGACCGCGGTCGATGCCGTCCTGCAGCAGCTTCACGTTCGTGCAGAAGATGTCGTCCCCGACCAACTGGCAGCGGTCTCCGATCGCGTCGGTGAGAGCCTTCCATCCAGTGATGTCGTCCTGGGCCATGCCGTCCTCGATCGAGATGATCGGGAACCTGCGCACCAAATCACTCAGGTACGCGACGTGCTCTTCCACCGACCGCTTGCGGCTTTCGCCGGTGAAATCGTAGACACCGTCGACGTAGAACTCCGAGGCCGCCGGGTCCAGCAGCAGTGCAACATCCTCACCAGGCGTGTAGCCGGCCTTTTCGATGGCGTCGACGAGATACTCCAGCACCTCGTCGGCAGTGCTGAGATTCGGCGCGAAACCGCCCTCGTCGCCGACGTTCGTATTGTGCCCAGCGTCGTGCAATTGCTTGCGCAGGGTATGAAACACCTCGGACCCGACCCGGACCGCCTCGGCAAACGTCTCCGCCTTGACCGGTGCGATCATGAACTCCTGAAAGTCCAGGGGGTTGTCGGCGTGCGCTCCGCCGTTGATGACGTTCATCATCGGCATCGGCAGCACGTGCGCGAAAACCCCGCCGACATAGCGGTACAGCGGAAGGTCACGGGTGCTCGCACCGGCCTTGGCGACCGCCAGCGAGACGCCAAGGGTGGCGTTGGCGCCCAGCCGGCTCTTGTTCTCGGTGCCATCAAGCTCGACCATCAGATGGTCCAGCTCGATCTGCTCCTCGACGTCCATTCCGGTTATCGCCTGGGCGATCTCACCGTTGACGGCGTCAACCGCCCGGCGAACGCCCTTGCCGTGGAAGCGCTCTGCGTCGCCGTCACGCAGTTCGACCGCTTCCCGGGTTCCTGTCGATGCGCCCGAGGGCACGGCCGCCCGTCCAACGGAACCGTCCTCCAGGTGAATATCCACCTCGACGGTGGGATTGCCGCGGCTATCGAGAATCTGCCGGCCAATGACCTGGGTGATGGCTGTCATGATGCTCCAGATGGGGACTCACAGCGGTTCGGAGATCAGCACTCAAACTCCTCGGCTCGCCGTTGAGCCTCTCGGACAGCATCGGAGCATAGTGGCCTGAGTCGCGCGGCGCCGCTATGTGGGTCAGGTCTCCCGGGGCGGGGTGACGTTCGGTGCTGTGCGGACGTGCGCACGTTCGCCTTGCTTGCCGATGAGGCTGAGGTACTCGACGGGACCGGAGCTGGTGGCCCCGAACCAATGCGGGGTGCGGGTGTCGAACTCCGCGGCGTCTCCAGGCTTGAGGATCATGTCGTGCTCGCCGAGGACGAGGCGGAGCGTGCCGTTGAGGACGTAGGCCCAGTCGTAGCCCTCGTGCGTACGCAGGTCGGGTTGGCGGGCATCGTCACCGGTCGGAAGGATGAACTTGTACGCCTGGATGCCTCCTGGTCTGCGGGTCAGGGGCAGGATGATTGATCCGTCGCTGCCGGCGATGGGACGAAGGTTGATCCGGGGATCGCCGGTTGGTGGCGCGTCAACCAGCTCGTCCAGGGTGGCCCCGTAGGCGCCGGCGAGCGGGAGCAGCTGTTCCAGGGTGGGGCGTCGCAGGCCTGCTTCGAGTCTGGACAGGGTGCTGACCGAGATGCCGGTCTGCTCCGCCAGGTCGGCCAGCGTGATCTCGCGGCGCAGACGCAGACGCTTCAGCCTCGGTCCGACGGCGTCGAGGGTGCGGTTAACGGCTTCGTCCATGTCGTCAGTTTTCCATTTGGCAACAACGTTTGCCAATCCGCTCAATGGGTCGGCACGATGCCGATGTTGACGAGCAAAGGCGAAGGAGTCCGATATGGCTGAGTCCGATATGGCTGAGTCCGATATGGCTGAGTCCGATATGGCTGAGCGAGGTGAGTCGAGGACGCACGGCTTCGACAGGGACTACTGGGAGCAGCATTGGGAGCAGACCTCGAGCGGCGGACCCGGGGCCATGGACGAGAACCCTCCCAACCCATACCTGGTTCGGGGCGCTGGCAGCCTGTTGCCAGGGACGGCATTGGACGCCGGCTGCGGAACCGGGGCAGAGGCGATCTGGCTCGCCACGCAGGGCTGGCAGGTCACCGCGGCCGATATCGCCGCCGACGCCCTTGCCCGCGCCGCCCGGCGCGCGGCCGGTAGCGGGGTGTCGGAACGGGTGAGCTGGATCGAGGCAGACCTCACCGTTTGGGATCCGGGCATGCAGTTCGATCTGGTCACGACGAACTATGCGCACCCAGCCATCCCGCAACTGGCCTTCTACGAGCGCATTTCCACCTGGGTAGCGCCCGGCGGCAGCCTGCTCATCGTCGGGCATCTGCACACCGACACCAATTCGACGGGGCACGGGCACCACGGCCAGGGGCACGACGGGCATGGTCACGATGGGCACCTCGAAGAGCACCCGCCCGCCGAGGCATCCGTCACGCTCACCGGCATCACCGCCGGCCTCGACAGCACGAAGTGGGACATCGTCACCGCTGAGGAGCACGTCCGCACGCTCGCCCGCCCCGAGGGCCGGCCGGTTCCGCTGCATGACGTCGTCGTCCGCGCCACCCGACGCTGAGCATCTCGCTCCGCGAGCGCTTACCTGCTGCCATCGAGAGAACTCGCGATCTTGGGCAGCAACAGCCGAACCAACACCTGGCGACAGGGTTTCGGTGACTACTGCGCGTAAGGCGACGACTACGTCGTCCTTAATTGGACCTGGTCAGAGGTAGAAAGGCGAACCGAATCGCACCAATTTGCCTGACTCGCGGCGTTTCGCGCCAAAGCGGTTTACGATAGCGGGGATTGCTCAACCGGCACGCCGAGTGACACTCGAATCGCTTGGCCGGGGAGCGACTGGGGAGTCGCGGGTACCGCCAGTACGCGCGGGATCGTGGGGGGCGAATGACCGGCCAGAGGCTCGACCTCTCCGCGAAATTCGTGCCGCCTGAGCCGACCGGTTTGGTGCGTCGGCGGCTTCTCGACCGGCTGACCCACCGGGTGGGCCTGGTCCTTGCTCCCGCCGGGCATGGCAAGACGACTCTGCTCGGGCAGGTGGCCGCCAACGTCGGCGGGGCGGTCGCCTGGTACCGGATCGACGCCGGCGATCGCAACCCGGCGGAACTGACCGCTCGGATGGGGCGCGTCCTACTGAAACTCTGCCCCGGTCCAGTCCCCGATGGCGGCTTCACGTCGTTCGAGCAGTTGGCCGCCGCGCTCGATGCGATCCCGTCCACCGCTAATGCGCTTCTGGTCCTGGACGATTTCCACATCATCGCCGGCACCGAGTCCGAGAGTGGGCTGGTGAAGTTGATCTCGATGGCGCCGCCGGCGCTGCGGGTGATGCTCGGAGCCCGCAGGTCCGGTGGGCTCGATGTCGAGGCTCTGCGAATCTACGGCGGGGTCCGGGTGATGGACGCTGACGACCTGCGATTTCGGTCGTGGGAGGTCGAGTCGCTGTTCCGCGAGGTCTATCACCGGCCCCTGCTGCCCGAGGACGCCGCCACCCTCACCCGGCGCACGGAAGGTTGGGCGGCAGGGCTCGCAATGTTCCAGCTCCTCACGGAGGGCCGGGCGCCCGCGCAAAGGCGTCGGGCGCTCGCCGATCTGGGTCGTGGTTCCCGGCTCGTGCGCTCCTACCTCGTCCGTGAGGTGCTCGGCGAATTACCGCCGACTCTGCGGCACTTCCTCCGGCGCACCAGCGCGCTCGGCGTCCTGACCGGCGACCTGTGTGACCAGCTACTGAACACGACCGGCAGCCAGGCGATCCTGGAAGAGCTGGAACAGCGCCGCCTTTTCACCACCACCCATGACGATGGCCGCCAGTTCAGCTATCACCAGGTACTGCTCGATCACCTCGAACTGGAGCTCACCGAGCGACTCGGGCCAACCGGATCCCGGGAGTGGTACGCCCGCGCCGCCAAGCTACTGCTGGCGGCCGGTGAGGTGCCGGCCGCGTTCCGCGCCTACGCCCGCGCCGAGGACTGGGCCACGGTCGAACAGCTACTGCATATGCGCGGTGCCGAGGTAGTCGCCACATCGCTGGACACCGTGGAGGATCTCCTTCCCGTCGACCTCAACTCCCAAGACCCCTGGCTATTGCTGGGCCGCGCTCGTCGGCTGGTAACCCAGGGCGCCCTGGCCGAAGCGGTCACCACCTTCAAGCTGGCCCGATCGGTCGCGGAAGACAAGGTTCTCGCAGACCGATGCCTCGAAGAGGCACGGGCCGCCGCCATCTGGTTACCTGAAGCCGGTCCGAACCGGACCTGGCCCGGCATCATCCGCGCGGCCACACAACGCAATCCCCGATTGATGCTGCGTGACGCGCTATCGCTGCCGGGCGCGACCGGTCGGCTCACGACCGGGATCGTCTACCTGTTGATCGGTGATCTCGAGTCCGCCGCGAAGCTGCTCGAACAGTCCGCCTCGCACCCAGAGGCGGATTCGGGAATAGTCGCGATGGCCCGATGCGCGATGAGCCTGATCGGGCTCCTCGGCGGACAGGCCGCGGCCTGGGGTGATCCAGGGCCGCAAGCGGGCGGCTTCGACCTGGAATCGGTGATCCTGGAGGCGGAGGTCGACAGCCGCGCATGGCTGGTCCGCAGCGCAAGGGCGCTGTTGAACGGCAGGACGGATTCGGTCGGCCCGGATGTCGACCATGATCCGTGGGGGCGTGCGCTGGCGGCATTCGTCGACGGAGTGGCACGCCGCTCGATCGGGTCGCTCAGCGAGGCCGCCGCCGGTTTCGAGGAACTGAGAGCTCCGATTCCGGGCCAGTGGGCGGTCTGCCTGCGCGAAACGCTCAAATCCTTGGACGCCGTCGGCTCGCATCAAACTTTGGACGATGACCACGTGCACCCGAGCCTGGCTGCGGAGGCCGACCGTCGGGCCAGGGCACTCGGACTGCGCGAGGCCCTCGGCGTGATCCAGTTGTGGGCTACTCCCGACACGCCCGCGCCCGCGCCCTCGTCCTCCGACCCCACTGCCGCGGTCCCAGCCTCGCACACAGTCCCGATATCGGCCTCGGCCTTATCCTCGGCTTCCGCCGCGGTTTCGACCTCGGCCGGGGTCTCCGCCTCCGTCTCAGCGGATCGCGCCCGGCCACCACCCGAGCCTGCGCCGCCGTTGGAGTTGCGCCTGATGGGCGGTCTGGAGATCACCGCAAGCGGCCGGCCGGTCGATCTGAACACCGTCCGGCCGCGAGCCAGATCCACACTGCGACTGCTGGCCCTGCAGGCGGGCGACATGGTGCACCGGGATTCGCTGGCGGCGGGCCTCTGGCCGGATCTGGACCAGGATGCCGCTCTGCGGGGTCTCCAGGTCGCGGTCTCCAGCCTGCGTAGCCTGCTCGAACCGGCGGCTCCGGCCGGTGGTTCCGGCCGCTCCCGCCCTAGCCTGCTGATCAGGGTCGGCCAGAACTACAGCCTGTCCCTGCCGCCTGGCTGCCACAGCGACGTCCAGGAGTTCGAGTCCCGACTCGCCAAAGCGCGCTCCGCCAGGGTGGACGGTGACCGGGCCCAGGAGCGAGTACACCTCGAAGCCGGATTGGCGCTCTACCGTGGTGACCTCCTACCGGAGGAAGGTGCCGCCGAGTGGGTTCTCGCCGACCGGGAGCGCCTTCGCTTGGCGGCGGCGGGCGCCGCCGAGGCACTCGCTCGCAGCCTGGTCGGTTCCGGCGAGGTAACCGAGGCCATTGACGCCGTCCGTACCTGTCTGCGACTCGAGCCCTACCGCGACAACGCCTGGCGCCTATTGGTCGAATTACACACCGGCGCAGGTAATCTCGCCGCCGCCGAGGCGGCACGCCTGGAGCACGGAGAAATCCTCGCCGAGCTGGGCTTGTAACCTCAGGGAGCCAACTCCAGGCGCCAGGGCATGTGCGCTGGGACCACAAGCTCCAGTAATTGCGTCAATTGCTCAACGGCCGCCTCGTCCGGCCGGGCCGACCCGGTGCGAACTCGGACGATCAGCCCGGGGCGGTCACGACCCGGCAGCGGGGCCCCCGGATCCACGGACCAGCCCACCCCACCCGACTCATCCAGTTCCACCGGCAGCCCAACCGCCGCCTCAACGAGTTCCACTACCGCCGCGGGGGTTCCGCGCAAGGCATGAAATCGATGCGCGCGCCGGACGAGATCTCGCCGACGTGGCGTCGGAAATTCCCGGATCGCCATCAGACCCACCCACCCGGCAAGCCAGTCGAGCAGGTCGGGTGGAGCGGTGCTGGGATCCAGGTAAGCAGGGAAGCAATCGAGCAGCGTGATATCCGGCGCCAGGACCGCATCAAGAGCCGCGCACAGCCGCTGGACGAGCGAATCCTCTTGGTACAGGCCGGGTAACGTAGCCCCCAGCGGGTGTGGGGTGGCCTCCTGCGGGGCGATCACCGCCGCCCACCGTTCGAGGACTGAACCCGCACCTGGTGCTGGTAGGAGAGAACGAGCATGCCGGGCGCGAGGTCAAGCCGGTCCACCGGAGCCCCCCGAGTGCCGTCCTGCTCGGCCGGGAAGAGCAGCAGTTCCTCGATCTGATCCAGCCCTTGTACTTTGGCAAGCGCACTGGAGACGTCGAAAGCCTGGACCGAGCGCCCAAATTCCCAGCCGGTGCCGTCCGGGCCACTGTCCAGCGGGGAGAGGTACGAATAGAGCGCGCGCAGCGCGGCCTCCTGTACTCGTTCCGGCCGGGCGTCCGGTTCCGTTGTCACTTGCGCGACCACCGTGATCCCGCGGTACCGGGGTGGCTCGACAATGAGCCGGGTGCCGATCAACCTTCGGCTATTGAGGTGGTTGCTGATCCGGTACATCAGTTCTTCCGGTGGCCGGGTCACATCGGTCCACGCGATCCGCCCCAGGTCATCCGTGACCACCCGCGGAACGACGAGCAGTCGGACGCCGCCCGTCGGGCCCGCGTCGGTGGCCGGCAGGCATTTCACCCGCGCGGCGTCCGGAGCGGCGTCCAGAGCAAGCACCTCGAAGTCGTCGGCGGTCACCGCCCTGCCGCTGGCCCGCAACTCCAAAGCCCCACGCATCCGGGCGTTCGCCATCGTCTCGCCATCGACACCACCGGCCGCCGGATGCCGGTTCTCGATGCGGGACACATACGGGACACTGGTCTTCAGTACCCGGATCACGCCTCGTGCGAGGTTGCCGTGCTTACCTCCACCGACCCGGTAGACCCCAAGCGTCAGGACCGATCCGAGCGGTGGCACCGCACCGTACTGCCGCACCGACCCATCCGGTTGTCGAACGGCCGGGCCCAACTCCACTTCTCCCGCGGCGACGTCCAACCGGTACTGCGCATCGTCCGGACCCGACCGGGCATACTCACGAACCGGAAGCCAGGACGTCGTGCGCCCGCCCGGCTCGGCAACCTGCAGGACGCTCGGCTCGGTCCACGGCACCACCGGATGCCGCGAGAGCCTGAACCGCTGACCCGGTGTGCCGTCCGACGATCCGATTTGCTCACCGTAAACAGCTTCGGAATGCACGATTTCGGCGGTCCCGCCGACCGTCATTGCCCGAATGCCGGCCACCCGCGGAGATCGGGTGTAGGCGGGCCGCTCACCATCCGGCGGCAGGACACGACAGCGTAGCCAGCCGGCCCGTTGCCGCGCGATCAACGCCATTTCGTGTGTGGCCGGGATGTGCAGGACCACATCACCGGCCCGGTTCAGGCCGCCGGTCTCGTCCCGATCAACGTCACACGCGCTCCACGCCTGGCCGTTCCAGGCTTCCCAGGTCAGTGGCGGATCGGTTGGATCGATCCCGACACCACCGACCGGACAATCGATTCGGAGCAGAACGGCGCACGATGGAACGGCGGCGGACAGCCCGATCAACAGCGCGTCACCCGTCTGCGGCAACTCCGAGAACGCCGACACCTGCTGACCGGATAGCAGTTCCCGGCTCCGGTCGACGGCCTCCTGCCCGAAGGTCGCGGTCGCGATCCGGGAAAATTCACAGGGCACGATGGACAGTTCGCCTGTGGTGGCAAACGAGATCGGCTCGTCAACATCAGTTCGAGCGGTCGCGACCTCGGTCTCCGCCCGCACCAGGACCGGCGCAGGCTGAGGTGCGGACAGCCAGAACGTCACGGTTCCGCGAGCCGCAGTCGGCGGAAACAACTGCATCCCGATCAGTTCGAGGAACTTCACGTAATGCCGCTCCGGAATTCGGTTCAGCCGGTAGATCAGCTGATCCATCATCTGTGCGAACGCCTCGATCAGGGTGACGCCCGGGTCGCTGACGTTGTGGTCGGTCCACTCCGGTGAACTCTTCTGGACCAGCCTTTTCGCCTCGTCCACCAAGGACTGGAAATCCCGGTCATCGAGATCCGGCGCGGGAAGGACCATGTCAACGACTCCCGGAGATGACGTTCGTGGTGTTTGCGGTGATCGGCTCGTGCTGAGGAATAACGTAGAACGGAAACACCAGGTTTCGCGGGTCGTTGCTGCCGCGGATCCGGTACTGGACGTCGAGGTAGAGGATCCCGTCGTCGGCGGAGTCGAAACTGATCTCCACGTCCTCAACGTCGATCCGTGGCTCCCAGCGTTCGAGGGCCACCCGAACCTCGTACGACAATTGTCCGGCAGTTGAGGTGTTCGCCGGGCTGAAGACGTGTTCAGAGATCCGGCTGCCGAACTCCGGCCGCATCGGTCGCTCACCCGGCGTCGTGCCGAGGATCAAGCGGATCGCCTCTTCGATCTCCCGCTCCCGGCTGACGAGCGCAATTCCACCGGACGGTGCGACCCGCATCGGGAACGCAATTCCAGAACCGACGAATTCCATTGCCATCGTTCAACCTCCGATCAGAACATTCATCGCTCCGACGATAATCGGTGCGCCGCACGCGGACATATCCCCCAGCCGGGCCGCCGGCATGCCGCCGATCAGCACGGTCGGGCAACCGGGGGGTACGACCGCGGTCGGCGGATGTACTGCGGGCGGCGGAAAGGAGCAGATGTGCGGCGTCCCCACCGTTGCGGCGGGCATCCCACCGATCAGCACGGTCGGCACGCCCGGTGGGCCGAGCACGCCGGGATGTCCCGTTGCATCACCGACTCTCGCTGCTGGAGGCATTAGTTGATCCTCACCAGCCCTCCGGTAATGGTCGTGGTCGCGCCGCCCGAAACCTCCGTCTGCCCGCTCCCCGCGACCTTGGCCGTGACCCCGGCCATGCTTATTTCGGTTCCAGCCTTCATACTTACCGCTCCGCTCCCACCATCGGCCGTAATTCCCGAGGTGGCCATGAGCGAGATGTCCTGACCTTTCAGCGCCAGGCTGCCGGTACCCGCATCGACGGTGATCCCACTCTTCGCCTCGATCAGGATGGTTCCGTCACTGTGCAGAGTTACAGCTGTTCCGGTGGCGTCCATGACGAATCGGAGTTTGTCGTCCCCGGTTGTCATCGATATTCCCTCGGTCTTCCCGTCCTGGTCGAGCAGGTCGATCCGGTGCCCGCGGCGGGAGACCACGGATCGTCGGTTGATCGCTCCGGACCCGGCGTCGACGTCATCAATCGGTCCCGTTTTCGGTGTGTCGATTCCGTTGAACAGCCCACCCACAACGTAGGGACGACGTAGGTCACCTTGCTCGAAAGCTACCAACACCTCGTCCCCGACTTCGGGAAGGACATAGTAGCCGCGGTCTTTGCCGGCCCCGGGTTGGACCGTGCGGGCCCAGTCACTGACGTAGTCGTCGGAGAGCCAGGGAAAGGTCAGCTTCACCCGGCCGAGGTGTTCCGGATCCCGAGCGTCACTGACCTGCGCGATCACGACACCGAGTTGAGAGCCGGCCAGCAGCGCTCCAGCACCGCTCGCGCCACCCGAAGCCAGCCCATGCAGTGATCGGTTCTGCCGCCCGGTGACAGCGAAATGCGTGCTGTAACCGATTGACTGGTCGTAGCTGTGCCTCGAGGTGGTTACCACGTACTTGCCGTCGAAGGGAGCGCCGAGATTGTCGATCGCGATCGCGGTGCCGGCCTTGATCTTGGGGTTCCCGCGAGCGACTCCCTCGAACTCCGCCGCGGCACCGGCAATCTGCTCGGCGATGGCGGCCGCAGTCGTATCCACCTCGACCTGACTGCGAAAGGGCGTGTCGGTCGCAACGTACACCGGATCTCCGAACACCTTCGCCAGGTCAGCCGGTGCCACTCCCGGGGCGGTCAGCTCAGCGGCTTTTGTGCTCGCCGGCGCCTTGCCCACCAGGGCCTTCTTCTGGCTCACATCCCAGCCGCGGACCTCTACCTCCTTGACCTGCGCCGCTGAGGTGATCACCGCCCGGAAGCGAAGCAGGTCCGTGCCCTGGCGCAGCAGCAACGGCTCCGAGTTGGGGCTGCTGGTGGCCGGGGCTTCCCTGGCCGGTCGGGGTGCCCGGAAATCGAACTTGCCATCCTTGACCGCGACCTCATGGCCGATCTCCCTGGCGAGCGAGTTCAGGAAGTCCCAGTCACTGACCCCGCCCTGGCTGACGTGATCAAAGACGGTCTTGGTCGCGTCCACCGTCCCAAGGCTCAATCCCGCGCGCTGAGCGACCTTCTTAGCCACATCGGAGGCCGTAACCTGAGTGTACGTCTCGGCCCGCCGGCCGCGGAACAGCCGATGCGCCGGGTCGTAACCGCGTATCACGGTAAACGTTCCGGTCGAGTCGAATTCGACCTCCAGGGCAGTAACTTCGGCCGTGATCAATGGCTCCGGGGTCGCCGAACCGATACTCGTCGCCGAGACGACCATCTTCGCACCAATTTTCACCCCTGACTTGGCGATCACGGTTCGCTCCTGGTCCCGAAACCGCAGGACCACCAGATCCGGCAGATTCAGACTGTCGTCGACATCCACCGAAACCAGTTGGAGAAAAACATCATCCGGTAGCTGTTGGGAATCCACGGTGATACTGAACGAATTGCTGACCTCCGCATTGGCCACCGCTGATCACCGACCCGAATCCGCTGGAGCCAGTAGTTCATCGATTGCCGGGATCATCAGGGACGCCCCGGGCCGGAGTCGGATGGGATCGTCGATGTTGTTGAAGGCCGCGAGCGGACGCCACAGCGCTGGGTCCTGGTATTCGCGATACGCGATCGAAGCCAGCGTGTCCCCGGAAACCATGGTGTGACGCGCCCGGGCAGCGAGTGCCCCGGACGTCGGATTCTGTTTCGGCGGATTGCCCGGCATCTCCTCCAGGGACACGTTGCAGATCGCCCGGATCGGTACGCCACCCGGTGTAAAGAGGGTGTACTTTGCTTGCACCGAGGTCACGAAGGCGGCGAAGCTGGTGACCTTGCCCCAGTTCAGGATCACCAGCGGCGGCGCTGCCTTCTTCCGTCTCAGGCTCGCCTCGGTGGGAACGCAACAGTTGAAGAGTTGGTCCACCCGGGTAACCACGCTACTGTCCATCGCCTCGGTCGCATCGAAGAAGAGTTCCAACGTCAGCTTGCACGGATCCGCACCGTTGAACTCCACCGGTCCGGCGTCTTTCGCGCCTTGCGCTGGTACACGGGACCACTTCGCCGACTTCTGGATGGAAAATTCCTTCGGATTGAACTGGAACGAAATCAGGTCGAGCTCCGAGCCGGGCTTCGCGCCGCCGGGAGCGGGCATCGCCTCATACACTTTGAGCGATGCGCGCTCGAGACTCGGCGGAGCGACAGCCGACCTACTGCCGGCACTGCGAGCCGTCGTCGTGCCGCCCGCCGTCATCATTCCGCTGGCCGCCGCCCGTCCGCTGGTCGCTGACTTGCGGTCGGCAGCAAGCAGGGCAATCGCTTTCGGACTCATGAATCCTCGATTCGCTGGGGCGCGGCGCTCATGACGGCAAGAACCCGTGGTGGGCGAACTCAATCGTCTCTATCGCGGCCTTGGGTGAGTCCACGTTCAAGTTCGGGCCGGTCCAGCGGACGGGGACAACGCCATTCAGATTCCAGGTCGCGACCGGCACTCTTTCACTTGTCATCGCGACGATCGCGCCCGTCCTCATCACGACCTGCGACGTCATCTCGGTGAACCACGTTGCCACCTTTGCCGTGTACGGCCCGATCGGTCGGCTCAGCTTGATGTTGGTGTACTTCAACCGGGTCGGCAACTGCCAGACGAAACCATTGACGCCGCCCTCCTCGCGCTGCTCCATCACCACTTCGACGCCCAGGCCCTCGCAGCTGTCGAACAAGCCGAAGCCCTCCTTGTCGATCGTCACGTCAAAGAAGACGGTGACGGCAGGTTCGAACTCGGTCATGATTGCTCCCTAACGCCTCAGGTCAGTGACGAGCCCGGCTCGTTCTCGGTCCAGGCGCAACTCTGCTTTCAGTCGCGCCGCAAGTGGGTCGAACAACTTACGCACCAGCTCATCTGTCGACAGCTGCGCAGGCATTCCTGGCGGAGCCGTCGCCGGCTCTGCGGGCGACGCCGATATCGACCTCGTCGTCACCGACGGTGCGACAGCCACCTCGGACCCGGCAGCGGCCTCCGGCACTGCGACTGCCTGGGGTGCAGCAGGCATCTGCGGCACAGTAGGCACCGACGGCGCGGTAGGCATCGGCGGCAAAGTAGGAAAGTCCAGTGCAGCAGGCACCTGCGGCATGCTCGGAACCTGCGGCACACTCGGCAACTGCGGCACGCCCAAAAACTGCGGCACACTCGCCAACTGCGGCGCGCCCGGCATCTGGGGCGTGAAAGGCGTCTGCGGTAACCCCGGTAGCCGCTGCGCGGTGGGCAACTGAGGTACTCCGGCTACCTTGGGCCTGGCCAGCCTCTCTGCCGTCGCCGATGTCTGCGGCCTTACCAGGGTCTGGACGCGGACAGGCGATGATTGGGATAGCGACAAAGTCATCTCCGGTCGCCCACCCACCAGCGGCGAAGTCTCCTCCCCGCGCCCACCCATCCCGTGATCCGCCAGCCCATAATCAACCAGCCCGTAGTCGATGGCCCCCCGACGAACCAACCCGTAGTCGGTCGCCTCGTCATCGCTCGCCCTGTGGTCAGTCACCGCGTAGTCGATCAGCCCGGCACGTGAATTCCCCACTGCCTGACGTTGCACAGACGCCGACGCGGCCATCGAGCCACCAGCCCCTGAACCGGAAGTTCCTGAACCGGCTGCGGCCGAACCACGTGTCGCGGAGCCCGATGTCGCCGAACCAGCCACGAGCGGACCAGATACAGGCGGACCAGACACAGTCGATCGAGAAACCGTTGGCATGGCGCCCTTCGGCGAATACTCGGCCGCTGGCGAAGCTCCTCCGGCCAGAGCTCCACCGCTCAGAGCTCCACCAGTCAGAGGTTTACTGCTCAGTGAAGGATCATGTGCTAGCGAAAAGCTTTCGGACAATGGAAACTCACCCGTCAGTCCCACCACCGATTCATCGGGGTCATGGACGGTGTCCGCCGCCAGCGCTTGATCCGCCACCGATGCTCGATCTGCCGGTTCGGACATCGTGGACGGCTGCACACCAGAGTTGTCTTTCGCCGTCCACTCGTTGTCGGCATGAGGTGCACCAAATGCCGATTCAGATGGCGTGACGATCGGCTTTGATTCGGCGGCAACCGATCCAGCGGTCTCCCGCTGAATCTCGTGGGTGATCGCTCGCTCGGCTCCGCGAAGGTCCTGCCGCTGTACCTCATGGGCGAACCCCCGCTGGTCTGCCGCGCCCAGTGTCCCCACCGTCCGGTGTGGATCGGTCAGCGGAGCTCCCAGCCCCAACCGTCGGGTCGGACCAGGATCGAGGCTCGCCGTCGGCGCGGATCTCACGGCCGGCGGTTCCGGCGCCGGCTGCGCCCCGGTGGAGGAGGCGGCCTCACTCTGCGTCCCGGTCGCCTGAACGATGAAAGTCGGTGAGGCACCGAGCGACGGCGGAACAGAGGATGGCGATTCTGACGAACCCGCCGTATCCAGCGTCCGTTGAACCTCCGTTCCTGCCGAAGAGTCCCGTGCCCCACCCATGGGCAACGGGCCAACCGATCCTTCGGTCCCAAGCGTCGGCGAGACAGCATCAGCCTCAGCGACGGCTCCCGAGCCATCGGTTCGCTCTGCGGACAACTCAGCCCGCCCGCTCCGGGACATCTCCGGAACGGACCCATCCGGCTCCCTCGATGACATAACGGCAACCGGCTCCTGCGAGGGGCTCATCGATGACGAGGCCGCCGCTTGCTGCTGCGCGGCACTGGGGATCAGAGGTCCGATCACAGGTAGCTGACGCTGAACCGCGGTAGGGACGGCCGCCGACGCTGAGACAAGCGACTGCGCACTCTCTTTCGGTTCGAGAGAGCGAAGCGGGGCATACGTATCGGCAGTCGTAGCAATAGGATTCGATGGCTTGTAGATCGCCGGGTTCGACGTCGCAGTCCTGGAGACGGGGGTGGGAGCACTCGAAGTGAGAGCCCCTGAAGCGGAAGTGCTTGACGTGTGTGTGCCTGACCCGGCAGCGCTCGTGGGATGGCTGTCCGGCGCAAGCACCGTAAGCCTCTGCAGCCCGTGGATAGGCCGAATCGCCACCAGCTCGGACTGCCCGGACGCCTCGAATTGCCTCGGCTGCTCCGGCTGCTCCGACTGTGCCGGCAACTCGGATCGTCCCGGCCACTCGGACTGTGCCGGCTGCTCGGACTGTCCCGGCTGCTCGGGGCCTCCGTGATCGTGCTCGATGTGATCGTGCTCGATGGGCGCCTCCTGCCCAGCGGAGACCACAGACGAACCGGAAGCCTCCGCCTGGCTGGGCTGTTCGTACTCAGTCGAAGGCGCAACGAGTTCAAGAACTCCGGGTGCCGGCACCGACAGCCCCGACCCGATCGGCCCCGGTGGCCCAAAACCAGTCCCCGGGGACGGCGACAAGGACGAGGACGAGGACGAAACGGCCTGCCGTGACACGACCGGCGGTGTTGGGCTAGCGGCACCAACCACAATCCGCTGGACCGGACCCCGAGCAGGAGCCCCGTCGACCAGCGTCAAGGTCCGCGCCACCGGATATGAAGCCGGCTGGGAAGCGGATCCCGAGATCGGTTCCACCAGGCCGTCGATGAGACCGGATGGCGCCATCGGGCTCACCCCGTGCCCCAATTCACCGAGGATGGCAGGGTTATGCCACGTCCTCAGGCTTCCACTGAAGTCAGCGGCTGCCGCGATCGGTGTGATCGCGGGGACCTGACGCTGGATAGGCTCGAGTTGCCGCCAACCCGCCTCCGCGGTGGTAGTAGCGGCCGGTGGTGAGGTCGTGGCCCCAACGGTGTCAGCGCCAGTCGCACGTCCGCGCCCAGCCAGCCTGTCCCAGAGCCACATTCCCTCACCTCCCTCGTTTCATCCGCTCGTTCATCCGGCCGATCTCATCGACGTAGCGACGTCGATCCGCGTGCTCCAGGTCGAGCAGCGAATCGAGCCCCCAATGGAAATGAAAGGCGATGTACGCGACCTCTTCGTGCAGTTGGTCGGTCGCGTACGTCACGATTCCCCCAGGCGGCCCCCCGCGACGTCCACCGCGAATTCGTGTCGGCAGGACGGGCAGGTAACCCCGGCCCGGGTGTGCCCTTCCTGGTTGATTCTGCGGTAGAGGTCTTGCAGAAAGGCCAGGTCCGTGGCGAACAGGTTCTCGACAATGCCGGCATGCACGTCGTCGATAGTGCCCAACTGCGTGATGACCCGAGCCAGCAGAACCACCGTCAAGTATGCGGGATTCTCCCGGACCCGGTCGTCCCGAAGCGGGACAAGTTCATCTCGGCCCGTGGCCAGCCGCATCGTCCCCGCCCGGTGCACCGTTCCGGCGCCGTCAACATATCCCCGCGGTAGCTCGAACGAAAACTCGGTGCGTAGCGGTTCCGGACGGGTGGCCGCAGCCGCCGGAGCGGAGGACCGGTCGACCGGCCGGTCTTCCACGTCCACGCCGTGCGACCTGCGCATCACTCGACCTCGAGCCGTTCACAGGTGATGACCAGCTTTTCGGTCAGGACGCTGGTATCCCCAGCCTTGAGCGAACCGATCTCCAGGCTCTTCGGCCAGGCATTGGTCAGCTTGTAGCGCTTGACCGCCTGCCCTTCATAGTCGAAAACGATGATAGCGCCGCCCTTTCGGGCGTCTCCCATCTTTCCGAACTGCGAGTCCTTGACCCACTTCTCAAAGCTCTGGTCCCCGGTCAGACCCCGGGTGAGGGTCACCTCGGCGGCTTTCCAGCGACCCGGCAACTTCTTGATCACATACTTGCCGTCGGGGCCGTTCTGCTTCAGTTCCACCACATCCTGCTCCATTTTGAGCCCGGACACTTCGGTGATGCTTTTGATCGTGATTCCGTCGAACTCCAGGCCGAAGGAGTAGCCGACGGATGCATCCAGATCGGGAAGAGCCATGCTGATCTACCTCCGTTAGGTTACTCGGCGACGAGACTGGTGCCGCCGGAGAACTGGGACAGTCGGAACACGACGAATTCGGCGGGCTTGACCGGCGCAATGCCGATCTGGCAGACCACCCGGCCGGCGTCGATACCTTCGGCGGGATTCGTTTCCCGGTCGCACTTCACGTAGAACGCCTCGTCCGGGGTGAGACCGAACAATGCGCCGGCCCTCCACTCGTTGACCAGGAACGCACTGATCGTGCGCCGGATCCTGGCCCACAGTGCGTCATCATTCGGCTCGAAAACCACCCACTGAGTGCCATTCAGGATGGATTCCTCGAGGTAGTTGAACAACCGGCGGACGTTCAAGTACCGCCAGGCGGGATCGGACGACAGGGTACGTGCGCCGTACACCCGAATTCCGCCACCAGGGAAGGCACGAATGCAGTTGATGCCGTCCGGGTTGAGCAAACCATGCTCGTTGCGGGTGATCTGGGTCTCGAGCTCGATCGCTCCCCGCACCACCTCATTCGCGGGCGCCTTGTGGACACCACGAGTATCATCATTGCGACCCCAGATACCGGCCACGTGACCACTCGGTGGGACGTACTGCGAGTTGCCCGAGGCGGGGTCGAAAACCTTGATCCAGGGCCAGTAGAGCGCGGCGTACTTGGAATCGTAGCGGGCCTTGTCCACCCGCCATTCCTTGATCTGCTGGGCGTTGAATCCCGGCGGTGGATCGAGGATGGCAACCCGGTCGCCCATCAACTCGCAGTGCGCGATCATCCCCAGTTGCACTGCCTGCACGGTCTCCAGGTCGACGGCGCCCTGCTGGTAGGCACTCATCAGGTCCGGGACGCAGACCATCGTGACCTCGTCGATCGCTTCGAGACCACCGAATCCGGTGCGATCGGCAACGTCTCCGACATAGTCGTCCGTGGTGAGGGTGGACGATGGGACCGCGGCCGGTGCTGGGGGGCTGGTCAGCCCAATGGTGCCCGGTTCGGGTTTCTCGACGGCGCCGGAACCAACGTCCTCAATCCGAATCACTTTCGACGCGGCGTTCACCATGGTGGCGATGTTCTGCTTGCCGCGGTTGACGGTCGCTCGATCGTATTCCTCGACCACCTGGCCACCCTGCTTCACCAGCAGCTTGAACATGTCATCGGACGGCGCATCGCCGCCGGCGGGCACAATCTCGACCTCGATCTCACCGGGTCGGGCAGCCGTGCTCTGCGCAACAACACGCAGCCGGCCGCCGATGGCCGCTTGCGGGGCGACCTGGGACTGCTGGCCGGTCTGAGAACCGTTGGCACCGTTGGCGCTGTTTCCACCGTCATCGCCAATCCGCACGACGTAGCAGTTTCCACCGCCGTTCATGAAGTACCCATAGACGGAGTGCGCCAGATAGGTCCGCTCCACGAATCCACCGAACGTGCTGGTGAACTGCGTCCAGTTGCTGACCAGGGTTGCCGTGTTGAACGGTCCCCGTTCGGCGAGGCCGACAAAGGCCGCGACGGCCGTGCCCACACCCTGAATCGGCCGCGAGCCACCTTCCACTTCTTCCACGTATACGCCGGGCGACAGATATGTCGGCATGCTGAGTCTCACTCCTCTATAGCTGGTCAGCAGCGGGGTCGCGGTCACGGTTGTCCACTCGCAGCGACTCGTTATCGCCTAGCGTCGCTCCCCCGGCCACACTGTTCAACGTCGACCCGGACGCCTTGAGGGCACCAATGCCCGCCCTACCGGTCGCCCTTTCGGGCAAGATCGAACCATTCAGAACGAACTGGACCGGACTCTCCCCATCCGGCGAGGAGCGTCGTATCCTGGATCGAACATGTCGTATCGCCTCGGTGTCGATTTAGGGACGACGTTCACCGCCGCGGCGGTCGCGAACGGCGGCCCTCCTAGCATGCTTGGGCTCGGAAACCGAGCCCTGCAAGTGCCTTCCGTGTTGTACCTCCCGTCGGACGGCGAAACGGTCGTCGGCGAGGCGGCAGAGCGACGTGGCATCACGGATCCTTCGCGGGTGGTGCGCGAATTCAAACGCAGGATCGGCGATCACGTACCGATACTGGTCGCCGGAGTGCCCTACTCGCCGCAAATGCTCACCGCCCAGCTTTTGCGCTGGGTCGTCCGGTTCGGCACCGAGCAAATGGGTGAGCCACCCATCCAGGTCGTCCTCACGTACCCGGCGAACTGGGGTCCGTACAAGCGCGAAATCCTGGACCAAGTCGTCGAACTCGCTGACGTCGGTGACGTCACGACCTGTTCGGAGCCCGAAGCCGCCGCCGTCCAGTACGCGGCCAAAGGCCGCGTGCCGGCGGGAACTCGGATCGCGATGTACGACCTGGGTGGTGGCACGTTCGACACCTGCGTGCTGGAGAAGCGCCCGGACGGCGGGTTCGCCATGCTCGGCGAGCCGATCGGGATCGAACACCTCGGTGGCATCGATTTTGACGATGCCGTTTTTCAACACGTACTGAAGTCCGTGGGCGACGCGGTGTCCGAACTCGACTCGTCCGATCCCGATCTCCGGGCCGGACTGGCACGTCTGCGCCGAGACTGCGTTGACGCGAAAGAGGCTCTCTCCAGCGATGTCCAGGCTGTGATCCCGGTCAGTCTGCCGGGGCGCATCACGTCGGTGCGGCTGACCCGGAGCGAGTTGGAGGAGCTGATCCGACCGCCCCTCGAAGAGACGGTGGCGGCGGTCGGGCGGGCAATGCGGTCGGCGGGCGTCCAGGCGTCCGACCTTCATTCGATCGTGCTCGTCGGCGGCGGCTCACGGATCCCTCTCGTCCGTGAACTCCTGCAGCAGACCTATTCGGTGCAGACCGCACTCGACACCCATCCGAAGCACGACGTCGCGCTCGGTGCCGTCCAGGTCGGGACCCCTTCGGTCAAACGGCAGCCTCCAGCTCCCAAG
>Ga0307513_10000150_pt1 | contig 99725 bp, 111 predicted proteins | sample 15_EM_MG_FD_202174 | JGI IMG/M metagenome (GOLD analysis project Ga0307513, IMG submission 202174) | Populus trichocarpa ectomycorrhiza microbial communities from riparian zone in the Pacific Northwest, United States - 15_EM | ecosystem: Host-associated > Plants > Roots > Unclassified | place...
CATCACATATCACCTGTCACGCGCGCTCGTTTGTTCGAATGAATATCGGCCACCGATTGTGTTCCCGCGGGTCGCTCACGAATTACGGGCCGGGTCTCTTATTTGCTAGGATGGGACCAGGCTCGTCTCGGCGGGAACTGACAACACCGCGAGAATGTTCGACCTCTTATCCGGCACATCCACCCAAGTAGGACAGCATGACGCACCGATCAAATGCGTGAGGTGGTTCGAAATGCCTCACGGAGGAATCCTCGCCACAGGAAGCTGGGACAAAACGCTCAAGGTACAGAGTCACTCTTTTTCCCACCCAACTCAATTCGTTTTTCTTTTTGTTTTGTCTTCCTTCTTTTTTCCCAGCACATGGTCACTGACGCTGGGAACACGTCCCCCAAATCAAGTACTGGGATCTCCGATCGCCCGCCCCGCTTGCCACTGTAGAGCTCAAGGATAGATGTTACGCCATGGACGCGAAGAACCAGGTGCTCGTGGTCGGGACTGCGGGCCGACATGTCCAGGTTTTTGATCTTTCGAACCCAATAACGCCTTACAAAGTTGGTGCTTGATCCATCGTCCATGTGCCTGTTTGAATGCTTGGCTCATTATAGAGCTCTCTTTATATCCCTTTCGGTAGACGGCTCCTTCGCCTCTGAAATGGCAGACTAGGACGATTGCTGTGTTTCCGAACGCCGATGGGTATGCGCTCGGTTCGATTGAAGGAAGAGTAGCGATCCAGTACGTTCTTTTTTTATTCATCATATACCCCTTCTCCTCTGTGGGATATACTTGGGGCTGCGTGTGCCTATCACTTACGTCCCGTTGGTTGCGCCCTATCAATAGGAACATCGAAGACAAGGATCAAGAGTGAACACAGTTCCGCCCAACGCTGCCACTTTTTCACCTCTGACTGCCACGGCTTACAGGAAAAACTATTCATTTCGATGTCATAGAAAGGACCAGACGCCAGGCGGGAAAGATCAGAGTCTTGTGTTCCCCGTTAATGATATCAAGTTTCATCCCGTACATGGGACGTTTGCCACATGCGGTACGTAAGATGCACCGACCGATCGTTGGTTTAGCACCGCCCCCTCCTCCCTCATACAGCATCACGCTCACACTGAACGACCCTGTGCACGCACGCCTCTCTCTATCCCTCTCCCGCCCTGCCACCTCTCGGTTATCATTTTGTGGCCGCCCCTTGTCATCCGAATGATGTTTAATGCTTACACCTGTGATTTGATTGTCACATGCTAGGATCTGACGGGACAGTCAGCATTTGGGACAAGGATGCTCGAACGCGGATGAAGAGTAAGCCCACCCTCCTAGCTCCTCTGTCCTCTCCTTGGATCCGTTTTCCTCGCCCCGCCTCGCCTCGACGTGGGCCCTTATTCATTCGTCACTCATCACTCGTCACGCATTCATTTTGTTCCCCTCATTTGTCTCCCTCTCCCCTCGAGTCAACAGCTAACGTCACAACCTTCTTCCCGTATATGCTCGTATTTTTAATTTACCAGCATTCAATGCCGTACCGAGCCCGATTGTCAGCACGTCCTTCAACCACACGGGGACGATGTTCGCTTATGCGGTTGCGTATGACTGGTCGAAAGGACATGAGGGGAATGTGCCCTCGCAGTGGAACAAGGTGCTGTTACATGGGTGTAAGGAGGATGAAGTTAGGAAACGACCACCCAAGCCCGGGATGGGTCACAAGTGATCTCCCGGTTACCCGGTGTTTTCTTGGTCTCTCCTGCCCCTTCTACGCTAGTTCCCCTTGCGTTCTTGTCTTGGTTCACCCCCTTTATCGCTTCTTTCTCTCCTCCCTCTCACCTTTCCTTGTTTTCGTTTTTTTTTGCTACACAATATGCATGGATCCCCTCACCACCACCCCGGTCACGTTCCGTTCTCGTTGTTGTCAAATTCTCTCATTATGTACCTTTGAAATTCCCCAATCCAGGCTTCGGTATTTAATCAGTGGGTATAAAGTTATGAAATTCCTTGGATTAAATATGGGGGAGGGGCCCTAGCCGTCGCCTCGGCGCAATAGATTGAAACAAACCTTGCGTCTCTACGTAGACGTCTCCGCTAGTCTCACTCAATCAGATCGTCCAAGTCATGACAGGGTTGGTAATAGATCCCCCGGATCTCGTGGGTTTGTTGATTTTATGAGGTGACGTGATGAGACGTCCGCGGACGTGATAGGGAGCGTACAGAGGGGAGTCTTTCTATACAAACGGTTGTGACGTGTAAGATACCAAAAAGAAGATAAGAGAGTGAGAAGTTTAGGATGGATAATGAGGACGTGGGCTGAGGCCAAGGCGTGAAAGCTGTGTACTGTAATAATCAGAATACGTGATGCACAACATGGGAACAGATTTTGAGGTTTAATGACGAAAGTGGCGCGTGAGACGATGAAGTGAAGGCCATTACAACAAGGATATGATGAGAAAGGATGAGAAGATAACCAAGGAGAGACCCCGAGACGGTGGTTCATCAGACCAGACGTGCGTGTGCACGTCACCCACGATAAACGCAGGGTGAGGACTGAAACACAACGAAGAACACACATAATAACCCATCAAATAAGAGATACATAACACGGTCCCATTAAAGAGATAAAGCCTAGGAGGAATAGGAAACGAGAAGAGGAAGTAGAGCAGAAACGAGAAAAAGAAGACAGGAGACGGGGAAAGGTCAGTCACGGATGAGCACCAGTTCACGCGACTGGAAGATAGGAGAAGAATGGATATGGGTGCAGACCGCAATGAAGGAGGAACCCCTCCATCCATCAAGGGCATCCCCACTCCATAACGAAGACTTCCGGGTCATCAGAGGGCGTAATGCGAACGAGCCTCGTCATCCCCATCAAACAATCAACCCTCCTCACAGACCTGGCGCTCTCCTCGGCCCGAGCAAACTCGTTCGACAACCTCCTAACACGCCTCTCAAAGTTCTGAAGGATGACCTCCCGATCCTGTGGGGTCCCGCACAAGGGCCACTCGGCAGGAACGACGGGAGTCCTGAGACTCACGTGAATGGTCTGGAGAACGTCGTAGAGGGTGACGAAGAGGTTGGGAAGGGACGACGACACTCGGATCTTCCATGGCAAGTTGTCGCATATGAGGAGTATGGAGGGGAGACGAGGGGAAGTGGCTGCTTCAGCCAGAATGGCGGTATCGTACTCGAAAAACGGGGACTCGCGACCCGTGGGTGCGTCGTGGGAAACCAGGCGAGGCTGCAAGGTCCATCCAGCATCGAATCGAAGGTCGTTCGCCTGATACAGGCTGTAGTGTATGCGGGTTTGCTGCTGTGCCGGTTGTTGTAATGGGGACCCAATTGATTCAGGGGAGGTGGGGGTGCAGTAACCGGAGGAAGTGGGAGGGAGATCGATGGTCCCCAAGCGAGGTGAGGGTGGAACGCTCACAGGCGGGGTGAGCGGCTCGAGTGGTGTTATGGTGTTATTGGCCGGGTCCAAGAATTGGACCTTGGTGGGGGTCGAGGGTGCCATTATGACAGTTTGGGTAGTGAAGGGGAAGAGTGGGGGAGTTGGGAGAAGCGGTAGTGGTGGTAGTGGCGGATGGCCAGGGGACGGAGGGGGTGCTGAAGAATCCTGGACTTCGGGACGGGGGTTATATATACGGACGTCGCAACGGGATAAGTGGATCTGAGATCAGCGCGTGCTACCGAACTGCTGGGGGGGAAAAACAAAATAAGTCCGTCAGCCACAGTCAAATCAAGATTGGACATTACAGGTAAATAGAGGTGGATTGAATAAGATTATCTTCCAAGCCCCCGGCACGGGAGGAGAGACGCCATCAGCCGTCAGGCTCAGCAGCCCGTGGTTATCTGGCTTCGGCGCGCGAGAGGGAAACCCATAACCCACGGCACCGGGAATTGGCGGTGGAAGTGCCAGCTCAGACGGGGGCCAATGGGGCACTGGGGGGTGATGAAGGTTCCGTATTGGGTGGTAGAGCTGTGCAGCGGAAGTATGTGGGAGGACTACATTCGTGCGCGCCCGCAGGCGAACCAATACATGAGGACCTTGGGTTGCTCTTCCTCTCAGCGGGTGAGTGAGACTGCTAGTATCCTGGCAGTTCCGGAGGAATGGCCCCCCGCAGACCACCACGAGAAAAAGGAAACGTCCAATGGAAAACTACGCTGGTATTGAAGCCAAACTGGTGGAAATGCTCCTATTTCGTCTACCGGGATGATTCTCGCCCATTGTTTCCCGAGCGGCGGAAGTGGAGAGGGTTGTGTGTGCCAGCAGGCAGGCAATGAGCTCAAGGATGAAGATCGTCCGGGCGATTCCGACGGACTCTGTGGGTGGTTCGATTTCAATATCATCAAGGGACAGCTTTCCAAATCCGGATGACAGCACAGCCGCAGCCCGCTCTGTGATTCTTGCGAACATCACGCCTTTGTATGACCCCAGAGGTAACCACATATATGTTCCCCCGCATCGCACAATAACCACACCAGGTATATCTTAATTTCTCGCCATCCCACGGGAGTAATCCTTTCTCACCCTCGCTCCGTTAGAGCCTCCGTACCGTTCGCCATTCACGAGCGGGTAGGTGGGAGAAAAAAAAACGAGGTGTCAATCTCAGATCTGGGTGCAGTACATCTCGAAAGATCGTTGCGAACCGGACAGTGACATCATCCTTAACCCTACCCATTGTGTGACCGGCGTCTCCCAATTCTTTCGTCCGGATTTTGGGAAGGCGGAGTTGTTTTGATTGGTCCTTGCCCCAGCCTCATCCAATCCCCGGCATCAGCGGAGATATCCTTTCCCTTTGGGTCCCGTTCGCCCGGCGGTTCAGCCACACAGTGGTTACGATATTTTGATTCCGTCTTGATTGGGTTTAGAGCCGCAGTCTGGGCTCCTTCGCTGGTCTGAGGCATGGAACGGTCCAGAATCGTGTCTCAGCTTGCGCTTGGTAAGCAAGCTTACTGTGCTTGGTACGCCTCTAGCTGCGGTCGTCAGTGGCTGATACGCAACCCAAAACAAAGTGACTAAACGTTGCGCAGACGAGAATCTTCGTCAACATAAGTACGATACATGTGTGGTGGGTGACTCCCTGTGTTAAATAATCAATATTGACTCTACTCGTTCGCTCGCGTACCCAGTTTGTTCCCCCGAGTGGGTGACACGGTGAACCAGGATCCCGATGTTGATCTGGGGTTTGAAAGGGCTCTGAAATTACCCGAATGCCGGTGGTTCGGGACTTTGGGATTCGAAACAGGACCGAGAGGCAAGAAAAAAACTGGGGTTCATCCATTCTCGTATTTGCACCCCAGATGGAGAGGGGGGGTACCGAGGCCGATCCACCGTGCAGACTGTGAACTTCGATTCCTAATCCGAAGGGACACTGTAAAGCCAGGGCAAGGGCTCGGAGGTGTCAATACTCCACCCCCGGGGCGCCGGGGACAAAAGGACTTGAATCCACGACAAAACCACACCGTACAGCTCTCACGTGACAGTCCAGCAAGGGTCTGATGCCTGGCGAGCGATGCACCCTCCTGGAAATGTCCGATAAAGGGCGATCGTAACGCGCGCCGCCCACCTGCCAAATGCCATACTCTGATTGGTTCAGCAAAGTCCGGACCGCACCGGATCCTGATGCGGTACCGTACTGGTGGTCGTGAGGCTTGTAACTTAACTTACCTTCATCCGTAGGTTTAGGAGTAATGCTTCCGGCTTCCTCCCGCACGCCTCCTCAGAGGAAATGGGATAGCATGTAATCATAGTGATGATTAATCCAGTGTTCATCTGGTGGCGAAGAACCCAGCCGTATGTATGACTCTGGCATGCCAAGGACATTTGGATTCGTAAACCCGTGCGGCCCCGAACGGCTCGCGAGGACCAGCCCCCAGTCCAGACGAGCGTGGTCACGAAGAGACGTCACATCAGATCCAGCGCATCAAAGAACTACCGACCGAGCAAACTGGGACGATCAGTTTGTGAGCCTCCGGTACGTAACATCATAGGATGTCTATTCCTATCATCACAGGTCGTCCCTCGTGTGCTCGACGGGCAGAAAAAACGGTGTTGGGATGTCGTTGATGTTTCGGAAGGCTCCAATTAGATGGTTCATCAGGTCTAGCCGAGGTTAACGAACGATGAAACCATGAACGCTCCATCGTCAGCATCGGATTACAGACAAGTCCCCGAGGCACGAAGGTTCAGCCAACGGCCCCAATGTCATCTCGAACTGGTGTACACCATCGCCTCGAACCGCCCCCGTGGGTCCACATTGGGCTACCTCAGGAGTGGGAGCAGAACCCCCAGTAAACACCCCACTTCCATACCGAACCAAACCGCACCGATGGAGGACAATGAGCGGGAACGTAGGTACCGGCCGTCCACAAGTGGAGCCTCAAGCAGTGCTCCTCGTGGAGAAATTAGGTAGGGGTACTTGGTCGTTACTGGCTGGGCCCATAAAGTTCGTGCCTTAGCCATCCCTGTCTGAACGCACCCCACGTGTGTGATCAGGAGAATACTACATCCAACCAGCGATCAGCAGTGTCACTGCTTATCGCGGCTATCGTATGTATCCCGAGAGGTGTTGGGCGAGTCATCAGGTCGGTACACATCGCTCGGATGCGAGACGAGTATTAAGGAACTCAAAGGCGAGGGGCCCTTTCAGCAGACAGTAAAGCTGTACATTCACAAAATGAAAACAACCAATCATAATCAATTTCCCGGTCGTGGAGAATGAGCGGTGTGCCGCAGTATGATTGTTTCATTTGTCTCTGGAGTAGCTCGACGTTGGGCGGGTATAATTTTACACCCGATAGTCCCAAACGGTCAATGAGCATTCGCCTGGAACGTGGCCACAATCCAAACGGGGAGAGCCACCTCCACGAGGCTTCCGATCAATGGCGATCGAGGTTCTTGAAATCGAAGGACACAAGGGGTTGATCCGAGTGCCCACCATCACCCATGTACCGAGAAGTTGCCCACGCCACCGAACGGGATACTTGGGTACCCCAAACATCGGAACGAGTCAGTAAAACCTTCCAGAGAGCTGGCACAAATTCGGATCATGACCTGAGACCGAGGAGGTGGGTGCCCATCATCTCTCGTGGTGCAGCGCCCCAAAATGTTCGGATGGTTCCAGGTTCCTGGTGCCGGGCTCCTGCGTTGTAGGACGATTGTATACGCCGGAAACAGGATGGATGACGGTGGTTCGGGTGTTACGGGTCTCCGAAAGTGATTGCTAGCACACTCTACCAAGTGTATGAGGCACTCGCAAACCTACTGCGATCTGTCAATCAGAATGTGCAGGAATCAAGTGTTTCCGCTCCCAGCTACACCCATGCAGCCGGGTTGTGGAAAAACGGCCACGTGAAACGTAGTTCAAGTTACAACTCCCAGATGGTAGCATGCTGCTTTCGAATGGCACATGAAACCAGGTTCAGGAACACAGACACAGAAGAGGGGAAGCGGGTGGGGGATATTATTCAAGGAATACAGGTATCAAATGCTACAGAAAAACAAAACACGAATGAGTGGTGAGCAAATGCGATTATACTGAGTGAGATATGCAAATGTTACTAGTCTATCTTCAATCTAAGTGGCCTTGGTGACAACGGAGGGCGAGGGCTCGTCCTTGATTTCCACTATCTTGCCATGATCCTCGTTTCTGGAGTGGAATAGCATGTCCCACAGTTCCGGTCCATCTCTGATGAGACACTGTAGGAGGGAGATAAGTCTGATATTTCCACGAAGAAAAGAAAAACATACAATGATGACCTCCACGGCGATAAGCAGAATGATGATCAATTCCATCCTCGAGGCGGACGTCTAGGGTAGTATAAGGTTCCGGTGATGAGAGTGCCGTTATGGCTATGCACCCACCTCAGTGAGCAGTTGACGGAGCACAGATTGCAGTTCGGCAGCGTAAGTGATTTTTTCGTTGATCGAATGCGTCCTAGCCTTGATCTCCAGAGCGTCGCTGACGGAGTTGAAATAACCTGAAGTCACAACATTGTGAGCGAACAACGAATCGAGGATCTTGTGGCGGAAAGTTCAGACCTTCCAGAACGGGTTGGGCCCAATAGAAGTCTGGGGTGTCGGCAAAGTTCTCTCGAGAAAGGTTCAAACCCTGCCTGAACTTCATCAGCTCGCCAAGCTTTTTGATCAACTCCCGTCTTCTCAAGCCGGGCTTTCCCGTCATCTCGAGAGAGTGGGGGAGATTCGCGACCGAGGAGAGGTACTCTTCCAGCGACACCTCGAGCGCTGACAACGACGTCGACCTTGAGAGCGCTTGTGAGAATGCGTAGCGAGCCATGATGGTGTCTTGAGGGAATATGGACTTGGGCAAGGACGAGGCGGAATCCCCAACCTCGGTTTCGCTCTGTCCTTTTCCCAGAATGATCAAGTCGCCTTGTAACCTAGTCTGTTCACTAGGGTCTGTGATGAAATCCAACTCCTCCGTCTCGGGTTCCCTCAACGGCCCCACTTGGACACCCTGGAATCCCAACACCTGTCTAGCGAATTTCCGTGCCTCTTCTTCAGTCAACCCCCAACACACAAAGCTGCCGTTATTTGGGAAGATGAAGATCTCGCCTTTGCCGTATTTTGGTATCCACCATGCCTCGTGGACGCTCTGGGCGGAGGCGGGGAGACGGTCGCGAAGTTTGCGGAAGCTGTAGCGTTCTGCGGTGGAGAGGGTAAGGACGGGCTGGATTTCGGATCGCGTCGGGGTTCGGTTGGACCGGATTGGTTGAGAGGCCGCGGCGGCTCTGCGCAAGGGTGTAGATTCTTTAGGTTTTGGCTTGGACGGTCCGGAGGCGAAGGTTCGGAGGAGGAGTGATGACGGGCGGGAAAATGAGGGTGATGCGAGAGCTAGCCTCGAACTGAACGGCGTTGTTGTGGGGAGTTGAGCTCGAGCGCAACGGGCAATGGCCGTTCTGAACATTGTGGTTGTCCGACAGTCACCGTCGAGACGCAGAGAAGGATGAGGGAGTGGTGGTCAGCCGAGCGGACGCGCAAACGCGCAACTTCCGGAGACGTATGCCGATCAATGACGACCCTGTTGACCTTGGTGGGCGGTTGACCGTCTGACGACCCACCGTGGATGAATTCTGGGGGGCGGGCATTGGATCCGTTCTCTTTGCCCCTACACCCTCAGGTGGGGCGCAAGGTACAGCGAGATTTCTCGGTTGTGGTGCACACAGTACCACAAGGTTAGTCTTTTTTCTTTTTTTCTTGATAATTCCCAACGCGGTGATAACGGCAAGTCTCCGCCAAATTGTCCTCACCTTCAGTAGCTATTTTACAATACAAAAGCTGTACTGAAGACGAACAAAGGGACCATATACACTACTACACCCTTCCGAGGGACCCATCCTAGGGCGCTATCGCCCGCGCCGTGTGCGGCTCGGCTGGATTTCCGTCACATTAAAGTGTTGTCCGCTCGTGAAATGAAGCCATGCACTACAAATTCGCAGACCACGCAGCAGGGGGCGGGAAGGTGAAGGAGGGGACGGTTGCCGGATTCGGACGCCGCGCTGAGATCCCAATCTTGCCGATTTTCGACCTTGCACCCCAGTCCCACCCACTCACAAACACACCTTTCTTCCTCAAAACCCATCTCACCGACGAAGGATGGAGCACGAAGTCGACGCCTGGATCGCACAGCTCAGCCAGTGCAAACAACTCTCAGAAGCCGACGTGAAAACTCTCTGCGACAGGGTTCGTGTTCCTCCATCCACCCCTTGCGGACGACGGTCTCACTCATCGTTCCTTTCTCTCTACCTCTCTATTTTCCGTTTTTTGTCTCTAGGCCAGGGAAATCTTGATGGAGGAGTCAAATGTCCAGCCCGTGAGATGTCCAGTTACAGTTTGTGGCGATATCCATGGTCAATTCGTGCGTTCTTCCCCTTCTCCGCCCTACACCCTCAGTAACTCGCCCGCCAAACCCCCCTACTTCTATCTTCGGCATCCCCAACTGGCCACTATGGTTTTTCAGCACGATCTATCGGAGCTTTTCCGCATCGGCGGTAACTCACCCGATACCAACTACCTCTTCATGGGTGATTACGTAGACAGAGGATACTACTCCGTCGAGACTGTCACCCTCCTCGTCGCGATGAAGCTGAGGTATCGCGATCGAGTCACCATCCTCCGAGGAAACCACGAATCCCGCCAGATCACCCAAGTCTACGGCTTCTACGACGAGTGCCTGCGAAAGTACGGGAACGCCAACGTATGGCGGTACTTCACCGATCTGTTCGATTATCTCCCCCTCACAGCTCTCATCGAGAACCAGGTCAGTGCACGTCACACCCTTTCGCCGCCCCCTCCGACGGTGGAGTGCGGGTGACGCCGTTGATCACTGATTCACTTTGTCCCGCGTCTCCTCCTTCTCATTTCGATTAAACTGATCTCTGGATTAATCGCATAGATCTTCTGTTTACATGGAGGATTGTCGCCGTCAATTGACACTCTCGACCATGTGCGGTCGATCGACCGGGTGCAGGAGGTCCCTCATGAAGGTCCAATGTGTGACCTCCTCTGGTCTGATCCGGATGACCGCTGTGGGTGGGGTATCTCTCCTCGAGGTGCTGGCTACACATTCGGACAAGACATCTCGGAGGCTTTCAACCATAATAATGGTCTGACACTCGTTGCGCGGGCCCATCAGCTCGTCATGGAGGGTATGTCGAATGCTTATCCGACTCGACAAAGGGGCATCAACCTTGACCGACATCAACAGGCTATAATTGGGGACAGGACAGGAACGTTGTGACCATCTTTAGCGCACCAAACTACTGTTATCGGTGTGGTAATCAAGCGGCTATCATGGAAATAGACGAGAAGTTGTCTTATAGCTTGTGGGTTTTATCGCTCGCCCCTGCTCCAACTCGGCTGACCTCTTGCCCTCCCCTCCAGCCTCCAATTCGATCCAGCTCCGCGGGCCGGAGAGCCATTAGTTTCTAGACGTGTACCGGACTATTTCCTTGTGAGTGTATCCCAGATTCATATCCGACCGCCATAGAGTGCTGATAACCGTACCACAGTGATGAACTCGAACGCACGACAGGGCATGAATAACATCCAATTAGTAGTGTAGTGATTAACACAGTGACTGTTTCCAACGGCTTATTACTGTACATACCATCGTCTCTACAATTGTTCTTCACTGGCCTCTGTCCTTGTCGCCATACAAGGCTTCGTCTTCCTTACCTTCCTCCTCGTTTCCTTCCCACTCCCCCTGTTCTTTCTGTGTAGCCGTTGTCAAAATAAAGACGCAGTGAAACACAACATTTATTGTTTTCCTCTGTTTTTGTGCAACGGGCTGGAGGAGGTCGTGCCATTGAGTCGATCACCGATCAGTCACATGGCTTACGCAAAAAAGGTGGGACGACTCTCCACGCCCACAATATAAATTCCTTATTTTTTCTCCGGTAATCCCGAACGCATCCACCCCTCCTCCCTCTCCCTCGCGACCCGTGAGCCTTCCAGCCCTTCCCTCCTGGAACCGCCTCCTCCAAACCCACCACCAAAAAAATGGACGTCATCCTGGAACTCGCGGATCACTTCGTGCTGGACAACATGTATGCGAGACTCGTGCCAATGGCAGCATTCTTCCCGCCTCCGACAGTTAATGGGACCGTTTGGGAGCATTCTGCGTGGCAACACCTCGTTTCGTATCTTCCACACCCTCCCTTCTCCTATGAAGCCTACAGGAGTTACCCCGAACAGTTCCTCGCCCCCGCCTCGGCCTGGCCCCGAGACTACATTCCCCGGCAGTGCCTTTCGCTCATAGTCACGACCCTCATCGGAGTCCATTTGCTATATTTCCTCTTTTCGACGTTTTCGTATTACTTCATCTTCGACCATGAGATGATGAAACACCCAAGGTTCTTGAAGAATCAGGTGCGGCAGGAAATCGCGATGAGCTTGAAGAGTTTCCCCGTGATGATGCTCTTGACGCTTCCGTGGTTTGAGGGAGAGGTCTTGGGCTATTCCAAGTTGTATGACAACGTCGACGAACACGGTTGGATATGGTTCTTCCTCTCGATCCCATCGTACGTGTGCCCCTTCAAATCCTCTTCGTTGCCCAACCTAAAGTTGAATTTCAGGTTCCTTCTCTTCACTGATTACTGCATCTACTGGATTCATCGATGGGAACACCACCCGCTCCTCTACAAACACATCCACAAGCCACACCACAAGTGGGTCATACCCACCCCCTTCGCCGCATACGCTTTCCACCCATTCGACGGCTACTTCCAATCTCTCCCCTACCACATCTTCCCCTACATCTTCCCCGTTCAGAAACATCTTCATCTTGGACTGTTCGTTGCCGTGAACGTTTGGACGGTGTTCATCCACGATTCGGATATGATCACCGGTCACTGGCTGGAGAACGTCATCAATGGACCCGCGCATCACACCCTGCACCATCTGTATTTCACCGTCAACTACGGTCAATACTTTACATGGGCGGATAGGGCCGGTGGATCGTACAGGCAGCCCGACAGCAGCTTGGACCCCCTCTTGGAAGTGAAGGGGTTGCAGGCTGAGAAGGAAGCCGTCGTTCCCGGAAAATCGCTATAGGGGGAAATGAATCCTTGACCTCCCTTCTCATTGTCCTCTCTTCTCTCTCCTTGGACCATACAGCATTCAAAACGTCGTATTCCCGCCATCCAAACTTCTCCCACCGTGCCGATCTCCCCCCCTTAAAAATCTCCCACTCCCCGCCCCACCCCCACACTCAGAATCAATCATAACTACTGTCACCCGTCTCACGTCCATTACGCATCAGCATCACTGCATCCATCTGCCTCTTTCCTTCTTCGAGTTCCTCGTTTTTACTTATTCATACCCTTGCTTCTCGGTTTACGACTTACTGTTTGGTATCTACCTTAATCTTTCCCCGTTTTCTGCTGGAATGTTTATGTACATCTATCGTTGGGGTGTTTTGTTTGTTTTCGTTTTTTCTTTCTTTCTTTTCGCCGTTGCACATACGTGCGTGGACTTTGAACCTCGTCGTTTTAAGTGTATGTTGTGGGATCCGCTATGGGTGTAAATAGTAGATAAGCGGTAAGGTTAGATTTGAGAACAATCTCTACAAGTAAAACATCGTATCGTGTAGTCTTCTGGCTTTCGTCCCTATCGACCCTGAACAATGCTTGGTCCTTCGAGGGGGTGAGTTCGTGTATTCGGTGACTCGTCTTCTTGGAATTGCGGGGCCCGGTGCTTCCCATGGCCATCAAGGTAATGAAGCTGCGGCTTGATGCTCCAAGCATGATCATAGCAACGACGTCGTAAGACAAAGCCTCGTTCTTGAGGGTAGGGGGCAAGTAGAACAAAAGCTTTTTGACGAAGCCGAGGGTGACCGGGATTCGTCGTTATTTGAACTCGGATACTTAGTATTGGAATACCTCACCGGTACTTACAAGGTAGCTTCTCGCGGATAGCAAGGGCTAGAAACCGGAAGAGGGTGTCGAGCAGCAGGGCACGCCTACCACGAGTGAGGGCCGCCGTGGCGGTTATCGTCCGATTCAAGGAACCCGGGATAACAAGAGTTCCAAAGTAGCGGAGAATTTTCGCTGACGAACGTACGATGGCTCCCAGATTAGGTGAACCAGTACCAAGAACGTGAGGTGGGACATTACCCAGGGCTAGGGGCAAAGCCGGTTCTGATGCCTACTACCGTTCATTCCAGAAGCGATCGGGGCCCCATATCTTCTGGAGTCCTCGTTTGTTCTTCGCCGGTCACCCTTCCTCCTCTGGTACCACTTCATATTTCCTCCCCATCCCCTGCGCCACGAAGGCAGACAAGGGGTGGGGAATAGTGACAACTCGACGCGTCGGGTGGCAGACCCCTGGATCACGAAGTACATCCCCGCTGGGTGGTCGTCCGAAGTGGACTGCTTGAGATTAGAGCCTCGGGACACAGGTAAGACAGACCGAACCCTACCCTGGTTACTGCTTTTTTTTCTGTTTCCTCGTCCTCGCCCTCATAGTCCTTGCGGTGGTTCTCATCCACCGTCCTCTTGGGGTGGTGACTCTTGGTGTGACGGGTCAACTAAATCGCGGGTTGATAAGGCACAACATACTCCACCACGACCACCAAGACCACGCGTTGACGACGCCCGATGTCCTTCCGCAATTCTCGTTATCGACAGGCCCTTCAATTTAGGGCATAGACGGACCCGATCCGCGACGAGGTAGGCTCGGCTCGATTCCGGAACAATGTTCACGCTACCTGAACTCGCCGACTTCGATTGTCTGGCTCTTCTCCTGGGCATCGTCACTCACTCGTGCGTTTTCTTTGGTTGTTTTTCCCTCGGTAACCGGTCTCTGACGTGCGGTATGGGGTTTCAACAGTATTGGACATCCTATCGTTTCTCGTTTCGCGGCAGCTAAGCTACCTTCTTGTGATGCGTTCAACTATGACGAGTCCGATGCGCCCGGCGTTGTACGTCCCTTCAATTGGGTCAACTGTTTCAATACGCCTCTAACCACCATCTCAGGTCTCTCTGAACTCCCAGGTTACCGAGGTCCCGCCGATCCGGGCACTCCAGATTAGGTGATGTCGAGGAGCCCCCTTCACGACGGGGTGGAACTCGGGCTGGTCTTCTCTGGTGAATTCAACAACAACGGTCGAACTTCCTACTTCAGTGACGATCCCTATTGGGAAGCTATCGACTGTACTACTGGCAAATCGCCAACCTCTAGTGGTATTACCAAAGACGGGGTCCTCAAGATCACGTTGTCCAAGCAGCAGTTGGAATCCGCTCTGTTTCACGGGAGGGTACCCCAAGGTCACTGTGGCCTTGTCTTGTCTGAAAGACGTTTTCGGTTTGTGGCCCGCAGCCCGGGCGATGGGGAACCTGGCAGGACTTGAAGGGAATGGTGCGTATTTCGATCCATCAGGGCGGAATCCCGTCTAGTCCTTATCCATGGTTTCTACGGCAGCTGGACATCTATGACTCATGCGATATCGGCATTTCCAACCCAAACTGGAACGGCGTGCCTAATGTCCCCGCCTACCCAGGCGACAAATATAGCCAAGGTGACTTTCCTTACCTTTCGGATCAACGGCTCTCAACTTGCACCTGTCCTGGCGAGGAACACCCTGGATCTTAGCACGTTTGTGGGCAACTCTGTGCCCAAAATCGACGCCTTCGGGACCACGACTCATGGTGATGAGGGAATCGTTTTTCAGCCTGGGCAGTAGGCGCCGTTCAGTGCGGGTTATGGGTAGTTCAACACGACGGACGGTTTAATTGTTTCTGACCCAGCCGTTGCGCGACAAAACTCGCATACCGAGTGCTGCGCCTTTTTTATTTTCAGAAACCAGTGAGTCGCCGTACGATATCTTCCTTTGTGGATTGGTGATGATAATATAAATCGTAGACTGGTTACTATTTCGTGTACGGTTTCGAACATAGGCATAGGTTTTTGCAAGATAATGCGGTGTGAACCTTTCCCCCTGCCTCGGCATCAGCGAACCGTAGGCTAGTGGGATGCTTTCCCCCTCGCACAATGCATCACCCAGGTCATTAATAATGGGAGTATGTGTACGTTAGACGTCGTGTGTAATGACCGGGTGAGCATTGGACTAGGGCCTATTCTACAGGAACCAATGGTATGTACTTCGTCCTTCGCCTGTCCACCCCTTTTGGCGCGCGCCGGTCTGCTGTTTCTCTGATTTCCAGTATATCATTCTCAATCTCTAACCTAGGATTCATCAACTTAATGCTTTCGGTCTTCCTGGCAGTGATTGTGTGGGGATGTAAGTATCAGAGGCTGGGGAATGTCAATACCGGATGCAATCCGGGCAGTTTCCATGTGCAATCATATCAACAAGTGGGTTGTATTGTTCGGTTCACTCGCCTGTTGGGTGACTGATGAATTCTTGTTCTTCTGTTCTCTTTTGATTTTCTTTGCATTGGGTTAGGTTCCCTGATGTGCGCACAAACCCAAGCATTATGACATGGAAGGATGGTTACAAGCAGATATTCCCAGGAACAGTTTCAGGGGTGAATGTCAATAGGAACTTGCTGGTGTTCTGTCTTTGACGTGGGAGTCTACTTTGGTTTCAACCTGCAGTCTCTTGTTTCCTCCCACTTGCACTACTCTTACATTGTCCCTGACTGTGTCTATTGCTCCATATACTGTCTGCATTTGTTCCCATCTAATCCTCTTTCTTGCTACTCTGGCCCTGTAAGTCATGCCTGTTTTATATTCACCAGGAAGGTACCATTAGTGTCATGTATGCATTACCTGGATCACAACCTGCTAGGAAATATCTGGATTGAATGAAAACTGATTACAATCTTAGCAAACTTGCATACTTTGTATACATGAATACTACAGTTACAGGATACTATACAAAATACAGATCTTGATTATGGGAGCAAGTGACTGAGATCCAGAATCAACACCTCTCCTGACCCATATCCAACAATCAGATAATGGCCATCCCACTGTACAGCAGTAGGTATTTTATTAGGCAGCTGGAAAACTACTTTTCCAGTGACCCTATCCTCAATCCCAATCAAACCAATGCTAGACTTACTTGTATGACCAATAAAATCTAGACAGGGTCTGTCTGAGGAGGATGGAGGTATCTGAATGGGGGTTGAACCTAAAATCCCAAAGTCCCAGCCCAGGGTTGATGACCCCCCATAATGAACTAGGACTTTTGAACCATCTATCCAGAGGGGATCAAGGAGGTATGGAAGATTTGGCCCTAGTGATACTGAGTCTGTAACTTTCCTTGTCTTCACAGACCAGGCTAGAATTTCATCATCCTTCACATGGAAAACTCTGGACCCATCTCCTGATATCCTGACACCCACAGGTTCGACTGTGCCCACATCCATTGTTTGTAGTTTACCTCTCTCCACATCCCAGACTTGAATTTCTTGCCTCTGAATGTATTCCTCTTTATGCCCAACAATGATCAATCTGCCATCAATCAGTTGTATGTCTCCCATATTGAGGTTTTTGGCTTGTATTTCAAATGATTCCTTGCAGAGGCCAGTTAAGATGTCCCAGGTCCTCACCACCCCTGCTGAATCAACTGAAAAAGCCAGCCCATCTTTTGCTTGTAGACTGACAGCCTTAATTGGGGCTAAAGTGAGTGACACAGAGTCCATTGGAGGTGCCACTGGGCTTGTTGATGAGGTGCTGATCTCCCAGAACTTGATTGTTCTATCCTTAGATGCTGAGATGAGAGTGAGGGAAGATGAGAAGACAAGGGAGGTGATCTCCCCTGTATGGCCAATAAGTGTCTTGATGGGATAAGGGTCTGGGCCAGTGATTTCCCAAAGGTGGATGGTATGATCAGCAGCATAAGCAATGAATCTTCCATCAGGGGAAAAACAGCAATATCCAATGTTATCATGAGTTGGGTGAAACTCTGCTACACTTGCTCCAGAATCAGTGTTCCAAATAGTCACAGTTGACCCTCTACGTGTAACAAACTGAGTGCCATCTGGGGAGAATGCAACATGGGAGCCAGAAATTGGAGAACCAATCTGATGACCATCTGTATTCCATTTCCTCACAGTACCATCAATGGATGCAGACAGGAGAAGTTGAGAGTTTGTGGGGGAGAAGCTGACAGTTCTAACCCAATTATTGTGCCCCTTTATAATACAACATTCCCCTGTCCTAATATTCCACACACAGATTGTATCATCTGCAGATCCTGAAACAATCATGGTGTTGCCTGCTGAGATGGAAACAGAAAAGACTGAGCTAGTGTGGCCATGGAGAGTTTTTATAACTCCCCCAGTCTGGACATCCCAGAGCTTGATGGTTTCATCATGGCTTCCAGACACAAGCAATGTCCCATCTGATGAGAAATCTAGGGAACTAACATCCATACTGTGCCCACAAAGAACAGTGGCCTGGCTGCCTGTCAATGCATCAAAGATGGTAATGTCACAGCCTGGATAACCAGCAGCAATGGTATTTTTCCAGTATGCAAGGGCCTCTGGATAGCTATCATTGCAGAAGACTGTTTGGGTACATGCCTCCCATCTAGCCAGTCCTACCACCACTTTGACCTCTGGGGGGAACTTGGCAGTGTAGCACCTATGGACCCAGGATGAGGAAGGGCAGAGTGGAAGAGCAGAGTCATATATCTGGGAAGGAGAGTTGTACATTGTGTCAAAGTTTTCCAGGATGAATTGTTTGCTATCACTTGTCCACTTGTCAGAAACCCCTGTCTGAACAGACATCAATATAGGTTTCAGTTAAAACCCTATTCATAACTCACCAACATGTACCATTGCTGGATGTCATTGAGAGCATAAACACCAACTTTGAGGTCTCCCATGAGGGCAAGGACCTCAATCCAAAACAAGAGATTGGTCTCAAAGAACTCATCAATTGTCCTGTACACCTCCTCAGCATTGTGGCTGCTGCTGGAAACCCTTGCAAGATGCTTTGTCCAAAAGTTGCATGCATATCCCAGGGCACCCCCAATGTAGGTAGTCCTCTGTGTGGGAAGATCCTTGATTTCACTGAGGACAACATGGTCATCCAGGTTGCAGATATTCCTCTTCAACCCTTCCTTCATCACATTGAGGCATGAAAGCAAGATCTCATTGTGATAAGTTAATGGGTCTATGAAGAATTGGTGGCTGGTGCATTGTTTCTGATTGGTGAGGTAGTCAGGGAATGATTTATGGAAGATCTGGACTGGATCATCTGTGTTGTCTGGGATAAGGAGGAGAGAGTGGAGGGTGCGTAGAGAGCTGGACATTCTGGCTGGGGTGCCACAATTCTTGAGGAGGTCTGAGAGGGTTTTGATGGAGAGTGGGTGGAAGATGAGAACCACTGCCCCCACCACAGATTTGAAATGGGAGTAGAGCTCATGGTCAGAGGAATCCACATCATGGAAGGCTTCCTCCAGAACTTGGGTATAGAGGAGATCAACACCAAGCTTTCCTTCATGAGATGTGTTCAGTGGGAGTGAAACAATGAGGGCAAGCCTCTCATTGGGTGGATGGCAATGGGATGAAACAAACTTGACAACTGTAGAAGCAAAGATGAAAAACCCAGCTGCTTTCTTGCAGAGAATATCAATGTTGTGTGAGCCAGGCCAATCCTCTGCAAGGCTACAGTCACTCCGGTTTTTGGCAATGTCAATGAACTGGGTTTTCAAATACAGTTTGATGTCACTGTCCACCAAAGCAGGTTCAACCTCGTGTAGTTTGAACACCTCTGTGTGAGGCCGAAGTGACTCCAGGCGGAACCCAGAGCGAATCCGATGTTCGGGCCTGCCGGTGATGAGGAACTTGACAAGTGGGATTTCGTCCACATAACGGGAGAGGACGGACAGGAGTGCGGATGCTGGCTCCTCGTCTCCACACTCGTCAAGGGCGTCAATGACAATGAGGGTAGGGATTTTTATTGCCTGGAAAGGCCCGACGATGAGTTTCTCCATTTGCGAACAGAGGGCCTCCCGTCCAACGTCAGGCCTCGTCTTCAAGACTGGAAGTAGCTCGTTTCGGAACTCCGGGTACAAGTGAGCGAGCTGGAAGGCGAGGGTGGGGAAGATGGATCGAAGGTTGCTCCTGTCCTCGAAATCACGTGAACAGAAGAAACTGGCCCCTAGCTTCCCATCTGCGAAACACATCTCCGCAAACGTCTGAGCGATGGTCGACTTCCCCGTCCCAGCAAGACCGTTGAGCCAGAACACTCGTTTATCGTGCTCATCCTTGGACCACCGCTCGAGCTGGAAGAGGACATCTCTCCTGGTCCCCTTCATGCATCCCTGCCTGTGCCCGCAGAGGTATCCGGCATCGGCGACGTGGTACATGCGGTCGAGAAGGATGAGGTCCATGTTGTCCTAGTGGACGATTACTATGGAACGGGCAGGTAGTTAGGGTGGGAACTTACGATCAACTGACGGGCACTGTTGTAGATATCTTGTTGTAGGGAAGTCTGTGGTGTGTTAGATGTGGTGGAGGCGGGTCCTTTGGGAGCACGAACCTGGTAGTCTATCACGGCCTCGCAGATATCATCCACCAGATCGTTAAGCCTCTGCGTGTTCTCGGTGTTGTTCAAGAATCGTGAAATATCCTTTTGAGTTGTCATTGGGCCCAGAGCTTTGTGGACGTCTTCCAATTTCCTAGCAATCTCCGACCGTCAGTCTCGGCTCCCGATCTTGGACATGGTGGGCTTACCGTGCCAGTTGCTTTCTCCTCGCTTTCTCCTTGAAATCGTCCTCAGAAGTCGGTGCGCAGAGCGATTCTACAAGCGATTCGACTCGAGATCCCAAGGACTCTATCGTTTGTTTGTTGACCTTTGTTTGCTGGGAGAACCGTGAGTATCACGGATCGAACGGAGGGCGGATCATACCTCGTAATTGTCTAGGATAGCGCAGAGCCCTGCGGCAACAGATTTGAGAGGAGGGAAGGCATCCGAGGCTCTTTCCACCGTGCGGAGGAGTAATTTTGCTGCAGAAGATGCGGTAGATTTCCAGTGTGATTCATCCTTGGGCGCAGTGGCGTCGCGATGGACATCATCAGAAATCGCTGGATTGCCTACGCCATCTGTCAGAGGTAGTGGCTGAAATAGTGTGGTTCACATACCCTCGGATTCCCCATCTCGCAAGATGGGAGGTGTGGGCGTTCTGTTTCGAATGTTCGACTGAGGAGGGGTATCGACCTGGCCCCTCCCTTCTTGGCCAGACCTGGTCTCGGTCCCTACGTGTGGATCCAGATATGGACCCTTCTGGTCGATTTCCCCTCCGCTGACGTGGTCGTCGCTCCCTCCCAAGTCATGTCCCCTTCCCGTCGTCGACCGGGATACGGACTTGGAATTGTCTGGTTGTATAACTGGATTGTTTTCTCCCCCACCGGCCTTGCTGTCTTCTCCCCTGACCTCGCCCTCCGCCGCGATATCGGCTCTTGATTGCAAAGATAAGGCGGAGTGGTCGAATCCCTCGCCGCCGACGTTGACACCACTTCTCTCTCGCTGTTTTCCGATCTTCGACAATCGGTCGTTCACCTTCTCTCGGGCTTTAGAGAAAGACTTTTGGGAATCCATTTCGTCGCAGGGGCAGTGTGGATGGTGAGATGATGGTTTGACACGTGGTGGAATCTCCAGCAAGCACTAGGAAGACTAATTAGCGCTCGGTCCGTACTGATAGGTCTTTCGATATTCCTCAGACATACGCGCACCCTCCCAGCATCTTCTCTCTTGTCTTCGGATAGCCCACACCCATATTGCCCAGCTTGGACCATGTTTCCATCCGTTCGCCCGGGCCTTCTTTTCAGTCGTTCGTCAAGTGCATGCAATACTATTGTGTCTCGCCGAGCCTTTCGTCAACCATTTGGCCGAACACTGTTAATCCATTAGTGCACGCTTTGGCTGTCGGCGCTCTAAATCCCCTCAAGCTAGTAATCCATCCGGAATCATGAGTTTGGTAACGGACTGTAACCACCACGACCCCCCAAGTGGCTGGCATTCCTCTTCCGTCTCCTCCGATGCACCATGAGGCTCGCAGAGACGTTTTTGGCCGTGCTCTCGCCTCGTTTCGGTAGTTGAGCTTATTTCATCCTCGACTGTTCTCGAAATGTCCACAGCGTCGGCACACCAGCACAGGAAGGATCCCCTACGGGTCGCACCTCACCACTTTCCCCGTCGCTCGCTACTTTTTCACTCTCCATCAAGAACGGAGACCTCGACGCTAGTTTCTTCTCTACCATTGGATATTTCTCTCTCCAAAAAGCTGGAAACTCGACGGTGATGTTCAGGTAGAAGCTACCGGCTATCCCCGCCGTCGGCGGCGCATCCTAGACTGTATGCTATCCTGAACCACCACTCGCGTTCGGCGACCATTGACTTGTCGGTTTTCGTCTACGGCAGCTCTCTCTGGAAATCACCCATCCAGCTGGTGTTTCGCGTCGCGGTTGTGCGCTGACTGTATATGATCTCGGACATCGTGTTCGAGCGGTTTCCGAATCTATCTAGGTGTTTTCACTCGAGTCAACTCTCGGTCAATCAAATACTGCGGCCCGGTCTAGTTTGGTTGAGTTGGACATTCGTAACTCACCAACCGCGCCACATATCCTCAGCTCTCTTCTGTCCGCGCTCCCTCTTGTAACGCCGTGCGGATATCTGTGACCTCACCATGACACGGATAGGAAATGACCGGTGACCACCCGCCCTCGTCCAGATCCCGTTCTCTGGGGACAACAATCACCTGGGCCTGGATCCTAACGAGATTCTCGAGTTCCCCAAGGATCGTCCTCCCCATTTTGGATAAATGTGACGAACGCTTTGTCCTGCCCAGGGCTCATGAATCGATGGCTCGATAAATGGAGATCCGCACAGTACGCATGAAGATCTCCAGCGTGTATTTCGCCCCGTTCGGCTGACCGAACAACTTTCCTCTAAATCCCACTATCGGACGTGGAGTCAGAGGTCCCTGCAAACCCCGAGCTCTTCCACCACCTCGGACGGGTGTCCGACGTTCTAACAGGTCACACCGAAGCGAATGGAAGATTGCTGCTCGGAGAGCGTTGGTGAGTAGGAACAAGTTGACTCCAAAGCTGAATACCTCGCGGGCGCGAGCGTTGAGCGGCGACCGTTCGCTGGCCGCACACTCAGTTGAGAACAGCGGTGCGCACTTCGACTTCTGCTCATCCCGGTCACCACAGACTCTCCTCTGGGTCCGAGGTGTCCCTGATGATGAAGACACGTTCCAGACGTTCCCTTTTCCCCGTGCTGCTGGTCCTTTATCTTGTGACCCTGTCGTATTGAGATCTGCCAGTGTATGTCTTTCAGCCTGGCTGGTTGAATTTTTTTCGGATGAGTTCTGAGAACGATAGAAAGGTATATATACCGTATGTGGGTCAAGTTATTTTAAGACCGCGGTAGGTAGGGCCGTTTAAACACCTGGAACGCCGATCAACTGGGTTCTGATTTGTTTCTCGTTTATCTGGGTAGCTTTTCCTCCCCGTCCCTCCGCGCGTAGTTGGGATACGGCAGGCCACGTAAACGCCCATGTCAACACCGCCTTCCCCTTAATCAACCATCGGGCTTCTCTCAGGGGAGAGGAACGGATAACGTCACCGATAATCTCTTCCCGCAAATTCCGGACCGCACGGTGGGCCAGGCTTTGCTTCTTTCCCTGCCCCGGGGGTAAGTTTGGTATTGGGGGTGTGCACGGCGTCTGCAGTTGTATGTGGAACGAAAGCCACGCCCCTCCGGTGTTTAGATGGGTGCCAGCGGGTGAACCAAAAGTCCGGCGATCATTCAAAATCATCACAACGTTCCTCGTCTGCCACCTTCTCGCACCCTACCGCAGGTTTGAGTGAGTTGGTGTACAGGAAACTCAGATCCAGCATACGCGACAATTCATTGATCCAACTCTATTCGACACTGTGAAATAGGCCTCACTTTAAAATTACGATGGGCCACCTCCGATTCCGTACGGTCGCTGCCCACCCCGTCTTTTCCTTCTTGTTCAGCCATCGACGATGGCACAAGAGCCCACTTCTTCATCTTCAAGGACTCCGTCGAGGGCGTCGTCCGGTCGCAAGATCGCGTCCAGCCCCGAGGCAGACTCGGACAATGCAGCGGAGAAAGCATCTGTCCTCCTCCCGATCGGATGGGCTCCCTCCGTCAAGTGCCTCGTCCTCTTCCAGGTCGTCGGACACGCCGGAATGGCGTCTTGGTGCGCTTCGGGGTTCATCCCGGCGTTCCAGCAGATGTCCCTCTTCTTCCATCGCCCGATCAGCGAGATGACCTACCTCGTGGGAGCATACACGCTGATGATGGGATTTGGTGCCTTGCTTTGGAACCCACTCGCTGATCGTTTCGGACGAAGACCGATCCTGGTGCTCTCGCTGGCCGGATGTTTGATTGCGACGTGCGGTGTGGCTGTGTCCAAGTCGTACGCGAGTATCATGGTTGCTCGGATTTTCCAAGGCCTTGGAGTGTGTGCCCCGTTGTCTCTCGGCGCGGCGTACATGAAGGAGATGTATCCACCCAAAAATCGTGGAACGGCGTTGGGGATCTGGACGCTGAGCATCACCTGTGGACCGTTCATCGCTCCCTTCATTTGCGGGTATGTTGCTCTCAGTTCTTACATTCGGCCAGATTTACTGAATGAAAGAACGAAATTTCAGATTCATTGCGCATCACTCAACTTGGACGTGGATTGTCTGGATGGAAGCACTCATGCTGGCCGCTCTCCTGCTGTTCGAGATAGCCTTCCTCCCAGAAGCAATCCCCGGCACGGCCTGCTTCCGTAACTTACACACATTCAAAGACGCCCTCTTCCAACTTCCAACCTCGCCCAACACCATCACAGGAGATTTCTTCCTTACCACCCGCGAGACCCTGGCGGCCGTATGGTACCCTTCCGTCTGGTTCGCTGGCCTCGCGTTCGCCGTTCCTTACGGATGTGCGCAATTTTCGTTCTCATTTCCTCGCATATACTCACTCTCGCGGATCCTTCAGATATCGCCGTTTCGATTTCGAACTTGTTCCCAGTGGTCTATGGGGGGTTGTATCACTTTAACCCATCGACGCAAGGGCTGCTTTACCTCCCCATGTTGATCGGAAGTCTTCTCGCGGAATGCGGCACAGGACAAGCTGGAGATAGATGCGTCGCGGCCGACTTGTCTAGTCCCCTTGGGATGCTAATCGGGAGGCGCAATGCGGACTACGCGTCCAGCAATAAGGGAGGCGACGTCGGAGGACCCCCATACATGAACACGCTTCGTCGGCCAGGGGGTGAGGTTCGGAGTGACAGCACCAAGGTTCCTGAGATGCGACTGATTCTCGCGTTCATCGGTATGCTGATCTGCATCGTGCGTGGTCTCCGAAGTGGTTCCCCGAACGACATCCACTGATTTGATTTCCAGGCCGGTCTTCTATGGTTCGGTTTCGGAGTTGAAAACCACCTTCACTGGGCACATCTCGCCGTCTCAACTGGAGTCGCGGCGTACGGCACCCAAATGGTAACTTCCATCGCGTAAGTTCGAAGATCCCTCCATTTTCAGCGCATATATTCATCTCCGCGTCCCTGCAGATTCTCGTACATCGTCGACTGTTACCCGAAATCAGCCAAGGAGGTGGTGACGATAATGAATCTCTTCCGAGTTCTCTCCACATTCGTCGTCCTCTTCTACAATCAGCGGCTCAACAAGGCCGTCGGGTATGATCTTGCGTTTGGGATCGAAGCGATCGTATCCGCTGTGTTTGGGCTCGGTGGTATTGGGATCTTGGTAGCGATTGGTGGAAAGTTCCGTTGAAGACCAGTCCACCATTGTCTTTTTCTGTACGCGCATTCCTTTTGTCCGGGCTTCTCACAAAGCCGATTCTACCTGTGGCGGAAGGCTTGTTGTATTCGTGTATAATAGTTTTTTTTAGACCTGGACCCGAGTTCCTCATAGATATGCACCTACCGTTCGTAGCTTACAACTGATAATTTCTCTTGTAAGAACCCTCCCAAAATACGCGTGTGTCGCGTCTCTGTACCAGTAAATTCGCGTCCCTGCCTTCAAGAAGACCAATTGAGTTGGCATCCGTAATCTAAGCGATCACACCGACGCGGGGACTCTGATCGATGGCTAGCGCGCTCGTGGTGGGTAGCCTGGGGAAGAAACAAAGAGCCTCAAGCGTGTTGAATGCGTGGACCGGGCTGGGGTGTAAACGAAAAAGTCTTTGCTGACGACAAGGTTTCCCCCTTGAAGTCACTCCCGAAGGCAACCACAGCGTCGTCCTAACACCGTTGGATATGAAACCCCCGAGAGAGCGACACGATGCATTTCCAACCCCATGTGAGTCGTCGTCGTTGTCGAGCTCGTGGTCTGAGGCAGAGACCGACGAGGCATGCCATGGAACGTGTCGCGTGTGACACGCACCCAGAACCTGCTGTACGACGCGTGTCCCACTTATCCACAGGGTGTGCCACGCCGCGCACATCGTCGATCCCGTCAACGAGTACGTAAGAATGAACCTTTCACGCCAACCTCGAAACTGGGTGTTACGGAGGGGGTTGGAAGGCTTCGATTCTTCGACCTCGAAAGAAGAGCACGTGCCGGATCAATAGGTCACCGGCATTGCTGTCGTTTTTCGACTTGTTGCTCGGTTCTTTTCAATTTCCTCGTCCCCCCCCCAACCCCCGGGACTCAACCCTGGGCTGCCCAACGACACGGTGCTGGTATCAGATACCCTTGGGATATGGGTGGCCTGCACTCCACCGATAAGTGGCCGGGTTGGCGAGGATCACAGATAACAACCTCGTGGAGGTGGGCACGGATCCACGCCCCCACGTCAAGGTCATCATGACCGTTTCGTTCTCGGTCCAAAAACGTCATTATATGTGTCCAACCATCGGAGGGGAACGGTCATCGAACTTCACTCCCGTCTCATATAAAAACCTTCGACTTCCTCGTTCCCTCCTCACCGCTCTCTTTCCCAAAGACCGCCTCTTCCTCCTCCACGCCTCAGCCATGAAGTTCGCCGTGCTCTCTGCTCTTTCCCTCCTCGCCTCCGTCGTGAGCGCGTTCCATATTGTACCTCCGTATGACCATCGCGAAAGTTGTCAGCGCTTGACGTGTTGTGCTCACGTTGGTCTATCTGTAGGGCTGGCATCGCTTCTTGCGACTCATTGACTGTCGAGTATGATACCAGGAGTGGGCAAGGTATGATTTTCTTGCGTGATTTTTGTGTTTTTCACGTTTACTCATGGGGGGTACCATCTCAGCGCCATTCAACTTGGTTGGTGCACCAACGCGTGTTCTGGGACTGGGATTCTGACTTCTTTTTGGTTCTAGGCTTTCCACCAGGACAGTGCCGATGGTGCTATTCTCGCCGCTTTCACCGACGTCACCGGTACTTCGTACACCTGGAGTCAAGTGTCGATCCCTGCCGGAACCAACGTCGTGATTGTCCTTAGTGATGGCAGAGGCGTCGGAAGCGCTACTCCACCGATTACCGTCAGCTCGGGTAGTTCCGATGTCTGCTTGGACAACCCAACCTCTATCCCCGTTATCCCTGCCGTCACGTCGACTTCCCCACCCACCTCCACCTTCAGCGGCCCACTACCTTCGGTTTCACCTTCGTTGTCCACGACTTTGCCCCTATCAAGCGGGCTCTCCTCTTCTCTTTCTTCCTTCACCAATTCCGCCGGCTCTCAAGTTGTTTCCGGTTCAACCAGTTCTCCTTCGCCCACCGCTACTGGTCTGGGCACTAATAGCGGCATTGTCAACACCGCTGGTCTCTTCACCATTGGTGTTATCACCGTCTTCTTTGGGGCGCTTTTGGCATAAAGATATACCACCCAGCATCGATCCATAATTTAAACACGTTTTCAATTTTTCTTTTTTTTCAGTAGTTCAAGTTGTTGTTGTTGTGGCTCGCATACCCTGGGGCCTCGCCCCACGACCTACCTTGTTGTATGTAGCAGAGTGAATGTTACTTACGACCTTGCTCGAGCATCCGTCGCTTCCCTGAGCCCGGATATTACCGGTGTTCCTTTTTCCAAGTATAGTGGGTAGGTCACGTGTTCCCACACGCCCACCTTTCGCCCGGTGACCTGGGAATACTCAAGTCGACGTATCAGTTACAGCCGTCGACCGTGGCTTCTCCCGTGACGGCTTCACTACTATCACCAATGTGTCCGGAACGACCAACACGACCCGGAATTCCGCTCAGACGACGTCCAACACTGCAACAGTTTCATCGAAGCGCGTCGATTGTACGCAATCGTTTAATAAATCCGACCCCTGGAAGACCTCTCCCAATGTGCACTTTGCTAGCGCCGTTGCCACGTCGTCCGCCATCGGGCTCTTGATCGGCTTTGCAACCATCGATACCCGCAACGCGTCCAGCGATGATGTTCCTGTCTGGGGAAGGGACCGGGACCGGTGAGAGTGGTGTTTCGGAGGTTCGTGGTCGTGCGAACGTGTATCAGTTTACTTACTCCTCTCTCTTAGGAAGCTCGAGGGAGTTTGTTTGCGAGACTCGAACTCCCCTCCGAATAACATGCGCTCCTCAAGTCCTTGCGTAACGTCGATAGCGACGAAACCTTAGTCAGACTCCTCGAGGAGCTAGCTGATCAGGACAAAATCAGCATCGTTGATGACCTCGACGGGGGAAAGGCTCAGACCTTTATCTGCGTGGTGCATGAGGTGCGTCTCCACACTCCGTTTCTGAGGTGTACTTAGTCTGATTACCTTTGTCCTCTTCGGTTCGTTAGGTTTCGGACGTTCGTCTACTGATGATCAGGTTTTGAATCCCCCTGATCTTCCATCATAGTGTCTGAACACTGTGCTGGATATGCGATCGCTTGGCTCTGCTTCCGGTGTTACTGCAGTTCCACTTTGCTACAATTCGTGGAATAGCCCGAAGTATTGCAGCGGGTCCGCCATCTGGAAGGGTGAACACCAAGGTCCCCCTGCCCCAACCAAGGTTCCGAGGCTTTACTCAGCAAGCGACCACGAAGAGATCAGGCGTGTGAGTTCTCACATCCTGTCACAAAGCGTGGGTTTGCCAGCTGATGCTGACCTGTACAGAAGCTCCGTAAGGAGATTTGAACGTGAGGAACTCTTCCCCGTTCAAATATGCTGCCTCTGTTGGGAGTGACGATGAATAAGGATAAATTCGTGATGGTACTAGTGTGGATGGTGAACGGGAACATCAACGAGTTCATCGGGGCGCACGGGGATGCAAATCGATTTGGGCTTGTAAGGCTTTAATCCCACTGCTTGTCTTATCCATTGCTGACGACCCCTTTCGATAGTTCAAAGATGTCATTCAGCAGTTGCTACATATGCGTGGCCGCACAGTGATACATGAGGATCTGAAAGGGGTATGACTTCAAGCGCCGGTCGCTGCCTTGTCTGCTACTTAACACGATTTTCATCACGACAGACATCCTGATCGATCAAAATGACTGCGCACGCTTAGCGGACCTGGGGCTGTGCGGGATCCGAGGCAATGGTGAGAAACCCAAAGTTTCGCCATCACAGGTGGCACGATACGATGGATGAGCCCGGAATTCTTCGAACCAGAACGATTCTGTTTCAAGGACGAGCGACCGACGATGAAATTGGATTGCTATGCCTTAGGGGCCTTTGGGTGTGTCGGTTTTGGACTTGAGTTCCGGTCGGAAGCACTTTTCCGTACATGTTCTGCACCTACCTACTGTAGTTTGTAGCACTCCCTGAACATGCGGATTTTGAGCTGGTCCCCTTAGCCAGTGACAGTTACGAGACAACTCCAGCATAGTATTTGACAAGTTCGTGGACAAAACGAATAGGGTGTCACTGGCTGGGTCTTCGGGCGTAACCCCAACATCTGGCAGGATTCAACTCTGCGCGCAACGTCGTCGCCTTTCTCCCCGCCACTCAGCCAAGACATTTTCGGGAGACGTCGGAACGGTCGTTCATACCGGGGGCGAGGGGGGTGCGAACCTCGTGCTCACGTCAAAGTTTTTCAGAAGGTCATATCGTGGTCATGCACAATAGGGCGTGCCATGGGATGATTTTGGACAGGACCTTCGACGCAGACTAGTTGAGAGACCGACAAGTGGAAGCGGGGTGTATAGCGCCTTCTTGGCAAGATGCTGAGCGCTGAACGTGAACGATGAGTCTTATTGTCTCGTCGGTGCCGAAGGTCAAGATACGGGTGATGGTGGGGGGTTGCACGGACCGCGCGCCAGTCCATCGGCCGGCATCCCTGATCAAGGACCGTGGACGGCCCATCAAAAGTTTATTCTGCAATCGAGAATGCAGGAAACTTCCATCGCTCATCGGAACTTATTCGCAAGGGGTTCATGCGTATAATTGCACCCGTATATGCGGCGTATATAAGAGATGGATTGATAGGAAAGGATTGGGACTACCAGGACTTCACCTCATGCTGTGGTCCACGGCCGATGGAAAGACGGCACGTCTTGTATTGTCGGTTACACGCAACAGCTTTTTCAGGAACCTCCCCGGTTACAGGGGAAAGAACGCTGAACACTCTCGGCGTGATTTACATCTATTTTGAGAGGGCGGTCGCGGGGGCTTCGGGTACCACGGACAATTCCTGGGACAAACCTGGACGTGTGGGGCAGAAATGCGGGTTTTATGGGTCAGCGGAAAGGGAAGCTTGAAGGAGAGGCAGTGGCGTGATGTGATTGCTGTTCTCTAAACCGGAGGGTCCCAAGTCACAGGTACGAAGTGCATAACCTCACAGAGGCACAACATGTCCTCGCGTTTTGATCATCCCACGATAGTGTCGATGGATAGACAAAGGCACGGTTAGAGAGAGGTCCCACCAATGGAACATTGTAACGCCACATTTCATCAAACATCAATGGCGGGGCACCTCCTGCAGTCGCTTTCAACGGAGGGGACCACTTACGTGGGGTTGTGGGGCATAAAGATTGGGACGTTGAATAGGTTGATGGGGCGGGGGCACACAAACCCCTAAACGGCGGTCGGTACCGCGAAATAGTGATCAGATTCCGAAGTAGGCGTCTCTGAATATGCACTAACTGAAGAGCAAGAACCGAAGAGAAGTTGAGTATGTGGAAACGATCAGCCCTAGGCTTGGCAAGGATGTCCCAGGGGCTCCGAATGCGCGGCCGGTGGCAATGATTGCACGTGTCAAAGAAGGAAAGAAAGATGTCGAGGTAATGGAGTCCCAAAACCTGTGGAACGGCAGCCGACAACCGACGGACCAAACGCCGGTTGATGACCAGTGAGGTTCGATGTTCACGCGTTATGATACTTCATGGACTCGAATCTCACGTATTCAGGACGTGTATCGCCCGTTACACGCCGGTCCTTCTCTAGTGTCTCGCATGAAGCCGTCCGTAATGAATCGTGTAATAGATATGGTGAGTAATAAGAAACCCCGTCACTCACGAGATAAGACATTCGGTCAGCCACCACACGTAAGGCCCCAACGACGCCTTCATTTTTCGTAAAGCGCTAAGCGCTCAATCTTCGAGACATTACGAGAGACACCATTCCGCGAGGCGCTGGCGACCGAACAGCTCGCAACCAGCCTAGCCAACTGCTTGTTTCAAAACTGAGGTTTAGCATTGTCCAAACGGTGGGACTAGCAACGGAGTTCAAGACGTGTCGGAGCCGCTGTCACCAAGAGGGGCAAGCGTGGGAAATTCACTGCACCGTGACCAAGTTTGTTCCCACTTCGGCCTCTCGACCCGCGATTCACCCGTCACACTGAGGAAAATACCTAACGGATTCAACAGTGGACCTGGGACGTAGGCGTTGGCGCTGTCGCTGCTCATCGGTTTCTATACCATCTACCCCAAACACGAGGAGCCATCTGCAATTCTAGGGTTCGTAATCCAGCATTGATGTAAATGCCGGCCTCGTTGCATTCGTGTCAAAGCGCTACTGTCGTCTCTTATGACCAACCAGTGCACCCCGGCTCCAGACCAACCCGATGGGCTTTGCTGCGAGTGTCAAACAAAGGGATCGGTATTGCGATTGATCACTATCCGAGCACGCACTATGCCTCTTCCGACGTGGCCCCGGCTCCGAAGCACTCGACGTTGTATGCCTGGTCGACGCCTAAGGCTTGCTATTGCAAACACCCTCGTCCCGGGCACCGGGAACCGCATTCCCTATAAGGTCCGTCTTTCAAGTTACTCAACGAGTGTGATGCGCCTTTGTTCAAGATTTTTTGACGCTCGCTGAGAGACTATCGAACGTCCCCGAAGGGTCCTAATTAAGTTCGCCGCGCATTTCTTTTCAGTGTAGCGGTCAGGTCCAGGGTGCAAAATCCACCTATCACGGAGGTCACAAGTGGCTGTTTCACCAAGACAAAGGCATCGGGTAATTGAGGTAGATGTTGTTCACGGTACCGATGTGTCGTGTATCAGGAGCCGGGCTGCCACCCCTTTGTCTCCTGGCGATGGTGGACCCGAGGGTAGCTTTCTTTCGAGAAAAAAACTCGCATAATTACAGGTACGAGGCACCTTTACCCATGTGGCGATGATAGAAAGGGCAGTTGGCACCAACACAGCAGAATTTGTCTACACTTGGATTCAGCCGCCTACGGCCCGCCGGTGTTTGTTGGAATGTGCGCAGTGATCACGGTATCTCCAGCATAATCAAATTTCTTCGGGGATAATCGCCAGCGCATCTCTGGGTTCCATGCGATGCGACATCGAACATTTCCTCGGTCTGAGATTGCATAGAAACCACACTTCTGCATCATATTTTGGACGAACCCAGTCTCAATAAAAGGTCACAGGTTTCCTCCAACCAAGGGCCAGCTCTCCTTCTCTAACGAGTCCAGCTTGAAATCGTGCCCACCGCCGTACGCGACTCTCAAGCCCAGCACACTCCGGTACGATTTTCCCCAACTCCAGGGTATCTGATGCTGAACACTGGCCAGTTCTCCGGCGTTCATCACACTCACTATCCAGTGCAAACTCCGGCAATGCCTAGATCTCAGCAAGTAGCCTGGCAGGACGCCAAAATCAACTCTCTCCCCGACCACGTCCTGGTGGATATCTTCTCCGCCCTGGCGTTCTCCTCCGATGAATCACGCCTCTACGCTCCCGACACCGTATCCCACGTTTCATCTCGCTGGAGAGCGGCCGCCCTAGGTGCCAGCTCACTCTGGACCCTCATCGTCGTGACCTTCCCGGTCGCTGCTGGCCAGATCGCCCGAGCGAAAGCTGCCCTCGCCCGCTCCAGAGATCGACCGATCGACGTGCACATCGACCTTCGCGATCCGGACTGGACTTGGGAGTCGGACGAGGACCAACACCAGATGAAACCGGTGTCCGTGGTTGAGATTATGCAGTGGCTTGGACGATCCCATCTTCGATGGAGAAGTTTGACGGTACTCACCGATACGTGGGCACCGATGCACACATTCCTCGCCTACTCAACCATGTTTTCCTCCTTACCCAAGTTGGAGCAGCTGTCATTGAACAGGTGTAACGCATTCGCCGGGCTTCCAGACGCTCCTGATCCAGTGCCCTCCGACTCCGTCGAGTTGTTCGGTGGAAACGCCCATCTCCCAAATCTTCGACATGTCGCCCTCGCCGGGGTTCACGTCAACTACTCATGCACTGGGTTCAGGGATCTTTTATCGCTCGACCTCCGTCACCAACCGCGTAAGGTATCCCCTACCATACGACAACTTCGTCAACTCCTCCACGCCTCTCCGGGGTTACAATCCCTTTCTCTCGTCGCTCTCAACTCCCATTCAGATGAAATCGGGCAAGACGATGGACCCGCTGTTTCCTTAACACACCTCACAGGCCTTACACTGGGCTGGTGGTTCGTCGAGGATGCTGTAGAGTTATTGGACGCCCTACGATTCCCTGTCGTCGAGAATCTAGCCCTCGAAGACATTGCCCCCACGCTTGTCCAGCACGATTTCATCGCTCGCGATTCCACCCCAATTCTCGACACCCTGGTGAAGATGGGAAACAGGCCACACGATACCGCTTCGTCCACTTCGTTCCCATCAAGCCTACGCAGGCTTACGATAAATGGAGTTCTTCTCCGCCCGGCAGCGTTTTCCCAATTCATACCATTCTTGGCGAACTTGGAGGAGTTAGAACTGAAATCTGTTCAGCCGGATTTGGCCCAAGCAGTGGGTCATAACAAGGGGATCGACCGAGAGGGTTCTTTGGTGGCATCTGTCATCCTGAAATTGCGTTGATCAGATCGGTTGGGGGGTTTACTCTGATGTAGAAAGAAACTTGCCAAATTGTTGGCTTCCATGGACACGCACTTTTTGACACTTAATTTGTTTAGTTCGAACACGTGAATTTACAGGAGGGAATACAAACGTTTCATCCAGCCATTGTGACGAGTTCCCGTACTTTTGTTTCACCTTAATCGAACAGACAGTTGCATTAGGCACATTCAGCGTATGTTTAGATGACACAAAGTAAGCAAAGGACCGCCACCAAGCCTGATGCGCGGAGACCTGTACTACCTCCGTTTGGGAGGTGGGGAATCCTCATGCTCGTTTCCTGCTTTCCTCTTCGACCCGAACCCAAATGCAACCTTCGTCCTACCGTCAAGTCCATTTGAAAGCGGGGTCCCAGTGCCACTTCCGCTATCTTTGCTCTCAACGAATGTAGAAGAAATCCTAGCAAATCCAGGACGTGGAGCAGGTGAGGCGTTCGCGGGTGTTGAGGATGCCGAGCCTGTTGGTGTGATCCCGTCTCCGCCGAAGACGTGTTGGACTCCCGCGGGGAGAGTAATGAACCCGTTAGAAGAGAGCTCTGAGTGTTGTTGTTGAGCGGCTTTAGCCTCTTTCTTCTTCTTCGCTCTTTCGGTCTTGCCCTTAGATAAGGGCTCAACATCCAAGAACTCTGCAACCTGAGGAACGGCACTGGATACGGACGTCAGCTAAACAAAAGTCTCAAGTGGTAGAATGGCAGAACGGACACACCCTCTGTTTCCAACTGACAAGACGAAATGAGCTTGACCAGCCCTCTCTTGTCGCTTCTGGAACGCCTGGTTCATACTCAGTGGGGTATCTCCACTGGCCATAGCCGCTTGCTTCCTCTCCTCCGCGATCTTCTTCAATCTCTTCTCCGTCTTCATCCTTCCAGACCCCTTTCCATGGAACTTGTGCGAAAGCGCCTTCCAAGCCTCTTTGGGAGTCAGTTCCCGTCCAAACTCGTCGTGATACACGATGTTGACGTCGGGCTTGTAATCTTTGAACGCCTCGAGATTGGCTCGAGCCTCCTGTTGATCCCGTAGCCGGTTTTCATACTCTCTCTGGGCCTGATCCTTGTTTGCTCCCCTCCCCTTCTGCCTCTCCAGTTCCCTCTGTGCAACCCTCCGCCTCTGATCGGCCAGCCACAGGTCTCGTTGCAACTGAACCTTCTCCCGGTCTGTACTCTCTGTTGTGGATGTAGTGAGAATGCCTTGTTGGCGAAGAATATTCAACGTGGCGGCCAACCCAGAACTGTGCGTCTTCTCTCCGGAAGTACCGAGCTCAAGGTCATCTTCCGGCTTCGCGCCTGTCTTTTGCTCGTGGGCCTCAGCGGCGTTGAGTACATCCTCGATGGCGTCGAGCATCTCGTCGTCGTACTCCTCCTCCTTGACGGCAACCTCACCTGCTTCCAGCTCTGTCAAAGCAACGTCGGCTTCCTCCATCCTTACATCGTGATTAGCGGTCGAAGGCGAAGCGCGGTGAGGAACAACGGTCTCTTCGGGTTCCTTCTTGACAGCTGAAGGGCCATATATGATAGAACGGACGAACTCGGACGTATCGTCGAACGTGAGGCCGTCGTCTTCGTCATTAGCAACTGGTTGGCCAGCGTCGGCGTTCAGTGATCGAGCCCTCTGTTCGGCAACTACAGGACAACCGCAATTAGAGATAACGCAAAGCAAAGAGAAGCAGAACGAACTCTTCTTCACAACCTCCTCAGGAGATAGTTTCTGGGGTTTCCGGAGCTTCGCCCTCCTCGATCGAGCAAGAACAGCTTGCAGGTCGTCGTCATCTACGAAATTGACGTCTAGGTCACGCGCTTCTGGGATAATCGGCTTCTCGTCTACCTGCATCTTTTCGTCGCCGTCTGCTGTTTCTGGGACATCGTCCACGGAGGGTTCGATAACGCGTTTGTTGTTGTGGCGCTTCTTCTTCTGAAAACGCGTTCAGTGTGATTAGTAAGTGAGAATGAATGGTTGGATGGAACGAACCTTGGGCTTCTTAAACCCGACATCGCCTTCTTGGAGGTAGTCGGAAATTTCAATGTTCTCTGTACAATGTGTATTAGGGCAAGCTCTTCACAATATTGTTTTGACGTACTGGTGTAGTCGACAGAGAGGAGCGACTTGTTCACAGAAACGGTGATGACCTCGTCTTGGTCTAGGATATTCTGATTTGATGCCTTCATCGAACTCCCCAACCGGAACTCCTAGAAGGTAATCAGCAACACGTTGACGACATGGTACCACCAACCTACCAAGGCCCTTTCTCCGTCTATCACGGTGTCGTACTTCGAAAGGACACCACGCCTAATTCCAGCCTTTCCAGGCTCAAATTCTTCGTCGTCACAACCAGTGTAGTCGCGGCGTTTAATTTTGAGCTCCTGGTTCTTCTTCCGTCGGTCCTCTTCCGCCATCTCGACATTTTGGAGTTCATCCTCTAAATCGGCGCAAGTGAGCGACTCTACTAATCTGAAGAACTGAAACAAACCTTCGTTATCGAGGATCCGACTATCCTTCAACGTCAAGATTCGGGCTTCGCCCTCATCCATCTCCGCGAAGTCGTGGCTGACTTTGAGACCTTCCAGGTCTCCTGTAGTGTACAAATGGATTAGTATCTAACTTGCGTAAGAACGAAACTCACGCACTCTCGTTGTACTCGCCCTGGGCAGCGTCATCCATGCTCTCAATCTCCTTCAACCTCTTCGCGGCAAGCTCCCTCTCCTTCTTCTTGCTCTTCTTTAGCCAAGCTTTCGCATTATCTACGTCGTCACCGGTGTCACCGAGAGTCGCACCCTTGAGTTTCGCGTTCAGCTCTCGCCTGTTTCTCACCCTACGGGAACGGCGTGTGAGATAAAACAGCTCCTGAGCCCATGGCTTGACAACGAGAACAGCATGGAAGGAAAAATGATAGAAGTGTCTGTTGAGAAGCCATGGAGCGGAATGTGTACTCACTTGGCTATTTGATCTTGGACCCTCCTGAAAGGCAGAAAAGAGCACGGGTCAGAGAGCTAGTGAGGCCTAAAAGTGGGTGGACGTACCTTTTCTCCCTATCCTGAGTTTCCTTCTCGCGTTGTTTCGCATAGTTGTCCTCTGCTTGCTTCTCGGCTGAATCAACTGGGGCTTTGTCATCGGTCAGCGGCTTGAGACCGAGCGCGATTCGGTGCTTGTTGGTCTCTTCCAAGCTGATGCTCTCTTCGTGGGACATGACTAGAATGGGAGGGGGGCGCGGTCGTGATGGTGGTAGTGGTCGAAGGACAGGTAATCCGTTTTAAGAACTCGATCACGTCCTTGTTTCCGACACCTCGACCATGGCGCCGTGCAGACCAAGCCGGGATGTTAAACTGACAGTCCCAAGGTTCAACTCGAAGAAGGCTAGCCCGAAGGTGGTGAGGGAAGTTGTGTCTATAGCAAAACGAGAGAAGATTAAGGTGGACGTGAAGCAAACAGTCGATCCGACGACCGCGCTTGCACTCGCCATCGTGAGTCTTACTCCCTCATTCTCCTCTGCTGTGCCAACCGGGGGTTTAGGAAAGTGCGTCGGAGTGGAATTCCCTGCTCATGACCGCTCGCGCTGATCGTGGACCACAGTGGGATATTGGAACACAGATGTGCGTCTTCCGCCATCACCGCCGCACTTCTCTTACTCATGGGTGCTCGAACAGGTTCATGGTAGACAAGGGGTCTGATTTGTATTACAACCCGACACCCCTGACCGGCAAGGAGCCAAGACCCGACTTGTCTGACAGGGGTGGTGAACAACTGGACCGTGTTGGACAGGTGCCCCACACGCCTCAAAAGCCACATCCCCTGGACATGCGCTTACAACACCACCACGCCTACCAGCAACAACTCGGACCGATGCACGGGCAAATGCAATCTCCCAATATGCCGCAGCATCACCCTGGGATGATGGGTGGCTTCCCAGGGGGGTCGCCGTATGGGATACAACAACAACAGGTTCCTCCGGATCAGTTCTATGGAGGCGGTTCCCCGATGCACTTACGGCCACCACAGATGGGTGGTATGCCCCAGGACCATACCATGTCACCCGATGTCCGAAGGAGAGTTACGCGGGCGATGTCAGACGAATACCAGATGCACGGCATGTAGGATTGTGTTTTCATGTTCTTTTGTACTCTTCAATGGTGTGGAGCGTTTGAATCATCTCTGCCTTCCTACCTGAACGCCGCGTGTGACTTTTGTGGGACTCTTCCCCAGACACTAGTAGCTACAATGGGACCCCGCCACTCCGGCAGTATGCACCTTTCGCACAAGTGATGTCTTTCGTCTTTCTCACGTATGCAACTCCAATCCCAGTCATGTCACCAGAACGGGGCTCTGATGTATTCATCGAACTTGGTGGGGATCGTAACTGTTTATCCTCGCCTCAACGACAGCCGCGCATGCCAGCGATGTCGAACGCGAACGAAGATGCTCTTCAGACTTATCAGCTCTTCTGCTGCATCCACGGTGGTTCAGCCGATGTCCGCCCCTGCTCCCATTTATGACCTCGTCGGCAGTTTCTATGCATTACTCAGTTGTCTCTGGTCTCGAGTGTAGTTACGCTTGCATGTTCGTTCAAATGTGACTACAACAGATCTCGATTTACGACCCTACAACTGTTGGAGCCCCGGGCTCTGCCGCCTGTCGGCCCTAGGCCTCATAGTTGTCGTTCCCACGTCAGCACCCGACGACGACATCATATTTTCCTGATGCCTCTCACATCGCCATTCTTTAGGCTCGGAATGAGAGTGCAGTGTGTCTTTTGAATATGGGTGCCTTGTCGGCATTTCTATCTCGCAACCCGCGGATTATGGAACGCTAGCTTAGACACGATCCCCCGACGGTTGGGGATCGAACCAGCGCGTGACTCGCGTCCACCCCTCGCTTCATGGCTCGGGAGAACCCCACCCATGGCTTCCCGGGTGACAGCGGGGCGGGTTTGCTGACGTTAGCCCCTTCCCTGGCGCCGTTGTCTCCGAAATTATGGGAATTCATTGAGGCATAAAACCCTTGGGGGTTTAATTTCTGGGATCTATCTGTCCCCCTCCGGCACCCACGCTCTTTCATCCCGCCCTTTGCCAGGAGAGATGCTTACCCGCTTCGTGGCGATTTTGGCACTTACTGGGCTAGCATTCGCCACCGCTGACAGTGAATACCGCTCTGCCTGCGAGGCGGTCGACGCCGCGATATCTGACGCGTCCAAGGTCTATTACCTGGGTGAGTACGAGTGCGAGCAACTTTCGTGGTGGCAATCCCAGAACTCATTCATGAACAGGCGACCCATTATACGCTGAAGGAACGTACCATTTCTCTGCCTCTAGCCAAGAAGACCCTGCATGCGTGGTGGAACCTGGCACACCAGAAGATGCTGGCGAAGTCGTGCGTTCATTCCGTTCGGCGTCATCCGGCGCTCTTCGTCGCTCTTCCTAATGTGATTCACCCGTTCTGATGGCCAGCTTAAAGTGATTGGCGCTACGAAGACTCCGTTCGCAGTGAGTGACCACCGTCCAAGTTCGTGTGCTCCCGCATCATGGTCAAATGTCTGACTCCACTCTCTCCACCCTCCGACGTTTCAGGTGAAGAGTGGTGGTCACACCATGAATCTCGGGTTCTCGTCCACAAAGGGAATCTTGATCCACACCGGCAAGTTCTCCCAAGTGACCTACGATCCAGCATCTGGCACTGTCGTAGTCGGAAGTGGCCTGATCTGGGATACTGTCTATCAACGGCTCCAAGAACATAGTGTCATCGTTGTTGGTGGGCGTGTGACTGGGGTGAGTGGACGCCATGATTCCCTTTGCCGGGCTGTCCTAAACCCTGTTACGTGACAGGTCGGTGTAGGCGGCCTTGTACTCGGCGGAGGTTGGTCTCCGGTGTTCCTCCGTCGTTTTTTACGTTCACATGTCACCCACAGGGTACTCCTACAAGACCAATCAATACGGTCTTGCCATTGACAGCATCGTCGGCTTCAACTTGGTTCTTCCTAACGGTACAGTCACTTATGTGACCCAATCGACTCAACCCGACCTCTTCTTTGGATTAAAGGGAGGATTCAACAACTTCGTGGGTCGTTCGTTGTAGTATCACTGCCGCCCAATCAAACTCACCGTGCTCTAGGGGATCGTGACGGATTTCACGATGACCGCATTCCCGCAGACCGAAGTATGGGTATGGACGGTCCACTTTGTCATCGTTCACCGAGACAGTTCTAACCCTATTTCAGGGAGGGTCAATCACGTACCTCGCTCCAAGCTTCAATCAACTTCGCACTGCTATCGCGGATTTCTCGGTCTATTCCCAGGATCCGAAGGCTGTGATTCTCCCCTCATACATCAGCTATGCAGGGGTTCAGACGATTAGCCAGCAAATATTTTATGATGGCCCAACTCCACCACCTGGCACCTTCGACAATTTCACAAACATTCCGTTCAGTTTGAGCGACCTGAAGACTCGTTCATACTTTGATATGATCCTGACTTCCCCCTCCAATTCTACTGCCAATCTTCGGTAAAGTCATTTCAGGATCCGTTACTTGGCTCCTTTTCTGATCCTCTTCTACAGTGGTTCCTTCCAAATGCTGGGTGTTAGCCGCTTCAGTGAGACCCTCCTGGAAGCAATTGAGGACGAGATGACGGTGAGGGGAACGTTCTCTCGTTCTTTAACAAGGCTCAAACCCTCTCCATCTCACAGTACTGGACGGGCAGCTTGATCCTCAAGGGTGGAATCTTCTTTGGGTACAACGTTGAACCCGTCCTGCAAAGCTACCTCTCCCACGCAAACTCTCCATCAGCCTTTCCAGACCCATCCGCTCGCCAGCCAGGCAAGGCTCCCAATCCACTCCTCGTATATTTCTGTTGGGACAACCCCCTCTATGACGACGAGTTCGTTGCGGCTACGGAAGAATCTGTGAACCGCCTCTCGGCCGTTGCCAAAGCGGAGGGGATACTCTCCGATGGCCCCCTGGCATTGTACGGGAATTACATGGGCGCCAAGACTCCTCTCGTCGATATCTATGGAGACAATTTGCAGAGTTTGCAAGCACTCAAAGCTCGGATCGACCCCGACAACGTCATGGGTTTGACAGGCGGCTTCAAGTTTTGATTTTCCGCCGAATATACCCCGGCCGTCTCGGCGGATATCTGTCGTTCGTGTGCACCACCTGAGTTGTCGCAGGTTCAGTCGTAGTTGGGTGAAGTCACCGGATCATTGAAGGTGTTTGGAAATAAACTTAAACTTCTCCCGTTCGGTGTTATCTTCCCCGGAGTGCTGTTTTTGCATGAAGCTCGGTAATGTCTCCATTTCAAAATGTGCGGTATGCGATAGACTGGTACCAGGGACCTATGAACGATTAGATGAGCTGGGGTGACGAAGGTAAGTCTGCAACGACGCGGAGGAGTCGACGTTTACAATGCTAATCGGATGACCATCATGACGGTAAATTGACATCCAAGCGAAGCGCATACCTTCGTGAAGAGCTCTGCCTTGAGTCGGATTCAGGACTCCAGGCAGCAATGCTTCTACCACCTGCCCATTGTCGGCGTAGACATGTAGACCAGTGGCACCCGCGGGTGGAGATAAGGATTCGTAGGCTGTAGCTGACTGCTGAACTGTTGTAATGGTGAACTGAACGCGAGGATCGGTAGCAGGAAGTTACATTTTGTCAACCTTTCGCGCCCACAACAACTCATCGCGTGCAATAAACTGGGGACCGGCGGCAACCTTCTGCCAACATTTGATCCCACCCGGATTTTCCCACACACTCAAATCTTTCCGCGTTTTTACCTCCACTTAGGAGAAATCACATCAAGCAGTGGAAATCCCTGTTTTCTTCGAAATGTCCCCCCAGACCAGTGATCGAGGCGAGTGGAGAAACCTCCCAAAAAGGGGCGTCCAGACAAGATATAAAGGACGAAAAAATGCCCACCTCAAGTTTTATGCATGATTCTCCGGCGGTCCTGGGGAAGGTGTTGGGTTGGATGCTCGACGGCCTGGAGTAAGATGTAATTCGACGTCCATAACGTCTCGACCGCTGAGAAAGGGCAGATTTTTCGAAGCCTCCAGGGTAGGCGTTGTACACGGAGTCTTGCCTTTCTGAGGAAATCACGTTAGGCATGAATCCAATATCGCGCTCTAATCTGATGTTCCTACTCTGGACGCGGATTGAAAGAGTTGAGAAGAGCGCACCCCCGCTGCGAAGCAATTTGGAACGGTCATGGATACCCAAGGCGGGTTGCCAGTCCCCAAACAAACCAGTTCTAGCCCCGCCAAAGGTCGTAGATAATCCTCGGACGTGGCGACCCAACCGACTCGTACATCATCGTTTCTTAGTTGGTAACTTGCATACGGCCATTGTCAGTGTGACTTTAAATATGGGTGCCCTGTTGACACCTCTATCTCGCAACCCGTGGATTGCATTATATAGTAAATTGTCCAGGAGCACTTCCAACTCGGAGACAACCCCCGGACCGGACGATCCGGGATCGAATCAGCACGCTCCATGATTCAAAAGAACTGCGCCGCTGGATTTCCGAGTGGCAACTAGACGGGCTTGCTGATGTCAGCTCCCTCTCTGGCCCCCGTTTTTTTCGGCATCATGGGAAGGTGAGCATAAAAGCCCTCGGAGGTTTCGTTCGGGGATCTATCTGTCCCCCTCCGACACCCAAGCTCTTTCACCCCACTCCTTGCCGGGAGAGATGCTTAACCGCTTTGTAACGATTTTGGCACTTACTGGACTAGCATTCGCCACCGCTGGCAGTAAATATCGCTTGGCCTGCGAGGCGGTCGACGCCGCGATATCTGAGGCGTCCGAGGTCTATTACCCGGGTGAGTACGAGTGCAAGCAGCTGTCGTGGTGGTAACCCCAGAACTCATTCATGAACAGGCGACCCATTATACACCGAAGGAATGTACTATTTCGCCGCATCTAGCCGAGAAGACCCTGCGTGCGTGGTGGAACCTGGCACCCCAGAGGATGCCGGGAGAGTCGTACGTTGCTTTCGCTCGGCGTCATCCGGCGCCCTTCGTCGCTTTCACTTTGTAATGTAATTCTCCCCTTCTGATGACCAGCTCAAAGTGATTGGCGCTACGAAGACTCCGTTCGCAGTAAGTGATTACCGCCCAAGTTCGTGTGCCCCGCGGCAAGGTCAAATGCCTGACTCCACTCTCTCCACTCTCCGACGTTTCAGGTGAAGAGTGGTGGTCACACCACGAATCCCAGGTTCTCGTCCACAAAGGGAATCCTGATCTACACCGGCAAGTTCTCCCAAGTGACCTACGATCCAGCATCTGGCACTGCCGTAGTCGGAAGTGGCCTGACCTGGGACGTTGTATATCAACGGCTCCAAGAACATAATGCCATCGTTGTTGGTGGTCGTGTGCCTGGGGTGAGTGGGCGCCATGATTCCCTCGGTCGGGCTATCCTAAACCTTATCACATATCAGGTCGGTGTGGGCGGCCTTTTACTTGGCGGAGGTTGGTCTCCGGAGTTCCTCCGCCGTTTTTTACGCTAACGTATCACCCACAGGGTACTCCTACAAGACCAATCAATACGGTCTTGCCATTGACAGCATCGTCGGCTTCAACTTGGTTCTTCCTAACGGCACAGTCACTTATGTGACCCAATCGACTCACCCCGATCTCCTCTTTGGATTGAAGGGAGGATTCAACAACTTCGTAGGCCGTTCATTGTAGTATCGCTACCGCTCAATCAAACTCACCGTGCTCCAGGGGATCGTGACGGATTTCACGATGACGGCGTTCCCGCAGACCGAAGTGTGGGTACGGACGATCCACTTTGTCATTGTTCATTGAGACAGTTTTAACCCTATTTCAGGGAGGATCAATCGTGTACCTCGCTCCAAGCTTCAATCAACTTCGCACTGCTATCGCGGACTTCTCGGTCTATTCCCAGGATCCGAAGGCTGTGGCTCTCCCTTCGTACGTCAGCCACGCAGGTGTTCAGTCGGCTGGCCAGCAAACGTTTTATGATGGCCCGAATCCACCACCTGGCACCTTCGACAACTTCACAAATATTCCATCCAATTCGAGCGACCTGAAGACTCGTTCATACGTTGACTTGATCCTGGCTTCTTCCGCCAATCCTACCGCCGATCTTCGGTGAAGTCACTTCAGGACCCGTTCCTCGATTTCTCTTCTGATCTTCATCTATAGTGGTTCCTTCCAAATGCTGGGCGTTAGTCACTTTAGCGAGACCCTCCTGAAAGCACTTGAGGACGAGATGACGGTCAGGGGAACGTTCTATCATCTTTGAACAACACTCAAACATTCTCCATTCTACAGTACTGGGCGGCCAAGCTGACCCCAAAGGGTGGAATTTCCTTCTATTACGCCGTCGAACCCTTCCTGCAAAGCTACCTCTCCCACGCAAACTCCCCATCAGCCTTTCCAGACCCATCCGCTCGCAAACCAGGCAAGGCTCCAAATCCGCTCCTCATATACTTCTCTTGGGACAACCCCCTCTACGACGACGAGTTCGTTGCGGCTATGGAAGAATCTGCGAACCGCCTCTCGGCCGTTGCCAAGGCAGAGGGAATACTGTCCGACGACCCCCTAGCACTGTACGGGAACTACATGGACGCCAAAACACCTCTGGTCGATATCTATGGAGACAATTTGGAAAGTTTGCAAGCACTCAAAGCCCGGATCGACCCCAACAACGTCATGGGTTTGGCAGGCGGCTTCAAGTTTTGATCTTCCGCCGAATATACCCCGGCCGTCCCAGTGGATATATATCACTTCCTTTCTCTATCCACGCGTATCATCTGAGTTGCCGCAGATTCAGTCGCACTTGGGTGAAGCCGCCGAACCACTAAAGAGACTCAGAAATAAACTTAAACTTCTCCCGTTTGATGTTATTTTCCCCGGAGTGCTGTTATTGCATGAAGCTCAGTTTTGTCTCCTTTTCAAAATGTGTGGTATGCGATAGACTGGTACCAATGGCCTATAAGTACCTGAAAGCGTGGAAATTCTTGGGGCGATCGGATGGTAATCCTCGCCGCACAATTGGTACGAGTGGATTGACCCATATCCAGCACAGTAAACTGATTTACCGGACCAGGGGATCCGATTGGATCGTCTATTACCCGCTGGAACGGATACCCGCCATCTCTTCGTAAAATTGGAAGGCAATCAGTACGCTGTGTGGAACTCACGTGCTCCCAGAACGAATGAATGTGGACATCTACGGACATTTCGCCGAATTCCGTGGCTTGGCGATGCAAGCTTTTGCGTGCGCACTTCGATTGCCAATGGTTGGGCGGGACATTGAGCGTGCTCATCAGGAAAAACCTCTGCGACTAGGCGACGCTAACCGGTACTACGACACACTAACCGTGCTAGCCATCAACTATGCACTGCTAGCCGGGTTGATTGTTCTCGAAGGGGACATTGGCGCCTGTCAGAAAGAGCCCGGCGGTGTGCCAAACGAACCGCGCGCAAGCCGGGAGGTGTTCAAAGAAAGAGAAGTTAAGATTTAACTGCGCAGATTACATGGGCCCAATAGGGTGGGTGTCCTACATAGAAAATGAAATCATTTCCGATGTCATCACATGTTGGTGCGCCTGGCCGGTAAGGTAAAGTGAAGGGAGGTGGCCGATGCAGGTGGTCGAAAGCCTCGACATCCCGCCTACCCTACTCGAGCCAAAGTAAGCAAGTATTGATTCTTAAGGGAGAGGGGGACAGCCGCTGGGGTCCACTAACTGACTCGCAAGCAGTTGTACAGGTCCCGGCCCCTTCCCAGCCCGCGGGACTTTTAACACGTACATATCTTATAAGGTGTGGCACAGGGAGGCACGTCGCTCGCCCCCCCCCCCCCGTAAACCTCCTTAACCAAAATTCCCATATATCCTCTTCCAACCGCCTCCACGTACTCACCCAGTACCGAGGCCACTGAGGCCGCAAACAGGGCTGAGAGGGTGTTCCTGGGCTCCTGCCGCAAACGGTACGAATGTCGGTTTTATGGCAATTTCGCGCGTCTGCGTGACATGAAACGCGCCCTTTTCTTGAGCAGCAGCTTAACGTCGAGCCAAGCTCAATTGAGGAGCTTAGAGGTATTCCGACCACATGAGTCCCTACGCAGCTCACTACACTTTTCCAGCTTGTCCGTCGGGTTCGTTCGTGCACCAGAAGCCGAGTACAAGCAGCGTTGGTGCGGCCATTACGTTCTCCAGTCCTGGTGCACTCGCCGCCCACGATCTCCCCAGTCCACAGAAACCAGGCATTCCCCATCCTGAGGAAACATTAAGTATTCACCTGCGCGCCGTCCTCGTCGAACCGAACGGCGATCGCATACGCGTTTGCCCGCTCGCAGGTGTGAAAAGACTCTTTCGTCACCATTGTATTACCTAAATATCCTTATTTCAGACAACACTATGTGTGTAGGTCCTACGCCCACCGTAAGTTGTTTGTCGTTAGACTCTGTAACTTCTGGTAAATAGCGCCTCCATGCAGGGATCATCTAAGGAACTGTGGGTTCAGGTTGCACGGCGGTCTGAACGGCGATCCTCTGGTAGCTACGACTCCCATGTACATGCTTTGTATTTTATATAGAACTAGTTACAGTCTCCCCAATTGAATATGCCTGTTTTAAATTATATTTGGGTGATAAACGTGAGAAGGCGGGTTGCCTACGACCACGCTAGTGGGTGTCTATTGTGGTGCTATGGACTCGCTACCCCAATAATGATCGCCTAAGAGGATTTCTACGCCATCACTATGCGCATAGTTCCGGATAGGACTGCATAACATCGCCTAGCGTCGCCTAGTCGCAGAGGTTTTTCCTGATGCTCTGGAACGTCTATACGCGTCCTGGGTGCGCTGGGAGTACCAAGCGTCGACTTGAGTACGTGCCCAGACCGCCCAGTTCAAGTCTCTTATACTGGGGTTAGACCGTCCGTCCAACAAAATAATCAAGATCAAGACCACCGCGCGAAATCGTTGAGTGGCGTCGCGAGCACGATCGCGGACGGTAGAATCACGTCGACCCCCGACGTGTCCCCTCCTCTGAGTCAAATCTTCTTTGTATAGGCGAGGTCAAGCATGTCGTCGGTTCCGTGTACGAGTTTGACGACGTGCTCTGTGCGTGCGGCAAGGCTTTGGCCGGTCGTGTCAGGGGTAAAGTCATTGTAGAAATTGCTCAGACCATTTTTCTGTGGTATAGATGGTAGTCAGGCTACGTGGCGGCCCAATCGACTCTTACATCGTCATTTCTTAGTCGGTAACTTGCATACGGCCATTGTCAGTGACTTTAAATACGGGTGCTCTGCTGACATTTCTATCTCGCAACCCGTGGATTGCATTATCCAGAAATATTCTCCGGGGCGCCTCCGGCTCGGCCCGAGACACCCCCGGACCGGACGATCGGGGATCGAATCAGCGCGCGTTGTCCACCCCCACGAGCTCGCGATCCCCTCGCTCCATGATTCACAGAACTGCGCCCCATGGGTTTCCGGGTGACAACAGGGCAGGCTTGCTGACGTTATTCCTCTCCCTGCCCCCGTTTTCTCCGGCATCGTGGGAACCCACCGACGCATAAAAGCCCTGGAGGTTTCGTTCGGGGATCTATTTGCCCCCCTCCGACGCCCAAGTTTTTCCACCCCGCTCTTTGTTAAGAGAGATGGTTAACCGCCTCGTGACAATTTTAGCGCTTACTGGACTGGCATTCGCCGCCGCTGACAGCGAAAATCGCTCGGCCTGCGAGGCGGTCGACGCCGCGATATCTGAGGCGTCCGAGGTCTATTACCCGGGTGAGTACGAGTGCAAGCAACTGTCACGGTGGTAACCCCAGAACTCATTCATGAACAGGCGACCCATTATACGCCAAAGGAAGGTACCATTTCACCACATCTAGTCAAGAAGACCCTGCGTGCGTGGTGGAACCTGGCACCCCAGAGGATGTCGGCAAAGTCGTACGTTCGTCTCGCTTGGCGTCATCCGGCGCACTTCGCCGCTCTCCTTTGTAATGTGATTCGCCCCTCCTGATAAATAGCTCAAAGTGATTGGCGCTACGAAGACTCCGTTTGCAGTAAGTGATTACCGCCCAAGTTCGTGTGCCCCCGCGCTAAGGTCAAGTGTCTGACTCCACTCTCTTCACTCTCCGACGTTTCAGGTGAAGAGTGGTGGTCACACCACGAATCCCGGATTCTCTTCCACAACGGGAATTCAAATCTACACCGGCAAGTTTTCTCAAGTGACCTACGATCCAACATCCGAGACTGTCGTAGTCGGAAGTGGCCTGATTTGGGACACCGTATATCAGCGACTTCAAGAACACAACGTCACCGTTGTTGGCGGGCGTGTGACTGGGGTGAGTGGGCGCCGCAATTCCATCAGTTGGGTTGTCCTCAACCTTGTTACATAACAGGTCGGTGTAGGCGGCCTTGTACTCGGCGGAGGTTTGTCCCCGAAGTTCCTCCGCCGTTTTTTACGCTAACATGTCACCCCCAGGGTACTCCTACAAAACCAATCAATACGGTCTTGCCATTGACACCATCGTCGGCTTCAACTTGGTTCTGCCCAACGGCACAGTCACTTATGTGACCCAATCGACTCACCCCGACCTCTTCTTTGGATTAAAGGGAGGATTCAACAACTTCGTGGGTCGTTCGTTGTAGCATCACTGCCGCCCAATCAAACTCACCGTGCTCTAGGGGATCGTGACGGATTTCACGATGACGGCGTTCCCGCAAACCGAAGTATGGGTATGGATGGTCCACTTTGTCATCGTTCACCGAGACAGTTTTAACCCTATTCCAGGGAGGGTCGATCACGTACCTTGCTTCAAGCTTCAATCAACTTCGCACTGCTATCGCGGATTTCTCGGTCTATTCCCAGGATCCGAAGGCTGTGGTTCTTCCCTCGTACGTCAGCTATCCAGGGGGTCAGTTGATCGGCCAGCAAATGTTTTATGATGGCCCGACTCCACCACCTGGCACCTTCGACAATTTCACAAATATTCCATCCAATTCGAGCGACCTGAAGACTCGTTCATACGTTGACATGATCCTGACTTCTTCCGCCAATTCTACCGCAGATCTTCGGTAAAGTCGTTTCAGGACCCGTTACTTGGCTTCTTTTCTGATCCTCTTCCATAGTGGTTCCTTCCAAATGCTGGGTGTTAGCCACTTCAGTGAGACCCTCCTGAAAGTGGTCGAAGACGAGATGACGGTCTGTGGAATGTTCTCTTATCTTTGAATAAGGCTCAAATCCTCTCCATCTCACAGTACTGGGCGGACAACTTGATGCCCAAGGGTGGACTCTTCTTTGGGTACAGCGTTGAACCCTTCCTGCAAAGCTACCTCTCCCACGCAAACTCGCCATCAGCCTTTCCAACCCCATCCGCTCGTAAACCAGGCAAGGCTCCAAATCCGCTCCTCGTATACTTCTGTTGGGACAACCCCCTCTATGACGACGAGTTCGTTGCGGCTACGGAGGAATCTGTGAACCGGCTCTCGGCCGTTGCCAAGACAGAGGGAATACTCTCTGATGACCCCCTGGCATTGTACGGGAATTATATGGGCGCCAAAACACCTCTCGTCGATATCTATGGAGATAATTTGGAAAGTTTGCAAGCACTCAAATCCCGGATCGACCCCGACAACGTCATGGGTTTGGCAGGCGGCTTCAAGTTTTGATCTTCCGCCGAATATACCCCGGCCGTCCCAGTGAATATACACCACTCCCTTTCTCTATTCACGCTAACCATCTGAGCTGTTGCAGATTCAGTAGCAGTTGGGTGAAGTCGCCGGATCCTTAAGGAGTTTCAGAAATAAACTTAAACTTCTCCCGTTCGATGTTATTTTCCCCGGAGTGCTGTTATTGCATGAAGCTCAGTTTTGTCTCCTTTTCAGAATGTCTGGTATGCGACAGACTGGTTATAGGGACCTATAAATACCCGAAAGCGTGAAAATTCTTGAGGCGATCGGATGGTAATCCTCGCCGCACAATTGGTGTGGTTAAATTGTCCCACATGTAGCACAGCAAACTGGTTCATCGGATCATGGGATCCGACCGGATCGTCTGTTACCCGCTGGAACGGATACCCGCCATCTCTTCGTCAAATTGGAAGGCAATCACTGTTCATTCAATCAGTACGCTCTTTGGAACTCACGTGCTCCCAGGACGAATGAATGTGGACATGTACGGACCTGGGGTTGATTTCGCTAAATTCTGTGGCTTGGAAATACCGCGGCTCAATCTTGAGCGTGCTCCGGAACGTCTACACGCGTCTCAAGTGGGCTGGAGGTACCAAACGTCGACTTGAGTACGTGACCAGACCACCACGCGAAGTCATTGAGTGGCGTCGCGAGCACGATCGCGGACGGTAGAATCCCGTCGACTCTCGACGTGTCCCTCCTCTGAGCCGAATCTTCTTTGTGTGGGGTCAGGCATGTCATTGGTTCCGTGTGAGCTTGACGGCATACTCGGTGCGTATTTACTGGAATCTAACCTCAAGTTCAGAGGGTAGACCAGCTCCGTGCGTTTGGCAAGACTTTGGTCGGCCGTGGAGTCGGGGGTGAAGGCTTCAGCAGTGCAAGCAAGAACCAGCCATCAGAGGAGAAATAGCAGTAGTAGGCTTCAGCATGTGCCAGGTGGAACTCTGTTACAGTTGCCCCAGAATCAGTGTTCCAAGCAGTATTCTGCATCTTTGATGTGGGAGTCTATTTTGGTTCCAACCTGCAGTCTCCTCTTTCCCCTCCATTTGCACTACTCTACATTGTCCCTGATTGTGTGGATTGCTCTATATGCTATCCATATTTACCACCACCTATTCCTCTTTCTTGCCACTCTGGCCCTGTGAGTTGTGCCTGTTTTACACTCACTGGGAGGGTACCATCAGTGTCTTGCATGCATTACCTGGATCACAACCTGGCAGGAAATATCTGTATTGGATGAGAATTGATCACAATCATAGCAAACTTGCATACATGAACACTACAGTTACAGGATACTATATAAAATATAGACCTTGATTATGGGAGAATATGACTGAGATCCAGAATCAACACCTCTCCTGACCCATATCCAGCAATCAAGTAATGGCCATCCCACCGTACAGCAGAAGGTGTTTTACCAGACAGCTGGAAAACCACCTTTCCAGTGACCCTATCCTCAATCCCAATCAAACCAGTGTTTGAATTGCTTGTATGACCAATAAAATCTAGACAGGGTCTGTCTAAGGACAATGGAGATATCTGAATGGGGGTTGAACCTGAAACCCCAAAGTCCCAGCCTAGGGTTGATGACCCCTCACAACAAACTAAGACTTTTGAACCATCTATCCAGAGGGGATCAAGGAGGTATGGAAGATTTGGCCCTAGTGATGCTAAGCCTGTCACTTTCCCTGTCTTCACAGAGAAGGCTAGGATTTTATCACCCTTCATATAGAAAACTCTAGATCCATCTCCTGATATCCTGAGACCTACAGGTTTAACTGTGCCCACATCCATTGTTTGGAGTTTACCTTTCTCCACATCCCAGACTTGAATTTCTTGCTCCCAGAAGAATTCTCCTTTGTGCCCAACAATGGTCAATCTGCCATCAATCAGTTGTATGTCTCCCACATTGATGTTTTTGGCTTGTGTTTGAAAGGATTCCTTGCAGAGGCCAGTTAAGATGTCCCAGGTCCTCAATATCCCTGCTGAATCAACTGAGAAAGCTAACCCATCCTTTGCCTGTAGACTGACAGCCTTAATTGGGGCTGAAGTGAGTGATATGGAGTCTGCTGGAGGTACCACTAGGCTTGTTGATGAGGCACTGATCTTCCAGAACTTGATTGTTTTATCCTCAGAGGCTGAGATGAGGGTGAGGGAAGAGGAGAAGACAAGGGAGGTGATCCTCTCTGTATGTCCAACAAGAGTCTTGATGAGGTGAAAGTCTGGGCCAGTGATGTCCCATAGGTAGATGGCATGATTAGCAGCATAAGCAATGAACCTTCCATCAGGGGAAAAACAGCAATGTCTGGGCTCAGCATGAGTTGGGTGAAACTCTGCTACACTTGCCCCAGAATCAGTATTCCAAATGGTGACAACTGTCCCTTTATATGTAACAAACTGAGTACCATCTGGGGAGAATGCAACATGGGAGCCAGCAATTGGGGAACCAATCTGATGACCATCTGTGTTCCACTTCCTTACAGTACCATCCACAGATGCAGACAGGAGAAGTTGAGAATTTGTGGGGGAGAATCTGACAGGTGCAACCAGATGATTGTGCCCTTTTATAACACAACACTCCCCTGTCCTAATTTTCCACAATCGGATTGTCCCATCTGCAGATCCTGAAACAATTGTGGTGTTTCCTGCTGAGATGGAAACAGAAAAGACTGAGCCAGTGTGGCCATGGAGAGTTTTTACAACTCCACCAGTCTGGACATCCCAGAGCTTGATGGTGTTATCATGGCTCCCAGATACAAGTAATGTCCCATCTGATGAGAAAGCAAGGGAACTGACATAACCAATGTGCCCACAGAGAACGGTGACCTGGCTGCCTGTTAATCCATTGAAGATGGCAATGTCATCATCTGGATAACCAGCAGCAATGGTATTATTCCAGTATGCAAGGGCTGTTGGATAGTGATCATTGCAGAAGACTGTTCGAGTACATGCTCCCCATTCAGCCAGTCCCACCACCACCTTAACCTTTGGGGGGAACTTGACAGTGTAGCACTCATGGACCCAGGATAAGGAAGGGCAAAGTGTGAGAGCAGAGTTATATATCTGGGAAGGATAGTTGCACATTGTGTCAAAATTTTCCAGGATGAATTGCTTGCTATCACTTGTCCACTTGTCAGGAATCCCTGTCTGAACAGACATCAATATAGGTTTCAGTTAAAACCCTATGCATAACTCACCAACTTGTACCATTGCTGGATGTCATTGAGAGCATAGACACCAATTTCAAGGTTTCCCATGAGGATCAGGGCCTCAATCCAAAACAAGAGATTGGTCTTAAAGAACTCATTAATTGCCCTGTACACTTCCTCAGCATTATGGCTGTCACTGGAAACCCTTGCAAGGTGCTTTGTCCAAAAGTTGCATGCATATTCCAGAGCACCCCCAATATAGGTAGTCCTCTGTGTGGGAAGATCCTTGATTTCACTGAGGACAGCATGGTCATCCAGGTTGCAGATGTTCCTCTTCAACCCTTCCTTCATCACATTGAGGCATGAAAGCAAGATCTCATTGTGATAAGTTAAGGGGTCTATGAAGAATTGGTGGTTGGTGCATCGTCTCTGATCTGTGAGGTAGTCAGGGAATGATTTATGGAAGATCCGGACTGGATCATCTGTGTTGTCTGGGATAAGGAGGAGAGAGTGGAGGGTGCGTAGAGAGCTAGACATTCTGGCTGGGGTGCCACAATTATTGAGGAGGTCTGAGAGGGTTTTGATGGAGAGTGGGTGGAAGATGAGAACCACTGCCCCCACCACAGATTTGAAGTGGGAGTAGAGCTCATGGTCAGAGGAATCCACATCATGGAAGGCTTCCTCCAGCACTTGGGTATAGAGGAAATCAACACCAAACTTTGGTTCATGAGAAGTGTTTGGTGGGGGTGAAACAATGAGAGCAAGCCTCTCATCAGGTGGATGACGAGGGGATGAAACACACTTGACAACCGTAGAAGCAAAGATGAAAAACCCGGCTGCTTTCTTGCAGAGAATATCAATATTGTGTGGGCCGGGCCAATCCTCTGCAAGGCTACAATCACTCCGGTTTTTGGCAATGTCAATGAACCGGGCCTTCAAAAACAGTTTGATATCACTGTCCACCAAAGAGGGTTCAACTTCGTGTAGTTTGAACACCTCCGTGTGAGGCCGAAGTGATTCCAAGCGGAACCCTGAGCGGATCCGATGTTCGGGCCTGCCGGTGATGAGGAACTTGACGAGTGGGATGTCGTCCACATAACGGGCGAGGACGGACAGGAGCGCGGATGCAGGCTCCTCGTCTCCACACTCATCAAGGGCGTCAATGACAATGAGGGTTGGAGTTTTCATTGCCTGGAAGGGTCCAACGATAAGTTTCTCCATCTGTGAACAGAGGGCCTCCCGTCCAACATCAGGCCTCGTCTTCAAGATTGGAAGTAGCTCGTTTCGGAACTCCGGATACAGGTGGGCGAGCTGGAAGGCGAGGGTGGGGAAGATGGATCGAAGGTTGCTCCTGTCCTCGAAATCCCGCGAGCAGAAGAAACTGGCCCCTAACTTCCCGTCTGCGAAACACATCTCTGCAAACGTCTGAGCGATGGTCGATTTCCCCGTCCCGGCGAGACCATTGAGCCAGAACACTCGTTTGTCGTGCTCATCCTTGAACCACCGCTCAAGCTGGAAGAGGACATCTCTCCTGGTCCCCTTCATGCATCCCTGCCTGTGCCCGCAGAGGTATCCGGCATCGGCGACGTGATACATGCGATCGAGAAGGATGAGATCCGTGTTGTCCTGGTGGCCGATTAATATGGACGGGTAGGTAGTCGGAGTGAGAACTTACGATCAACTGACGGGCACTGTTGTAGATATCCTGCTGTAAGGAAGTCTGTGGTGCGTGTTAGGTGTGGTGGAGGTGGGTCCTTTGAGAGTACGAACCTGGTAGTCTATCACGGCCTCGCAAATATCATCCACCAGACCGTTCAGCCTCTGCGTGTTCTCGGCGTTGCTCAAGAATTGTGCAATATCCTTTTGAGTTGTCATGGGGCCCAGAGCTTTGTGGACGTCTTCCAATTTCCTAGAGATCCCCGACCGTTGGTCTCAGCTCTTGATCTCGGATATGGTGGGCTTACCGTGCAAGTTTCTTTCTCCTCGCTTTCTCCTTGAAATCGTCCTCGGAAGTAGGTGCACATAGCGATTCAACAAGGGATTCGACCCGAGTTCCCAAGGACTCTATCGTTTGTTTGTTGACCTTTGTTTGCTGGGAGAACCGTGAGTATCACGGATCGAACGGAGGGCGGACCATACCTCGTAATTGTCGAGGATAGCGCACAGCCCTGCGGTAACAGATTTGAGAGGAGGGAAGACATCCGAGGCTCTTTCCACCGTGCGGAGGAGCAATTTGGCTGCAGAAGACGCGGTAGATTTCCAGTTTAATTCATCCTTGGGCGCAGTGGCGTCGCGATGGACATCACCAGGAATCGCCGGATTGCCTACGCCATCTGTCAGAGGCAGTGGCTGAGATAGTGTGGTTCACATACCCTCGGATTCTCCACCTCGCAAGATGGGAGGTGTGGGCGTTCTGTTTCGAATGTCTGACTGAGGAGGGGTATCGACCTGGTCCCTCCCTTCTTGGCCAGACCCGGTCTTGGTCCCTATGTGTGGATCCAGTTGTAGACCTTTCTGGTCGGTTTCCCCTTCGCTGACGCGGCCGTCGCTCCCTCCCAAGCCATGTCCCCTTCCCACCACCAACGGCGACATAGACTTAGAATCATCTGGTTGCGCAGCTGGATTGTCTTCTCTCCCACTAGCCTCGCTGTCTTCTCCCCTGACCTCGCCCTTCGCCACGATATCGGCTCCTGATTGCAAAGATAAGGCGGAGCGGTCGAATCCCTCGTCGCCGACGTTGACTCCTCTCTCTCGCTTTTTTCCGATCTTCGACAGTCCGTGCTTCACCTTCTCTCGGGCTTTAGAGAGAGACTTTTGGAAATTCATGTCGTCGCAGGGGCAGTGTGGATGGTAAGATGATGGTTTGACGCGTGTCCGGATCTCCAGCAAGCGCTAGGAGGCACTAACTAGCGCTCGGCCTATACCGATGGGGTCCTTCCACACTCCGCAGATATCTCAAACCATCATTTCCTGTATACGCGCACCCTCCCAGCATCTTCTCTTTTGCCTTCCAGATAGCACGTATTCACCCTTGGTCCTGTCCTTTTTCCAGTTGTTCGTAGAGTGCATTCAATACTATCATTTGTTTCTCGCCGAGTCTTCTGTCAACCATTCGGCCGATCATTTGGCCGACCAGGTTCTCCGTCGTACTGGAACCTCGAAAGATTTTTGGTACCGTCAGCGGACTCCGAGTTTCCCATGACCTTGATGTTCGTCATCGCTCGGTCGAGGAACGAGACCGGAAGGATTTTCTCCAACAGGGCGATCAACAACTCCAGCGTTTCTCACGGAATCCTAATCATCGTTACTGCCCAACGGAGGGGGGAGATCACCACCCCCCGCTTATCCGCCGCTCTGATCCCACTGCCCATTCGTTCATCGGCTCTGCACCTCGGGCTAGACAGGTTGGGGTTGACCGGGAGTGGAAAACGTTGATGAGATGACGTGTTGGGGAGACCACTAGATCACTAAGAACATCCGCCAAATGAAATTGCCCTTGACTTCAACGATTACTAGCTGTGCTGATCTTGCCGCCGAGTCCTTCACTGGGTGATGTGGGGGCGCCCTTGCCAGTCAAAATCTTTTGCCACCCCACAACCGGCAATAGCCATACACAACTTCCCCAAGAACCTTTAGACAGGGCAATCGATGAGGTTATCATCCTAGTTCTAGCCATTGTTGGTCAGAAAATTGCATTTCAGACTGTTCGTTGGTGTCGAAAGCATGAGTCACCTACCCCCACTGATGTGGGGAGCCATGGGCTGGTCGGACGGTCAATGGTGACTTTAACAGGAAACTTTATAAGGAACGGAGTCTAGTGAAAACTGGATTGTCTGCTACAACTATCCGTAACGAAAGCTTCAGGTATTTCGGAAGGAGTCTATGAGATCGTACTACCACAACGCATACGGTTTGTGTTTTCCGTGTGTTTGAACGTTAACCCCAACAAATATGCAGTGATCAGAGGGAATTGACTCAGAGAGAGTCCTCACGTTGAGCGAGCGGTCGCGCAGTACCTGGCACAGCTGTCTGACCCCTCCTCTTCCCCTTTGTCCATCCCACGAAGTTGAATATCGATTTCCGCACGGTGAACCTATTGACAAACATGCTGTGAATGCCGAGCTATGCTTATTCATAGGATTTACGCCCGAGATGCAAATGTGTCGTCGAAGCGTTGGTGACAGGGGAGATGGGTCTAAAGGCGTTTTCGAATTTAAGTCTGGACCCCGGCATAGCAACGGCCCCGAGAACAGATGTCAGCCTTTTTGCTTTTCGGCAAGTGGGGGAAATCATCCCGGACTCACGGGAAACACTATTGGAACCTGAGCGAGTACAAATTCGATCTCGGTCGTAGGTGAACAAGACCAAGGAACAATAAATAACAGTTGACCGCACAACAAACTAGTTGGTTATTGCTTCGGGCGTGGCTTGCAAATAAACGCTATGTTGGGTGGTGGATGCGTGGGTAAGTAATTAAGGAATTCCATGGAGACGGTGCACAAGCACTTACAATTCAAAGTCGGGGTTACAAGCGCGGTGCAGAGAGGCAGGAGATTCCGGGACCCCGCGTTTGGAAGTGGAATCAACTCCTTGGGAATCCCTTCTGTGGCGAGGCGGCGGATGAACGGCAGCGTGTCGGAAGCCGGCCGAGCGGGGAGTCGTCGCCGGGAAGAAGGATCCCTAAGGGGAAATGACTCTGCTGAATGCAGAAGAGAACGTCACATCGGCTCGTCTAGAACTCGGCGGTCCACCAAAGATGCACACTGTCAGAACCCCGGCCGATCCTCTTGTGAAGGATTACGCGTCACGGGCAATCCTCTGAGGTGCGAAACTACTCCTCCAATCCAGAGTGCCCGATTATAACACCTTCGCAAGGACAACCAAGAGCGGTTCCCCTCATTCCCAGAGCGTGGCGAGCGGTTGTTTTTAGATGTGGACGGGAGTTCTTGGCGCAATCGAGTTCTCCGACCAGGAAATCCGACTGGATCATCTGCTACCCGCTGGAATGGACACCCACCATCTCTTCGTCAAATGCGAAGACAATCAACTCTCCCCCTCGCACTCCTGCTGCGCAGCCTGGGGTGGCAAACCCGTGAGTACATCCACTTCCACAAGTCCGTGTCCGCGGTCCCCAGTCTATTCGGAGGCTGACAGTGTTCATAGCCAAATCCAAATAAGTACCCTCACAGGACCTAATCTTGCCAAATTCCGTGGTTCGGGACTGCGACGCAAGCTCTTCAGTACGCGCTTTAACATTTCAGAACTCGCTCCAACTTCCGCTCGTCTAAACGGTCAGTCATCACAACGCTTAAAGCTTGGGACCTGGAGCCTGGGGCCTGAAGAAGGGACGCCAGATCACCGCCTTAGTTCTGTACTTGGAAAGCGATGTGGACGGAACAACCAAGGGTGGGCGACTTCGCGTGGATCTGGTTACGGCGGGCGAGGGTGACAACCACCGTGCACAGTGTGAGTAGCTCGCCGTAATCCTGGCTCCACCAGTGTCACATAACTCATACGCGTTTGCCGACAGAATTCAGTACAATGATCGTTAATCCCCACCCATCACACGACTCGCAATCCGTGCCTACCCACCGTGCTCTTAAAGTTACCATACCTCATCACCGTACGAGAGAAACCAGGGGTAGACGAGGGAGAAAATCAAAAAGCACCCCTAATGATGGTACGACTTCGCGGGCGAGATCGTCAAAGCGGACTGAAATCCTGGGCTCGAGGTCGGGGATCAGGTTGATCCCTATCAAAGAGTCGTTCCAGAAGAGTCAAGAAGCCGCATGTGCCGGCCAGAACCACCGCTCGGTAAGAGGGTATTTTATCCCACAAAGCCGGTGGGATCAGTATCGCGACTTTGCACCAGTTCAGCAGGTTGGAAGCTGGCCAAAGGATCTTCAACGGAGGAACCGCGAGCGATGCGGATTGCCAAGGCTCTCAGATGCAATTTATATGCTAGAGCTTTGGGAAAGAACAAAAAGTTTCTGAGGAGGTGCGCATATATCGACCCAACCAAAACGTTTGATCGCGCTAACCGGAGTCCAGTTCGACGATTATACGCAAAAATCGATCCACGAAGCGTTATAGCTGTTCCGGAAAAGGTTGGCCAGATTTGTTCCCGCGCGGAAAGAAAAAAAATAAGAAAATAATTTTCGACCTCCTCTGCTCGACTCTATCTTCCGTATATCCCAACACAAGGGTCACTTGCCGAGCCCCAACTACTCATATTTGGCCGCCCTGGTCTGTCGCTTTTGTCCGGCGCCTTGTTTTGGCGTGAGTCCTGGGTGGAGGAATAGTCGTTCTGATACCCCTGATTGATTCCCTCGCGCCAGGGCATCACATGTGTCGCTGACCGTTTTCTGAAGACCTCTGTCGCTTACGCCCAGCATCACAGCATCAATCCCATGCAATGAGAAACCGTGCTATATGTTTTGACATGTTTTGGACCATGTGTCAGACGTTCGCTCTCGGTTTCATAAAAATGTAGATCTTGTGCAATACAATCTTCCTCACTCATTGTTCCGGGGCTTTGCCTGATAGTACCAGCAAGGATGTTTCTGCTGGAGACTAAACAGTGTTGCGCATGAGGGAGAGAATCCAGATATGCGCTGGGACAGGACTCTGGGTCGAGAATTTTATTTTATTATTATTTCCTTTGAGAATGACGTCGGCCAACTATTTCTGAATCTGCAATAACTGGATGACCATCATGACGGTAAATCGGCATCCAAGCGAAACGCATGCCGTTCGTGGGAGCTTTGCCTTGGTGGCAGAGAGTAAGGTACATTTCGCCAATCCTCCGCGCCCGTAGCAACTCATCGGGCACAACGAACCGGCTCTGGTCCAGCCGTGCTGTTCTCATCGAAGAAAGGTTGTAGATACCGCCCATCGACGTGGCGACGACAACCGACTCTTACGTCGTCGTTTTCTAGTAAGTAGTAACTTGCATACGGTCATTGCTCCTGGGACCCGGGGAAAGCCCAGTGTGGTTTGAAATAAGGATGCCCTGTTGACAGTTCCCCCTCGCAACCTATGGATTATATTATCCGGAACCATTTCCAACTGAGTCGAATCTAGCAGCGCGTTGTCCGCCCCCACGAGCTTGTGATCATCCCTCATTCGTTGTAGGCCTCTAACCCTCCCCGTTCCCTTTCTATTACGCGCCTTCCGTTTCTTCTCCCTCCATTCCTATCTCTCCTTCTCCCCGTAAAATGTGTGTATGGATAAGCCAGCCGCACTGTTGCGATCACATCACTCCATGTTCAACAGAGCTACGCCACAGACGTTTCCTGGTGAAAACGCGACGGGCTTACTGACGCCACATAACCCCCCCCCCCCGGCGCCACCAACCCCGGCACCGCGGGCCACTGACGCGAACCCTGGCCACCGGCAAAGTTGCGATCGGAGTCTTTGCCACTGATTATCTGTCTTCCCATCCCTTTACTCACAAAAGGGAGGAAAAGGTGAATAAGAGGGTCATATCAAAGTTATACATAAAAACTAAAAACTCACGGGTACTTTCACAGGTTCTAAAAGCAAAAGGCGTGGCGAAAGTGCCCCACTCAAGAGACATCATCACTCAGCTGCCTACTGAGTAACCGAGTCTGGTGGAGGATTTTGAATGGGAGAACTCAATGCTTCGACTCAAAACCCACTCCAAAACCGAGTCGAGTCCCCTTCCGGGCAGTCGAAGGGATACTGGGAATGCTGATGAAGCGACTGAAGTAAACAAATGGGATCGCGATCTTGCTGATGTACCAACGAGCTGGCATAAAAGCCCTCGGAGAGTTCGTCCCCTCCTGACACTGAAGCTCTTTCACCCCACTCTTCGGCAGGAGAGATGTTTGACCGCTTCCTGACGATTTTGGCACTTACCGGACTAACATTCGCCACCGCTTGCAATGAATACCGTCCGGCCTGCGAGGCGGTCGATGCCGCGATATCCGACGCGTCCAAGGTCTACTATCCGGGTGAGTACGAGTGTCAGCGACTGTCACGATGGTAGCCCCGGAGCTCATACATGGACAGGCGACCCATTATACGCCAAAGGGAACTACCATTACGCCGTATCTAGTCAAGAAGACCCTGCCTGCGTGGTGGAACCTGGCACCCCAGAGGATGCCGGCAAAGTCGTGCGTCCATTTCATTCGGCGTCATCCAGCATCCTTCGCCTCTCTCGCTAATGCGATTCACTCTTTCTAATGACCAGCTCAAAGTGATTGGTGCTACGAAAACTCCGTTCGCAGTAAGTGACCACCGCCCAAGTTCTTATGACCCCGCGTCAAGGTCAAATGTCTGATTCCACTCCCCGACCTGTCAGGTGAAGAGTGGTGGCCACATCATGAATCCCGGGTTCTCTTCGACCAAGGGAATCCACATCTACACCGGAAAGTTCTCTCAAGTGACATATGATCCAACGTCTGGCACCGTCGTGGTCGGAAGTGGCCTGATCTGGGACACTGTCTATCAGCGACTCCAAGAACATAATGTCATCGTTGTTGGTGGGCGTGTGACTGGGGTGAGTGAGCGCCGCGACTCCCTCGGTCGGGTCATCCTCAACCCTGTCACGTAACAGGTCGGTGTAGGCGGCCTTCTACTCGGCGGAGGTTGGTCTCCGGAGCTCCTCCGCCACTTTGTACGCTGACCTATCGCCGATAGGATATTCCTACAAGACCAATCAATATGGCCTTGCTATCGACACCATCGTCGGCTTCAATTTGGTCCTGCCCAACGGCACAGTCACTTACGTGACCCAGTCGACTCACCCCGACCTCTTCTTTGGATTGAAGGGAGGATTCAACAACTTCGTGAGTCGTTCTCTGCGGCACCATTACTGTTTGGTTCAACCCACCGTGTTCCAGGGGATCGTGACGGATTTCACGATGACGGCGTTCCCGCAGACTGAAGTATGGGTACGGACAGTCCACTTTGTCCTCTTTCACCAAGACGGTGTTAACTCTATTTCAGGGAGGGGGAATCACGTACCTCGCTTCTAACTTCGATCAAGTTCGCACCGCTATTGCGGATTTCTCGGTCTATTCCCAGGATCCAAAGGCTGTGATCATTCCCGTGTTCTCCAGCCAAGCAGGGAGTCAGATCATCACCCAGCTGGTCTTTTATGATGGCCCGGCTCCGCCACCTGGCACCTTTAACAACTTCACAGATATTCCATCCAATTCGAGCGACCTGAAGGTCCGCTCATACGTTGACATGATCTTGAGCGGTGACAGCAACTCTACCGCTGGTCTTCGGTGAAGTGACTTCAGGTCCCGTTCCTCGACTTCTCTTCTAATCTTCTTCTATAGTGGTTCCTTCCAAATGCTGGGCGTTAACCACTTCAGTGAGACCCTCCTGAAAGCGGTTGAGGGCGAGATGACGGTCAGGGGAACGTTCTCTCGTCTTTGAACAACACTCAAACATTCTCCATTCCACAGTACTGGACGGCCAACTTGACCCCAAAGGGTGGAATTTCCTTCACGTACGCCGTTGAACCCTTCGTCCAAAGCTACCTCTCCCACGCAAACTCGCCATCAGCCTTTCCAAGCTCATCCGCTCGCCAACCGGGCAAGGCTCCCAATCCGCTTCTCATATACTTCTGTTGGGATAACCCTCTCTACGACGGCGAGTTCGTTGCAGCTGCGGAAGAGTCTGCGAACCGCCTCTCGGCCGTTGCCAAGGCAGAGGGAATACTCTCTGACGACCCTCTGGCACTGTACGGGAACTACATGAACGCCAAAACGCCTCTCGTCGATATCTATGGGGACAATTTGCCAAGGTTGCAAGTACTCAAAGCCCGGATCGACCCCAACAATGTCATGGGTTTGACAGGCGGATTCAAGTTTTGATTGTTGGTCGAATATACCCCAGCCATCCCAGCGGTTATATGTCAATTCCTTCTCCTATTTGTGTGTACGAATTTCTTATGCCCTAGATACACCTCGGTTGTTACAGATTCAGCCGCACTTGGGTGAAGTTACTGGGCCAATAATGAGATCCCGATGTACATTTACACCCCCCCTGTTCGATGATATTGTCCCCAGAGTGCTGTTATTACGTGAAGCTCTGCTTTATCTCCTCGGTTTCGAAAAGTGTGATACGTGATAGGCCGGTATTGCGTGACAATCCATATAAACACCCGAAAGTGTGGAAATCCCGGGGTGGTCGAGTGATCCCCGCCGCATACAAGTGGTATGAGTAAATCGACCCTGAAGATATCCAGTACAGAAACTGGCTCTCTGAACTAGGGGATCCGACTGGATTGTCTGTTACCCGCTGGAACGGGTGCCCGCCATCTCTCTGCTAAATGGCGAGGCAATCAGTACATTCTCCAATACTCACGTGCTCCTGGGGTGGAAAAAATGTAGTCATCTGCCCCCACAAATACGTGTCCACGGTCGCCCGTCTATTCAGAGGCTGCCAGTATCTACAATCAAACCCAAATACCCTCACCGGACCTGATTTCGCCGAATTCTGCGGCTTGGGACTACCGTAACGCAAGGTCTTCAGTACACGCCTCAACCGGTAGGCTGGATGAGAGGTTTAGCGTACTCTGGAGTGTATGCACACATCTCAAGTGGGATGGGGGCCGCCCAGATCACCCTGCTCGGGTCTGCCACGCTGAGAGTAAGTTGTTTGTGCAACAGAACAACCAGGATCAAGATCGCTGCGGAATGGTTGAGTGACGTCGCCAACTTGGTCAAACATATCAAGTTGATTCCGTGTATAAGTTTGACGAGGTGGTCAGTGCGTACGACAAGATTTTGACCGATTGCGGCAGGGGTAAAGTTGTCGTAGAGGTTGTTTAGACCTCAGTGGCATTTTGTATGCAGTATAGACCTTGTGTTCTCATCTTTCGGTCGCAATGTCCGAACGCCCGATCCCCGAGCCAATCATATCCTCCATCTGACATGTTGCTGGGAGCCACTTCCGCTGCCCGGAACCACATTTCCGTCCAAATCCCTACCCTGCTCAACCTCTCGAGGCCGGTCATGGATCCGTAAGCCCTCCTACCGGAGAAAATGTTTTGGCGTTTCCCGCGGCGCAAGGTCTCTCGCGATGCAAACGACTGGCAGGATACCCAAAACCGTGATTGAGAAGGTCATCCAGAAGTATTCCATTGAGCTTCCGGCTGTAAAGGTCGTCAAGGCTGGAGATTATGTTATGATTCGCCCTGGGCACGTTGTGACGCGTAGTAACACCGGCCCAGTCATCTCAAAGTATGTCGCCGTCGCCGTGCCATGCGCATGTCAACACAAATTTACTGACCAGCGGTCCTACCCGTCGTGATGGAAAGCCAGATTCACCGGACTCTGTGCTACGAAAGTATACGGCATCAGACAGCCCGCAAGGCTATTGGTCCCAACCCGTTCTGGAAGGTCTGAACTTGCCGCAACAAGATCCTTGATTCGTTATTCGCTCACAACGTTGTAACTTCAGGCTATTTCAACTCCGTCAGCGACGCTCTGGAGATCAAGGCTAGGACGCATTCGATCAACGAAAAATCACTCACGCCGCCGAACTGCAATTTGTACTCTGTCAACTACTCGCTGAGGTGGGTGCACAGCCATAACGGCACTCTCATCACCGCAACCTCATACTACCCTAGACGTCCGCCTCGAGGATGGAATTGATCATCATCCTGCTTATCGCCGTGGAGGTCATCATTGTATGTTTTTGTTTTCCCCGTGGAAATATCAGACTTACCTCCCTCCTGCAGTGTCTCGTCAGAGATGGCCCGGAAGTGTGGGACATACTATTCCACTCCAGAGACGAGGATCATGGCAAGATAGTGGAAATCAAGGACGAACCCTCGTCCTCCGCTATCACCAAGGCCACTTAGATTGAAGATAGACTAGTAACATTTCCATATCTCACTCAGTATAATCGCATTTGCTCGCCGCTCATTCGTGTTTTGTTTTTTTGTAGCATTTGATATCTGTATCCCTTGAATCATATCCCCCACCCGCGTCCCCTCTTCTGTGTCTGTGTTCCTGAACCCGGTTTCGTGTGCCATTCGAAGGCAGAAGGCAGCACGCTACCATCAGGAAGTTGTAGCTTGAACTGCATCTCACATGGTCGTTTTTCCACAACCTGGCTGCGTGAATGTAGCTGGGAGCGAAAACACCTGATTCCCGCGCATCCTGATTGACAGATCGCAGCAGGTTTGCGAGTGCCTCATACACTTGGTAGAGTGTGTTAGCAATCACTTTTGGAGACCCGTAACACCCGAGCCACCGTAATCCATCCTGTTTCCGGTACATCCAATCGTTCTGCACCGCAGAAGCCCGGCACCAGGAACCTGCAACTGTCCGAACATTTTGGGGCGCTGCACCACGAAAGATGATCGTCATCCACCTCCTCAGTCTCAGGTCATGATCCGAATTTGTGCCAGCTCTCTGGAAGGTTTTGCTGACTCGTTCCGATGTTTGGGGTATCCAAATATCTCGTTCGGAGGCGTGGGCAACTTCTCGGTACATGGGTGATGGTGGGCACTCGGATCAACCCCTTGTGTCCTTCGATTTCAAGAACCTCGATCGCCATTGATCGGAAGCCCCGTGGAGGTGGCTCTCCCTGTTTGGATTGCGGCCACGTTCCAGGCGAGTGCTCATTGGCCGTTTGGGACCATCGGGCGTAAAATTCTACCCGCCCAACGTCGAGCTACTCCAGAGACAAATGAAACAATCATACAGCGGTACACCGCTCATTCTCCACAACCGGGAAATTGATTATGATTGGCTGTTTTCATTTTGTGAATGTACAGCTTTACTGTCTGCTGAAAGGGCCCTTCGCCTTTGAGCTCCTTAATACTCGTCTCGCATCCGAGCGATATGTACCAACCTGATTACTCATCCACCACCTCTCGGGATACATACGATAGCCGCGATAAGCAGTGACACGACTGATCGCTGGTTGGATGTAGTATTCTCCTGATCACACACGTGGGGTACGTTCAGACAGGGATGGCTAAGGCACGAACCTTATGAACCCAGCCAGTAATGACCAAGTACCCCTACCTAATTTCTCCACGAGGTACACTGCTTGAGGCTCCACATGCGGACGGCTGGTACCTACGTTCCCGCTCATTGACCTCCATCGGTGCAGTTTGGTTCGGTATGGAAGTGGGGTGTTTACTGGGGGTTCTGCTCCCACTCCTGAGGTAGCCCAATGTGGATCTACGAGGGCGGTTCGAGGCGATGGTGTACACCAGTTCGAGATCACATTGGGGCCGTTGACTGAACCTTCGTGCCTCGGGGACTTGTCTGTAATCCGATGTTGACGATGGAGCGTTCAGGGTTTCATCGTTCGTTAACCTCGGCTAGACCTGATGAACCATCTAATTGGAGCCTTCCGAAACATCGGCGACATCCCAACACCGTTTTTTCTTCCTGTCGAGCACACGAGGGAGGCCCTGTGATGATAGGAATAGACATCCTATGATGTTACGTACCGGAGGTTCACAAACTGATCGTCCCAGTTTTCTCGGTCGGTAGTTCTTTGATGCGCTGGATCTGATGTAATGTCTCTTCGTGACCACGCTCGTCTGGACTGGGGCTGGTCCTCGCGAACCGCTCGGGGCCGCACGGGTTTACGAATCCAAATGTCCTTGGCATTCCAGAGTCATACGTACGGCTTGGTTCTTCGCCACCAGATGAACGCTGGATTAATCATCACTATGATTACATGCTATCCCATTTCCTCTGAGGAGGCGTGCGGGAGGAAGCCGGAAGCATTACTCCTAAACCTACGGATGAAGGTAAGTTAAGTTACAAGCCTCACGACCACCAGTACGGTACCGCATCAGGATCCGGTGCGGTCCGGACTTTGCTGAACCAATCAGAGTATGGCATTTGGCAGGTGGGCGGCGCGCGTTACGATCGCCCTTTATCGGACATTTCCAGGAGGGTGCATCGCTCGCCAGGCATCAAACCCTTGCTGGGTTGTCACGTGAGAGCTGTACGGTGCGGTTTTGTCGTGGATCCAAGTCCTTTTGTCCCCGGCGCCCCGGGGGTAGAGTATTGACAGCTCCGAGCCCTTGCCCTAGCTTTACAGTGTCCCTTCGGATTAGGAATCGAAGTTCACGGTCTGCACGGTGGATCGGCCTCGGTACCCCCCTCCATCTGGGGTGCAAAATACGAGAATGGATGAACCCCAGTTTTTTTCTTGCCTCCCGGTCCTGTTTCGAATCCCAAAGTCCCGAACCACCGGCATTCGGGTAATCGCAGAGCCCTTTCAAACCCCAGATCGACATCGGGATCCTGATTTACTGTGTCACCCACTCGGGGGAACAAACTGGGTACGCGAGCGAGCGAGCAGAGTCAATATTGATTATTTAACATAGGGAGTCACCCACCACACATGTATCGTATGTCGATGAAGATTCTCGTCTGCGCACCGTTTAGTCACTGTGTTTTGGGTTGCGTATCAGCCACTGACAACCGTAGTTTGAGACGTACCAAGCACAGTGAGCTTGCTTACCAAGAGCAAGCTGAGACACGATTCTGGACCGCTCCATGCTTCAGACCGGCGAAGGAGCCCAGACTGCGGCTCTAAACCCAATCAAGGCGGAATCAAAATATCGCAACCACTGTGTGGCTGAGCCGCCGGACGAACTGGACCCAAAGGGAAAGGATATCTCCGCTGGTGCCGGGGATTGGATGAGGCTGGCATAGGGACCAATCAAAACAACTCCGCCTTCTCAAAATCCAGGCGAAGAATTGGGAGGCGCTGGTCACACAATGGGTAGGGTTAAGGATGATGTCACTGTCCGGTTCGCAACGGTCTTTCGAGATGTACCGCACCCAGATCTGAGATTGACACCTCGTTTTTTTTTCTCCCACCTATCCGCTCGTGAATGGCGAACGGTTCGGAGGCTCGAATGGAGCGAGGGTGAGAAAGGATTGCCCCTGTGGTATGGCGAGAAATTAAGATATACCTGGTGTAGTTATTGTGCGATGCAGGGGATCATATATGTGGTTACCTCTGGGATCATACAAAGGCGTGATGTTCGCAAGAATCACAGAGCGGGCTGCGGCTGTGCTGTCATCCGGATTTGGAAAGCTGTCCCTTGATGTTATTGAAATCGAACCACTCACAGAGTCCGTCGGAATCGCCCGGACGATCTTCATCCTGAGCTCATTGCCTGCCTGCTGGCACACACAACCCTCTCCACTTCCGCAGCTCGGGAAACAATGGGCGAGAATTATCCCGGCAGACGAAATAGGAACATTTCCATCAGTTTGGCTTCAATACCAACGGTTTTCCATTGGACGTTTCCTTTTTCTCCTGGTGGTCTGCGGAAAGGCCATTCCTCCGGAACTGTCGGGATACTAGCAGTCTCACTCACCCGCTGAGAGGAAGAGCAACCTAAGGTCCTTATGTATCGGTTCGCCTGCGGGCGCGCACAAATGTAGTCCTCCCACATACTTTCGCTGCACAGCTCTACCACCCCACACGGAACCTTGATCATCACCCCCCAGTGCCCCATTGGCCCCCGTCTGAGCTGGCACTTCCACCGCTAATTCCCGGTGCCGTGGTTTATGGGTTTCCCTCTCGCGCGCTGGAGCCAGATAAGCACTGGCTGAGCCTGATGGCTGATGGCGCCTCCCCTCCCGTGCCGGGGGGCTTGGAAGATAATCTTATTCAATCCACCTCTATTTACCTGTAATGTCCAATCTTGATTTGGCTGTAGCTGACGGACTTATCTTGTTTTTCCCCCCTAGCAGTTCGGCAGCACGCGCTGATCTCAGATCCACTTATCCCATTGCGACGTCCGTATATATAACCCCCCGTCCCGAAGTCCAGGATTCTTCAGCATCCCCTCCGTCCCTTGGCCGTCCGCCACTACCACCACCACCACTTCTTCCAACTCCCCACTCTCCCCCCTCACTACCTGAACTGTCATAATGGCACCCTCGACCCCCACCAAGGTCCAATTCTTGGACCCGGCCAATAACACCATAACACCACTCGAGCCGCTCACCCCGCCTGTGAGCGTTCCACCCTCACCTCGCTTGGGGACCATCGATCTCCCTCCCACTTCCTCCGGTTACTGCACCCCCACCTCCCCTGAATCAATTGGGTCCCCATTACAACAACTGGCACAACAGGAAACCCGCATACACTACAGCCTGTATCAGGCGAACGACCTTCAATTCGATGCTGGGATGACCTTGCAGCCTCGCCTGGTTTCCCACGACGCACCCACGGGCCGCTCGTCCCCGTTTTTCGAGTACGATACCGCCATCCTGGCTGAAGCAGCCACCTCCCCTCCCCTCCCCTCCATACTCCTCGTATGCGACAACTTGCCGTGGGAGATCCGAGTGTCATCATCCCTTCCCAACCTCTTCGTCACCCTCTACGACGTTCTCCAGACCGTTCACGTGAGCCTCCGGACTCCCGTCGTTCCTGCCGAGTGGCCCATGTGCGGGACCCCACAGGATCGGGAGGTCATCCTTCAGACCTTTGAGAGGCGCGTTAGGAGGTTGTCGAACGAATTTACTCGGGCAGAGGAGAGCGCCAGGTCTGTGAGGAGAGTTGATTGTTTGAAGGGGATGACGAGGCTCGTTCGCATTACGCCCTCTGATGACCCGGAAGTCTTCGTTATGGAGTGGGGATGCCCTTGATGGACGGAGGGGTTCCTCCTTCATTGAGGTCTGCACCCATATCCATTCTTCTCCTATCTTCCAGTCGCGTGAACTGGTGCTCATCCGTGACTGACCTTTCGCCGTCTCCTGCCTTCTTTTTCTCGTTTCGGTTCTACCTCCTCTTCTCGTTTCCTATTTCTCTTAGGCTTTATCTCTTTAATGGGACCATGTTATGTATCTCTTATTTGATGAGTTATTATGTGTGTTCTCCGTTGTGTCTCGGTCCTCATCCCACGTTTGTTGTGGGTGACGTGCACACGCACGTCTGGTCTGATGAACCATCGTCTCGGAATCTCTCCTTGGTTATCTTCTCATCCTCTCTCATCATGTCTTTGTTGTAATGGCTTCACTTCATCGTCTCACGCCTCACTTTCATCATCAAACCTCAAAATCTACCCCCATGTTGTGCATCACGCATTCTGATTATTACAGTACACAGCTTTCACGCCTTGGCCTCAGCCCACGTCCTCACTATCCATCCTAAACTTCTCACTCTCTCCCTTATATTCTTTTGGTATCTTACACATCATAACCGTTTGTATATAAAGACTCCCCTCTGTACACTCCCTGTCACGTCCGCGGACGTCTCATCACGTCACCTCATAAAATCAATAAACCCACGAGATCCGGGGGATCTATTACCAACCCTGTCATGGCGTGGACGATCTAACTGAGTGAGGCTAGCGGAGACGTCTATGTAGAGATGCAAGGTTTATTTCAATCTATTGCGCCGAGGCGCAGGCTAGGGCCCCTCCCCCCATATTTAATCCTAAGAATTTCATAACTTTATACTCATTGATTAAATGCCGAAGCCTGAATTAGGGAATTTCAGAGGTACATAATGAGAGAAATTGACAACAATGAGAACGGAACGTGACCGGGGTGGTGGTGAGGGGATCCATGCATATTGTGTAGTAAAGGAAACGAAAATCAGGAAAGGTGAGAGGGAGGAGAGAAAGTAGCTGTGAAGGGGATGAACTAAGACAAGAACGCAAGGGGAACTAGAGTAGAAGGGGGAGGAGAGACCAAGAAAACACCGGTAGTAACCGGGAGATCACATCCCGGGCTTGGGTGGTCGTTTCCTAACTTCATCCTCCTTACACCCATGTAGCAACACCTTGTTCCGCTGCGAAGGCACATTCCCCTCATGTCCTTTCGACCAGTCATACGCAACCGCATAAGCGAATATTGTCCCCGTGAAGGACATGCTGACGGTCGGGCTCGGTACGGCATTAAATACTGGTAAATTGAAAGTACGAGCATATACGGGAAGAAGATTGTTTAGTTGTTGGTTCGAGGGGGCGACGAATGAATAAGGCGCTTTTACTTTCCAGTGAGTGAGGGAAATCATCTTGGGATCGCGGGAAACTATTGGAACCTTAGCAAAAACAGTCGTAGGCGAACAAGATCGAGGAGCGATAATGAATAACATTTGAAATTTGACCGTCAAACAAACACGACTAGTTGGTCACCGTTCCGGATGTGGATCCAGATAACCCATCGAAGGCCCAGTGCGCCCGCAGATAAATGCTATATTGGGTGGTAAATGCGCAGGAAAGTAACTAGAGATACCAATGAAGACAGTACTCGAGCACAACGAAAAGTCAGGGTTACAAGCACGTCGTGGAGGCGTATGTAACCCCGTGACCGCGCGTTCGGAAAGTGGGAGCAACTCCTTGGGAATTCCTACTATCGCGAGGCGTCGACGTACGGGGAAGTTGGCACTCGCAAGAAAGCGGTGGATGAACGGCAGTGTGTCGGAACCGGCAAGAGGAAGGATCACTAGAGGCCAAGTGGTGTCCAATGCAGAAGAGGATGTCGTGGGTAGGGTGCGTCGGCTCGTCTAGAACTAGATGGCCCATCGAAGGTGCGGAACCTCGCCCAGTCATCTTGTAAAGGATCGCGGAAACCCCTCTGAAGCAGATGTGAGATACGGATGAAGGGGTAACCCAGGGTGTTCGGCCACGTACAGAAATTCCTCCTCAACTCCGGCCTCCGACTCTACTAACCCCAAAAACTGAAACCACCTTCGTTATCAAGGATTCGGGCTTCGCCCTCGTCCATCTCGGCGAAGTCGTAGCTGACTTTGAGATCCTACAGGTCTCCTGTAGTGAATGGATGTATTAGTGTGTAACTTGTATAAGATCGAAATCCACGCACTCTCGTCGTACTCGCCCTGAGCAGTGTCGTCCATGCTCTCCATCTCCCTCAACCTCTTCATGGGGAGCTCCCTCTGCATCTTCTCGCTCTTCTTTAACCAAGCTTTCGCACTATCTACGTCGTCATCGAGGTCACCGAGAGTCGCACCCTTGAGTCCCGCGCCCAGCTCTCGTCTATTCCTCACCCTACGGGAATAGCGCGTAAGGTAAAACGCCTCCAGAGCCCATGGCTTGACACTGGGGGCAGCGTGGGAGGGAAACCGATAGAAGTGTTTGTTGAGAAGCCATGGAGCGGATTGTGCACTCGCTTGACTACTTGATCCTAGATCCTCCTGAAAGGTGGAAAGAGGCACGGATCAGAGAGCTAGTGAGGCCTGAAAGTCGGTAAGCAAACGTACTTTTTCTCCCTATCTCGAGCTTCCTTCTCGCGTTATTTCACAGAGTTGTCCTCCGGTCGCTTCTCCGCCAAATCGATTGGGTTTTGTCGTCCGTCAACGGCTTGAAACCGAGCGCAATTCGGTGCTTGTTGATCTCTTCCAAGATGATGCCCTCTTCGTGGACATGACTAGAGTGGGAGAGAGGCGCGGTGGTGGTGGTGGTCGAAGGTCCGTTTCAAGAACTCGATCACGTCATTGTTTCCGACATCTCGACCATGGCGTCGTCCAGACCAAGCTGGGATGTCAACCTGACCGTCCCGAGGTTTACCTCGAGGGTTGGTCCGAAGGTGGTGAGAGAAGTTGTGTCTATGGCGAAACGAGAGGGGGTCAGGTGGACGTGGAGCGAACGGCCGTGCTTGCGCTCGCCATCATGAATCTTCCTCGTTCGTTCTTCTGATCTGGCGCGTCAACCAAATGTTTAGGAAAGCGCATTGGAGTGGAATTCACTGCTTGTGACCGCTTGCGCTGATCGTGGACCACAGTGGAATATTGGAACACGGGTATGCGTCTTTCATTGTCCTCGTCGTTTCTCCCACTTACAGGCCCTCAAGCAGGGTCACGGTAGACAGGAGGTCTGATCTATATTACGACCCAACGCCCCTGACCGGCAAGGAGCCAAGACCTGACTCGTCTGACAAGGGTGGCGAGCAATCGGATCGTGCAGGGCAGATGCCCCACACGTCTCAAAAGTCATATCCTCTGGACATGCACTCGCGACATCACCGCACCTATCGGCAGTAACTTCGACCGATGGACGAACAGATGCAATCTCCCAATATGTCACAGCATCATCCCGGGATGATGAGTGGCTTTCCAGGGGGGTCGCCGTGTGTGGTACAACGGCAGGTTTCTCCAGATCAATCCTACGGAGGCGGTTTCTGACGCACTTGTGGCCGCCACAGATGGGTGGTATGCCCCAGGACCATGCCATGTCACCCGATGTCCGAAGGAGAGTTTCACGGGCGATGCCAGACGAACACCAGATGTATGACGTGTAGGATTGTATTTTCATGTTCTCCTATACTCTGGAATTCTACGGAACGTTTGAATTATCTTCAGTGCCTTTCTACCTGAACGCAGCGTGCGACTTTTGTGGGTCTCCTTCCCCAGAAACTACAGCGGGAGATGGAACCCCGGCGCTTTGGCGGTATGCACCTTTCGCGACGGCGACGTCTTCCCGTCTTGCTTGCGCATGCAACGCCAATCCCAATCAAACCACCAGAACGGCCCTGGTATATCGATCGAACTTGGTGGGGACCGTAATTATTTAACCCTGCCTTGACGGTAACTGTGCGTTAACTGGATGATCATCATGACGGTAAATCGGCATCCAAGCGAAACACATGCCATTCGTTGGAACTCTGCCCCGGTGGCAGAGAGTAAGGTACATTTCGTCAATCCTCCGCACTCGTAGCAACTCATCGGGCACAACGAACCGGCTCTGGTCCAGCCGTGCTGTTCTCATCGAAGAAAGGTCGTAGATCCGTTCTTCGACGTGGCGACAACAATCGACTCTTACATCGTCGTTTTCTATTAAGTAGCAACTTGCATACGGCCATTGCTCCTGGGACCCGGGGAAAGCCCAGTGTGGCTCGAAATAAGGGTGCCCTGTTGACACTTCCCCCTCACAACCTATGGATTATATTATCCGGAACCATTTACAACTGAGCCGAATCTAGCAGCGCGTTGCCCGCCCCACGAGCTTGCAGTCATCCCTCATTAACGTTGGTTGCGGGCTCTAACCCTCCCCGTTTCCTTTATATTACGCGCCTTCCGCTTCTTCTCTCCATTCCTGTCTCTCCTTCTCCCCGTAAAATGTGTGTATGGATAAGCCAGCCGCTCTGTTGCGATCACATCACTCCATGTTCAACAGAGCTGCGTCACAGACGTTTCCCGGTGAAAACTATGACGGGCTTACTGACATCACATACCCCCCCGGCACCGCGGGCCACTGATGCGAACCCTGGCCACCAGCAAAATTGCAATCGGAGTCTTTGCCGCTGATTATCTGTGTTCCCATCCCTTTACTCACAAAAGGGAGGAAAAGGTGAAAAAGAGGATCATATCGAAGCTATACATAAAAACTAAAAACTCACGGGTACTTTCACAGGTTTTAGAAGCAAAAGGCGTGGCGAAAGTGCCCCACTCAAGAGACATCGACACTCAGCCGCCTACTGAGTAACCGAGTCGGGTGGAGGATTTTGAATGGGGAACTCAACGTTTCGGCTCGGACCCAGCCCAAAACCGAGTCGAGTCCCCTTCCGGGCAGTCGAAGGGATACTGGGATTGCTGATGAAGTGACTGAAGTAAACAAATGGGATCGCGATCTTGCTGATGCTGCCGTCGAGCTTGCATAAAAGCCCTCGGAGAATTCGTCCCCTCCCGACACCGAAGCTCTTTCACCCCACTCTTCGGCAGGAGAGATGTTTGACCGCTTCCTGACGATTTTGGCACTTACCGGATTAGCATTCTCCACCGCTTGCAACGAGTACCGTTCGGCCTGCGAGGCGGTCGATGCTGCGATATCCAACGCGTCCAAGGTCCACTATCGTGGTGAGTGCGAGTGTCAGCAACTGTCACGGTGGTTACCCCGGAGCTCATTCACGGACAGGCGACCCATTATATGCCAAAGGGAACTACCATTTCGCCGTATCTAGTCAAGAAGACCCTGCGTGCGTGGTGGAACCTGGCACCCCAGAGGATGCTGGCAAAGTCGTACGTTCATTTCGTTCGGCGTCATCCGGCGCCCTTCGTCGCTCCCGCTGATGTGATTCACCCTTCTGATGACCAGCTCAAAGTGATTGGTACTACGAAGACTCCGTTTGCAGTAAGTGATCACCGCCCAAGTTCCTGTGCCCCCGCGTCAAGGTCAAATGTCTGACTCCACTCTCCGGCCTGTCAGGTGAAGAGTGGTGGCCACACCATGAATCCCGGGTTCTCTTCGACAAGGGGAATCCAGATCTACACCGGAAAGTTCTCTCAAGTGACCTACGATCCAACATCTGGCACCGTCGTGGTCGGAAGTGGCTTGATCTGGGACACTGTCTATCAGCAACTCCAAGAACATAATGTTATCGTGGTTGGTGGGCGTGCGACTGGGGTGAGTGAGCGCCGCGACTCACTCGGCCGGGTCATCCTCAACCCTGTCATGTAACAGGTCGGTGTAGGCGGTCTTGTGCTCGGCGGGGGTTTGTCTCTGGAGTTCCTCCGCCACTTTGTACGCTGACCTATCGCCGATAGGATATTCCTACAAGACCAATCAATATGGCCTTGCTATCGACACCATCGTCGGCTTCAATTTGGTCCTGCCCAACGGCACAGTCACTTACGTGACCCAGTCGACTCACCCCGACCTCTTCTTTGGATTGAAGGGAGGATTCAACAACTTTGTAAGTCGCTCTCTGCAGCGTCATTACCGTTTGGTCCAACTCACCGTGTTCCAGGGGATCGTGACAGATTTCACGATGACGGCGTTCCCGCAGACCGAAGTATGGGTACGGACAGTCCACTTTGACCTCGTTCATCGAGACGGTGTTAACCCTATTTCAGGGAGGGCCAATCACGTACCTCGCTTCTAGCTTCAATCAAGTTCGCACCGCCATTGCGGATTTCTCGGTCTATTCCCAGGATCCAAAGGCTGTAGTCATTCCCATCTATGCCAGCCAAGCAGGGAGTCAGATTATGACCCAGTTGACCTTTTATGATGGCCCAACTCCACCACCTGACACCTTCGACAACTTCACAAATATTCCATCCAATTCGAGCGACCTGAAGACTCGCTCATATGTTGATATGATCTTGAGTGCTAACACCAATTCTACGGCTGGTCTTCGGTGAAGTCACTTCAGTACCCGTTACTTGGCTCCTCTTCTGATATTCTTCTATAGTGGCTCCTACCAAATGCTGGGCGTTAGCTACTTCAGTGAGACCCTCCTGAAAGCGGTTGAGGACGAGATGACGGTCAGGGGAACGTTCTCTCGTCTTTGAACAACACTCAAACATTCTCCATTCCACAGTACTGGACGACCAACTTGACCCCAAAGGGTGGAATTTCCTTCACGTACGCCGTTGAACCCTTCCTCCAAAGCTACCTCTCCCACGCAAATTCGCCATCAGCCTTTCCAGCCCCGTCTGCTCGCCAGCCAGGCAAGGCTCCTAATCCACTCCTCGTATACTTCTGTTGGGACAATTCCCTCTACGACGGTGAGTTTGTTGCAGCTGTGGAAGAATCTGCAAACCGCCTCTCGGCCGTTGCCAAGGCAGAGGGAATACTGTCCGACAACCCCCTGGCGTTGTACGGGAACTACGTGGCCGCCAAAACGCCTCTCGTCGACATCTATGGGGACAATTTGCCAAGGTTGCAAGCACTCAAAGCCCAGGTCGACCCCAGCAGCGTCATGTGTTTGACAGGCGGATTCAAGTTTTGATTTTTTGTCGAATGTGCCCCGGCCATCCCAGCATCTGTGTATCAATCCCTTCTCCTATTCATGCGTACGAATTTACTATGTCCTAGATATCGAGATACACCCGAGTTGTCGCAGATTCAGCCGCACTTGGGTGGAATTACTGGATCACTAAAGAGATTCAGAGATAAACTTGAACTTCTGTTCGATATTATTTTCCCTGGAGACACAAGTTGGGAAGATTGATCGAATGAACGACGGCCCTGGTCGACAGCACCATAATAGAGTGAAATTCCTGAAGCGATTCCCGCACTCTAAAATGAATCTGGATACCTGTCCCGTGAGGTGGGCTTCCTGTCCATGGCCCAGATAAACGGCGAGGAACTTGATGGAAAGGGGAATAATTTGATGATTGAACGCATCCTCGGCACGACCTTGGGATCTTCTCGAGCTAGGGTCAACAGCCTCGTCGGGAAAAACAGAGGCATTCGTGTTGACGTTTATAATTTTTAAACACGATGAGAGGAATGTGGAGATGAACGGGATCAGAGAGCCACCAACCCAACGCCGGTGACCCCCGCAATGCAAAACGCAGGGGGGGATGGGTGCTACTCGGAGTGGTCTCACTCGCGCACGTAAGATCGGCGAAGTTGGCACTCGCAAGAAAGTGGTGGATGATCGATGAACGGTAGTGTGTCGGAACCGGCGGGAGGAAGGATCACTGGAGGCCAAGTGGTGTTCAATACAGAAGAGGATGTCGTGGGTAGGGTGTCGGCTCGTCTAGAACTAGATGGCACATCGAAGGCGTACTGTCGGAACCTCGTGAAGGATCGCAGACAGCCCTCTGAAGCAGATGTGAGACACGGATGAATGAATAACCCAGGGTTGCTCGGCCACGTACATAAATTCCCCCACAGCTCCAGCGTCAGCCTCCGACTCTACCAACCTGAAAATTTGAAACAATCTTCATTATCGAGGATTCGGCTATCCTTCAACGTCAAGATTCGGGCTCCGGCCCCGTCCACCCCGGTGAAGTTGTGGCTGACTTTGGTATCCCACAGGTCTCCTGTAGTGAATGGATGCATTAGTATGTGACTTGCGTACTAGGATCGAGATATACGCACTCTCGTCGTACTCGCCCTGAGCAGTGTTGTCCATGCTCCCCATCTCCCTCAACCTCTTCGTGGGAAGCTCCCTCTGCATCTTCCCGCTCTTCTTTAACCGAGCTTTCGCACTATCTACGTCGTCATTGGGGTAACCGGGAGTCGCATCCTTGAATCCAGCGCCCAGCTCTCGCCTGTTCCTCACCCTACGGGAATAGCGCGGAAGGTAAAACGCTTCCTGAACCCATGGCTTGACACTAGGGGCAGCGTGAAAGGAAGGACGATAGAAGTGTTTGTTGAGAAGCCATGGAGCAGATTGTGTACTCGCTTGGCTATTTGATCCCAGATCCTCCTGAAAGGTGAAAGGGGGCACGGGTCAGAAAGCTAGTGAGGCCTGTAAGTTGTTAAACGTACTTTTTCTCACTATCTCGAGCTCCCTTCTCGCGTCGTTTCGCATAGTTGTCCTCTGCTCGCTTCTCCGCCGAATCGACTGGGTCTTGTCGTCGGTCAATGGCCTAAGACCGAGCGGAATTCGGTGCCTGTTAATCCCTTCCAAGCCGATGCCCTCTTCGTGGGCGTGACTAGAATGGGAGAGAGGCGCGGTGGTGGTCGGAGGACAAGGACTCCGTTTCAAGAACTCGATCACGTCCTTGTTTCCGCCACCTCGACTACGGCGCCGTCCAGACCGAGCCGGGGTGTCAACTTGACGTTGCCAAGGTTTACCTCGAAGAAGGTTAGCCCGAAGGTGGTGAGGGAAGTTGTGTCTATGGCAAAACGAGAGGGGGCCGAGGTGGACGTGGAACAAACGGTTGACCTGACGACCGCGCTTGCACTCGCCATCATGAGTCTTCCTCGTTCATTTCTCCTTTGGCATCCCAACCAAATGTTTAAGAAAGTGCATCAGAGTGGAATTCCCTGCTCACGACCACTTGCGCTGATCGTGGACCACGGTGGAATATTGGAACACGGGTGTACGTCTTTCATCGTCCTCGCCGCTTCTCCCACTTACGGGCCCTCAAGCAGGGTAATGGTGGATAAGGGGTCTGATCCATATTACAACCCGACACCTTTGAGTGACAAGGAGCCAAGACCTGACTCGTCTGACAAGGATGGCGAGCAGTTGGACCGTGCGGGGCAGATGCCCTACACGCCTCAAAAGCCACATCCTCTGGACATGCACTCACAACATCACCGCGCCTATCAGCAGCAACTTGGACCCATGGACGGACAGATGCAACCTCCCAATGTGTCACAGCATGATCCCGGGATGACGAGTGGCTTCCCAGGGGGGTCGTCGTATGGGATCTAGCAACAGGTTCCTCTAAATCAGTCCTACAGAGGTGGTTTCCGATGCACTTGCGGCAACCACAGATGGACGGTATGCCCCAGGACCATACCATGCCACCCGATGCCCGAAGGACACCAAATGCACGGCGTGTAGGATTGTATTTTCATGTTCTCCTGTACTCTGGAATGCTACAGAACGTTTGGATTATCTTTGCCTTTCTACCTGAACGCTGCGTGCGACTTTTGTGGGTCTCCTTTCCCGGATACTACAGCGGGAACCGGAACCCCGTCGCTTTGGCAATCCAACCCCAATCAAGTCACCAGAACGGCCCTGGTATATCGATCGAACTTTGTGGGGACCGTAATTATTTACCCCTGCCTTGACGGTAACTGCGCGCTGACTTGGTGACCATGACGGTAAATTGGTATCCAAGCGAAACGCATGCCATCCATGGGAGCTACTTATGTATGTTCCCCAGTGGTTGAAATGCAACAGCTTGCCGACGCCGCCAACTCCGGCATCACGGGCCACTAACGCGAACCCTGGCCACTGGTAAGATTACGATCGGAGTCTTTGCCGCCGATTATCTCTTTCCATCCCATTTCTCACGAAAGGGAGGCAAAAGTGAAAAGAGGGTCATATCAAAGTTATACATAAAAACTAAAAGCTCACGGGTACCTCCACAGGTTTCGGAAGCAAAAGGCGTGGCGAAAGTGCCCCACTCAAGAGAGGCCATCAACACTCTGTCTATTGAGTAACCGAGTCGGGTGGAGGATTTTGAATGGAGAACCCAACGCTTCGACTCAAAAACCGCTCCAAATCCGAGTCCGACCCCTATTCCGGGTAGCCGATGGGGTGCCGGGATTGCTGGTGCAAGCGAGTGAAGTATGTAAAGACATGCGATCGCGATCTTGCTGATGTTACCAACGAGGCATAAAGCCCTTGGAGGGTTCGTCCCCTCCTGATACCAAAGCTCTTTCACCCCACTCTTCGGCAGGAGAGATGTTTGACCGCTTCCTGACGATTTTGGCACTTACCGGACTAGCGTTCATCACCGCTGACGACAAATACCGCTCAGCATGCGAGGCGATCGACGTCGCGATATCCAACGCGTCCAAGGTCTACTATCCGGGTGAGTGCGAGCGTCAGCGACTGTCGTGGTGGTAACACCGGAGCTCATTCATGGACAGGCGACCCATTATACGCCAAAGGGAAGGATCATTACGCCGTATCTAGTCAAGAAGACCCTGCCTGTGTGGTGGAACCTGGCACCCCAGAGGATGCTGGCAAAGTCGTGCGTTAATTTCGTTCGGCGTCATCCAGCATCCTTCGCTGCTCTCGCTAATACAATTCACCCCTTCTAATAACCAGCTCAAAGTGATTGGCGCCATGAAAACTCCGTTCGCAGTAAGTGACCACCGCCCAAGTTCCCATGCCCCCACGTCAAGGTCAAATATCTGACTTCACTCCCCTACCTGTCAGGTGAAGAGTGGTGGCCACACCATGAATGTCGGGTTCTCTTCGACAAAAGGAATACAGATCTACACCGGAAAGTTCTCTCAAGTAACCTATGATCCAACATCTGGCACCGTCGTGGTCGGAAGTGGCCTGATCTGGGACACCGTATATCAGCGACTCCAAGAACACAACGTTACCGTTGTTGGTGGGCGTGCGACTGGGGTGAGTGGGCGCCGCGAATCCATCGGTCGGGTCATCCTTAACCCTGTCACGTAACAGGTCGGTGTAGGCGGTCTTGTGCTTGGCGGAGGTTTGTCTCTGGAGTTCCTCCGCTATTTTGTACGCTGACCTATCGCCGATAGGATATTCCTACAATACCAATCAGTATGGTCTTTCCATTGACACCGTAGTTGGCTTCAACTTGGTTCTGCCCAACGGTACAGTAACTTATGTAACCCAATCGACTCACCCCGACCTCTTCTTTGGATTGAAGGGAGGATTCAACAACTTTGTAAGTCGTTCTCTGCGGCGTCATTACCGTTTGGTTCAACTCACAGTGTTCCAGGGGATCGTGACGGACTTTACAATGACCGCATTTCCGCAGACCGAAGTATGGGTACGAACAGTTCACTTTGTCACTGTTCGCCGAGACAGTATTAACCATATTTCAGGGAGGGGCAATCACGTACCCCGCTTCTAGCTTCAGTCAAGTTCGCACCGCCATTGCGGATTTCTCGGCCCATTCCCAGGATCCAAAGGCTGTGATCATTCCCATGTATGCCAGCCAAGCAGGGGGTCAGATTATGACCCAGTTGACCTTTTATGATGGCCCAACTCCACCCCCTGGCATCTTCGAAAACTTCACAAATATTCCATCTAATTCAAGCGACCTGAAGACTCGCTCGTACCTTGACATGATCTTGACTGCTGATACCAATTCTACCGCTGGTTTTCGGTGAGTCACTTCAGGGTCCGTTACTTAGCTTCTCTTCTGATCTTCTTTTATAGTGGCACCTACCAAATGGTGGGCGTTAGTTACTTCAGTGAGAGCTTCATGAAAGCGGTTGAGGACGAGATGACGGTCAGAAGAATCTTCTCTCTTCTTTGAACATCACTCAAACGCCCCCCATCCCACAGTACTGGACGGCCAACTTGACCCCAAAGGGTGGACTCCTGTTCTCGTACATCGTTGAACCCTTCCTCCAAAGCCACCTCTCCCACGCAAACTCACCATCAGCCTTTCCAACCCCATCCGCTCGCCAACCAGGCAATGCTCCCAATCCGCTTGCCATCTACTTCTGTTGGGATAACCCTCTCTACGACGACGAGTTCGTTGCAGCTGCGGAAGAATCTGCGAACCGCCTCTCTACTATTGCCAAGGCAGAGGGAATACTGTCCAACAACCCTTTGGCATTGTACGGGAACTATGTGGACGCCAAAACGCCTCTCGTCGACATCTATGGGGACAATTTGCCAAGGTTGCAAGCAGTCAAAGCCCAGATCGACCCCGACAACGTCATGGGTTTGACAGGCGGATTCAGGTTTTGATTGTTTGTCGAATGTGCCCCAGCCATCCCAGCATCTATATGTCACTTACTTCTCCCATTCATGTGTACGAATTTATTATGTCCAAGATGCGCCCGAGTTTTCGCGGATTCAGTCGCACTTGGGTGGAATTACCGGATCACTAAAGAGATTCAGAGATAAATCTAAATCCCCCCCTATTTGATGTCATTTTCCTTGGGGTGCTGTTATTGCGTGAAGCTCTCCTTTATTCCCTCGTTTTCTATCAGTGTAGTACGTGATAGGCCGGCATTAACGATCCATAAACGTTTAAACACCCGAAAGCGTGAAAATTATTGGGGCGATCGGATGGTAATCCTCGCCGTACAATTGGTATAAGAATTGACCCATATTCAGCACAGCAAACTGGTTTACGGGGCCAGGAGATCCGGCTGGATCGTCTGTTGCCCGCTGGAACGGATACCCGCCGTCTCTTTGTCAAATTGGGAGGCAATCAGTACGCTCTTTGGAACTCACGTGCTCCCAGGACGAATGAATGTGGACATGTATGCACCTGAGGCTGGTTTTACCGAATTCCGCAGCTTGGAACTGCCGCGGTGCAAGCTTTTGCGTGCGCGCCCCGACTGCCAATGGGTCGGGCGGGACCTTGAACGTGCTCTGGAACGTCTACACGCGTCTCAAGTGGGCTGGGAGTACCAAGTATCGACTTGAGTGCGTGCCCATACTGCCCTGTTCATATCTCCCATACTGGGGGTGGACCATCCGTCCAAGAGGATAATCAAGATCAAGACCACCGCGCGAAGTCATTGGGTGACGCCACGAGCACGATCACGGATGGTAGAATCACCTCGACCCTCGACGTGTGCCCTCCTCTGGGCCAAATCTTCTTTATGTGGGCGAGGTCAAGCATGTCATCGGTTCCGCGTGAGTTTGACGGCGCGCTCGGTGCGTGCGGCAAGGTTTTGGCCGGTCATGTCAGAGGTAAAGTCATTGTAGAAATTGCTTCGACCATTTTTCTGTGGTATGGATGGTAGTCAATTCGGTGATGATAAGTACCCTTGCGTTCTCATTTTTCGGTTGCAAATGTCCAAACAATCCCTGAGCCAATCATATGCTCCGAGGCTCGGACATGTTGCTCAGAGCCACTTCCGCTGCCCACAACCATGTTTCCATCCAAACCCCCACCCTCCACAAACTCTCGAGGCCGGTCACGGATCCGTAAGCCTTCCCACCGGAGAAAATGTTTCGGTATTCCCCGCGGCCCCAGGTTCCTCGCAATGCAAGCAACCAGGATACCCCAAACTGTGATCGAGAAGGTCGTGCAGAAGTATGCCGCTGGGCTTTCGGCTGGAAAGGTCGTCGAGGCTGGAGATTATGTTATGATTCGTCCTGAGCACGTTGTGACGCATGGTGACACCGGCCCCGCCATCTAAAAGTACATCCTTGTTGCCATGCCGTGTGCATTTCAAGAGCATTGGGATTCACATTTACTGACCGGAGGTTCTACCATGTCGTCGCAGAGGCAGTATGGATGGTGAGATGATGTTTTGACACGTGGCCGAGTTCAGAACTTTTAAAAAAAAACGTGGTCGAGTCTCCGGCAAGCGCTAGGAGGCACTAATTAGCGCTCGGCCTGTACTGATAGGTCATTCCGCAGACATCTCAAACTATTCCCGTCCGCATGTACCCTCCTAGCGTCTTCTCTCTCACCTTCGGATAGCCCACGCTCACCTTGCCTAAATTGAATCACGTTGTCCATCCTTTCCGCCCAGGCGTTTTCTCAAGCCAGCCCTTTCCTCGGCTATTCATGGAGTGCATTCAATATCCCTGCCCCCTACTGAGTCCCCCCGTCAACCACCCGAAGTTGTCAACCCATCGGTCCACAATTTGGTAGCCAATGCCCTGGATCTCCTTCGGCGATCATGCATAAGACTTGCAGGGACGTGTTCAACCGTGCTCTTGCCCTATTTCGATACTCGGGGTTTCATCGGGCACCCCTGGGCCTCCCCCCCCCCGAGTGCTTCTCGTCCCAAAAAGCTGGAAACCCAACGGTGATGTCCAGGTAAAAGCAGCGTCGTTATCAGCACCGCCAACGACGCGTCCCAGACCGTACGCGACCCTCAACCACCATCCTCACACTCGGCGATCATTCACTTGACAGTTTCAGTTTGCGACAGCTCGCTCTGGATGGAACCTGAGCGAATACAGGTTCGACCCCGGTCGTAGGCGAACAAGACTAAGGAGCAATAACAAATAACAATTGACCGACCAACAAACAAACAAAACTGATTGGTTACCGCTCCGGGTGTGGACCCAGTGCGCCCGCGGATAAACGCTATATCGGGTGGTGGATGCGCAGGTAAGTGATTAGAGAATTACATGAAGATGGTGCTCGAGCACTTACAATTGAAGGTCAGGGTTACAGGCACGCCACGGAAAGGCAGGTAACTCCGTGACCACGCGTTTGGAAATGGAACTAACTCCTTGGGAGTCCCTTCTGGGGGCAAGATGGCGGACCAGCAGCGTGTCGGAAACCAGCCGAGCGGGGAGTCGTCGCCGGGAAGGATCCCTAGGGGGAAATGACTCTGCTAAATGCAGAATAGAACGTCGCATCGGCTCGTCTAGAACTCGGTGGTCCACTGCCCGGGATACGTACCGCCGGAACCTTGCCCAGTCCTTCCGTGAGGGATAACGGAGAATGTTCTGAAGTGAATGTGAGACGCGGGTGGATGAGTAGCCCAGGGTGCTCGACCATGTACGGAAACTCACCAGCCAGGCTCCGATCCTCGAGTTCCCGGTGGTAACGCCTTCACAGGATACCCAAGACCGGTTCCCCTTGTTCCCAGAGCGGCCTGCTCTTAGAGATGTGGGCGATCCAAAGATACCCGGGAGGCGTGGAAATCCTTGGCGTGGCCAAAAACACGACCCACAGCAAACGGGTTCTCCGGACCGCCGGCTTCTTAACGGCCCTCAAATAGTCCGATTCAATCTTAGAGGGTCGTCTGGTGGAATGAAAGCGCCACGCGTTCCTGTAAAAGTATATACACATATACGATTTAGATAAAAACGTTGACCACCCCACGGGGTCGGAAGAAGAGGGGACTCACAAGCGAGTGAACATCCAGCCCGTGCTTTACCAACAACCCAAACATCCCCAAATCTCCCTTTAGGTCATCCCAAACACCACGATACGTTCAACCTACCCCAGCCCATAGGCCCCCCAACCGCTTCAGAAGTGGTCGGCCATTCCATCGAGACCATCCGAGATTCGTAGCCCTCAAACCTTCAAGCTTCAACTCTTGCGCAGTGGCCGGTCGTCCTAGCTCCTGTTAATTTTTTCGTGGTCATTAAGTATACTAGCATGCACGATCCTAAGCTGACGAGAAAACGTGACCCACGATCTGGTGGAGATCGGTTCCGACTTTGCGGGTGCGACGAGACGCATCCGTCGGCAGTACGCGCAAGACAAGGAGACTTATCGAGTTTCGGGTCCTCCACAATGCACTGAGAACCGACAGGTTCCGAGCGAGGGAGACTGATTTGTGGACCGATCGCGATGAGGTGGGTGGTAAATTGTGAGCGTATGTAGGAAGTTCGTCGAGTTGAAAACTCGGACGGTACAGAGAGGAACTCATTGAGCATGACTTCTTCTCATGGGGCGGAAATTCGTCGCCATTTCCAAAACTCAGATCGAGAAAATTCAGAGGCTCCTTCGAATTCCCTTCCCCTGAGTCCAGATCCCAGCCTGGCAACGCCCCCAAGAAGAGAAGTCACCTTTTTTGCTTTCCGGAGAGTGAGGGAAATCATCTTGGGCTCGCAGGAAACTATTGGAACTTGAACGAATACAGCCGTGGGCAAACAAGATCGAGGAGCAACAACGAATAAAATTTGACCATCCAAATACGACCAAAAGTCAGGGTTACAAGCGCGCCGTGGAGACGTATATAACTCCGTGACCGCGCGTTCGGAAAGTGGGAGCAACTCCTTGAGAATTCCTGCTATCGCGAGGCGCCGGCGTATGGGGAAGTTGGCACTCGCAAGAAAGCGGTGGATGGACGGCAGTGTGTCGGAACTGGCAAGAGGAAGGATCACTAGAGGCCAAGTGATGTCCAATGCAGAAGAGGATATCGTGGGTAGGGTGCGTCGGCTCGTCTAGAACTAGATGGCCCATCGAAGGTGCGTACTGTCGGAACCTCGCCCAGTCATCTTGTGAAGGATCACAGACAACCCTCTGAAGCAGATGTGAGGCACGGATGTATGAATAACCCAAGGTAATCTGCCACGTATAGAAATTCCCCCACGGCTCCAGCATCAGCTTCCGACTCTACCAACCTGAAAAATTGAAACAACCTTCGTTATCGAGAATTCGGCTATCCTTCAACGTCAAGATTCAGGCATCGGCCCCATCCACCCTGGTGAAGTCGTGGCTGACTTTGAGATCCTATAGGTCTCCTGTAGTGAATGGGTACATTAGTATGTGACTTGCATAAGATCGAAATCCACGCACTCTCGTTGTACCCGCCCTGGGCAGCGTCGTCCACGCTCTCCATCTCCCCCAGCCTCTTCGTGGCGTGCTCCTCCTGCACCTTTTGTTCTTCTTTAACCGAGCTTTCGCATTATTTACGTCGCCATTGGGGTCATTGAGAGTCGCTCCCTCGAGTTCCGCACTCAGCTCTCGCCTGTTTCTCGCCCACGGGAATGGCGTGTAAGGTAAAACGCCTCCAGAGCACATGGCTTGACACTGGGGGCAGCGTGAAAGAAAAAACGATAGAAGTGTTTGTTGAGAAGCCATGGAGCACTCGCTTGACTATTTGATCCTGGATCCTCCTGAAAGGCAGAAAAGAGCACGGGTCAGAGAGCCAGTGACGCCCGAAAGTCGGTAAACGTACTTTTTCTCCCTATCTCGAGCTCCCTTCTCGCGTTATTTCATAGAGCCGTCCTCTGCTCGCTTCTCAGCGGAATCGACTGGGCCTCGTCGTCAGTCAACGGCTTGAGACCGAGCACAATTCGGTGCTTGTCGATCTCTTCCAAGCTGATGTCCTCTTCGTGGACATGACTAGAGTAGAAGAGAGGCGCGGTGGTGGTGGTGGTCGAAGGTCCGTTTCAAGAACTCGATCACGTCCTTGTTTCCGATAACTCTCGACCTTGGCGCCGTCCAGACCAAGCCGGGATGTCAACCTGATGGTCCCATGGCTTACCTCAAAGGAGGTTAGCCCGAAGGTGGTGAGGAAAGTTGCGTCTGTGGCAAAACGAGAGAGAGTGAAGGTGGACGTGGAGCAAACGGCCGACCTGACGACCGCGCTTGCACTCGCCATCATGAGTCTTCCCCGTTCGTTCTTCTCTGGCTCGCCAACCACATGTTTAGGAAAGTGCATCGGAGTGGAATTCCCTGCTTGTGACCACTTGCGCTGATCGTGGACCACAGTGGAATATTGGAACACGGGTGTACGTCTTTCATTGTCCTCGTCGCTTCTCCCACTTACGGGTCCTCAAGCAGGGTCACTGTAGACAAGAAGTCTGATCTATATTACGATCCAACATCTTTGGCCAACAAAGACCTGACTCGTCTGACAAGGGTGGTGAGCAATTGGACCGTGCAGGGCAGATGCCCCGCACACCTCAAAAGCCATATCCTCACAACATCGCCGCGCCTATCAGCAGCAACTTGGACCGATGGACGGACAGATGCGAACTCCCAACATGTCGCAGTATCATTCCGGGATGATGAGTGGCTTCCCGGGGGGGTCACCGTATGAGGTACAACAACAGGTTCCTCTGAATCAGTCCTACAGAGGCGGTTTCCGATGCACTTGCGGCCACCACAGATGGGTGGTATGCCCCAGGACCATACCATGTCACCCGATGTCCGAAAGATAGTTTCACGGGCGATGCCAGATGCACGGCATGTAGGATTGTATTTTCATGTTCTCGTGTACTCTGGAATGCTACGGAACTTTTGAATTATCTTTGCCTTTCTACCTGAACGCCGCGTGCGACTTGTGTGGGTCTCCTTCCCCAGATACCACAGCGGGAAACGGAACCCCGGCGCTTTGGCGGTATACACCTTTCGCGACGGCGATGTCTTCCCGTCTTGCTTGCGCATGCAACTCCAATCCCAATCAAGCCACCAGAACGGCCCGGTCGCTCCCTTCTCGACCGGACCCACTCTCGATCTCCACACGACCCCTCTGGTCGGTTTCCCCTTCGTTGACGTGGTCGTTGCTCCCCCCCAAGCCATGCCCCCTTCCCACCACCGATCGCCACACAGACTCAGAATCGTCGGGTCGCGGAGCTGGATTGTCTTCTCCCCCGCTAGCCTTGCTGTATATTTCCTTCTCACAACAGATTGTATTGCCCGGAAACATTTCCAACTGAGCTGAATCTAGCAGCGCGTTGCCCACCCTCACGAGCTTGCGACCATCCCTCATTGGCCGTGGGCCTCTAATCTTCCCCCGCTTCCTTTCTGTTACGCGGCTTCCACTTCTCTCTCCACTCCTGTTGTAGATAAGCCAGCTGCTCTGTATTCATGTACGTACTCAATGCGGGATAGAATTTGAGTTATATATAAAAGAACGAGCCTGCGATCCCGTCGCTCAACAGAACTGCGCCACATGTTTCCCAGTGGAAACGCAAAAGGCTTGCCGACGCCGCCGACTCCGGCATCACGGGCCACTGACGCGAACCCCGACCACCGGTAAGATTACGATTGGGGTCTTTGCAGCCGATTACCCGTCTTTCCATCCATTTTCTCACGAAAGGGAGGAAAGGGTGAAAAGGAGGGTCATATCAAAGTTATACATAAAAACTAAAAGCTCACGGGTACTTTCCCAGGTTTTAGAAACAAAGGATGTGGCGAAAGTGCCCCACTCAAGAGACATCAGCACTCTGCCTACTGACTAACCGAGTCGGGTGGAGGATTTTGAATGGACAACGACTCAAAACCCACACCAAAACCGAGTCGACTCCCTTTCTGGCCAGCTAAAGGGGTACCAGGATTGCTGATGGAGCAACTGAAGTAAACAAACGCGATCGCGATCTTGCTGATGCACCAACGAGGTATAAAAGCCCTCGGAGGGTTCTTGCCCTCCTGATACCAAAGCTCTTCACCCCACTCTTGGGCAGGAGAGATGCTTGACCGCTTCCTATCGATTTTGACACTTACCGCACTAACATTCCTCACCGTTGACGACAAATACCGCTCAGCATGCGAGGCGGTCAACGCCGCGATATCCAACGCGTCCAAGGTCTACTATCCGGGTGAGTGCGAGTGTCAGCGTCTGTCACGGTGGTAACCCCGGAGCTCATTCATGAATAGGTGACCCACTACACGCCAAAGGGAAGTACCATTTCGCCGTATCTAGTCAAGAAGACCCTGCGTGCGTGGTGGAACCTGGCACCCCAGAGGATGCCGGCAAAGTCGTACGTTCATTTCGTTCGGCGCCATCCAGCATCCTTCGTCGCTCTCGTTAATGTGACTCACCCCTTCTGATGACCAGCTCAAAGTGATTGGCGCTACAAAGACTCCGTTTGCAGTAAGTGATCACCGCCCAAGTTCCTGTGCCCCCGCGTCAAGGTCAAATGTCTGACTCCACTCCCCGGCCTGTCAGGTGAAGAGTGGTGGCCACATCATGAATGTCGGGTTCTCTTCGACAAAGGGAATCCAGATCTACACCGGAAAGTTCTCTCAAGTGACCTACGATCCAACATCTGGCACTGTCGTGGTCGGAAGTGGCCTGATCTGGGACACCGTATATCAGCGGCTCCAAGAACATGACGTCACCGTTGTTGGTGGGCGTGCGACTGGGGTGAGTGGGAGCCGCGACTCCCTCGGCCAGGTCATCCTCAACCCTGTCACGTAACAGGTCGGTGTAGGTGGCCTTGTACTCGGCGGAGGTTGGTCTCCGGAGTTCCTCGGCCGTTTTTTACGCTAACATGTCACCCGCAGGGTACTCCTACAAGACCAATCAATATGGTCTTGCCATTGACACCATCGTTGGCTTCAACTTGGTTCTGCCCAACGGCACAGTCACTTATGTGACCCAGTCGACTCACCCCGACCTCTTCTTTGGATTGAAGGGAGGATTCAACAACTTCGTAAGCCGTTCTCTGCAGCGTCGTTGCTGTTTGGTTCAACCCACAGTGTTCTAGGGGATCGTGACGGATTTCACAATGACGGCGTTCCCGCAAACCGAAGTATGGGTACGGACAGTCTACTTTGAGACCGTTCGCCGAGACAGTGTTAACCCTATTTCAGGGAGGGGCAATCACGTACCCCGCTTCTAGCTTCAGCCAAGTTCGCACCGCCATTGCGGATTTCTCGGTCTATTCCCAGGATCCAAAGGCTGTAGTCATTCCCATCTATGCCAGCCAAGCAGGGAGTCGGATCGTCACCCAGTTGATCTTTTATGATGGCCCAACTCCACCACCTGGCACCTTCGACAACTTCACAAATATTCCATCCAATTCGAGCGACCTGAAGACTCGCTCATATGTTGATATGATCTTGAGTGCTGATACCAATTCTACCGCTGGTTTTCGGTGAGTCACTTCAGGGTCCGTTACTTGGCTCCTCTTCTGATATTCTTCTATAGTGGCTCCTACCAAATGCTGGGCGTTAGCCACTTCAGTGAGACTCTCTTGAAAGCAGTTGAGGATGAGATGACGGTCAGGGGAACATTCTCTCGGCTTTGATCAATCCTCAAGCCTTCTCCATTCCACAGTACTGGACGGCCAACTTGACCCCTAAAGGTGGACTTTCCTTCTCGTACGGCGTTGAGCCCTTCCTGCAAAGCCACCTCTCCCACGCAAACTCGCCATCAGCCTTTCCAACCCTATCTGCTCGCCAACCAGGCAAGGCTCCCAATCCACTTGTCATCTACTTCTGTTGGGAAAACCCCCTCTATGACGACGAGTTAGTTGCAGCTGCAGAAGAATCTGCGAACCGCCTCTCGGCTATTGCCAAGGCAGAGGGAATACTGTCTGATGACCCTTTGACATTGTACGGGAACTACGTGGATGCCAAAACACCTCTCGTCGACATCTATGGGGACAATTTGCCAAGGTTGCAAGCACTCAAAGCCCAGATCGACCCCGAAAACGTCATGGGTTTGACAGGCGGATTCAGGTTTTGATCTTTTGTGGAATGTGCCCCGGCCATCCTAGCATCTATGTATCAATTCCTTCTCCTATTCATACGTACAGATTTATTATGTCCTAGATATATCCGAGTTGTCGCGGATTCAGCCGCACTCGGGTGGAATTACCGGATCGCTGAAGAGATTCAGAGATAAACTTGAATTTCTCCTGTTTGATGTTATTTTCCCCGGAGACGCAAGTTGGGAAGATTGATCGAATGGACGACGGCTTTGATTGACAGCACAAGATTAGGCTCAAATTCCTGAAGCGATTCCCCGCACTCTAAAATGAATCTGGATACCTGTCCCGTGAGGCGGGCTTCCTGTCCGTGGTCCAGATAAATGGCGAGGAACTTGATTGAAGGGGGGAATATTTGATGGTTGAACGCATCCTCGGCACATCCTTGGGATCTTCTCGAGCCATGAGTCAACCGCTTCGTCGAGAAAAGAGAGGTATTCGTGTTGATGTTGATCCTCTTTAAATGCAACCAGAGGAACGCGGAGATGAACGGGATGTTGGTTTCAGTGAGCCACCAATCCAACCCTCGCAACGCAAAATGTAGGGGGGGACGGGTCTTACTCGGAGTGGTCTCACTCATGCACGTAAGGTCGGATCATCCACGAGATGTACATCTTGGGCCTATTCAACTCTTGTACAGTGGCCGGCCATCTTAGCTCCTGATAACTTCCCCCGTGGTCATTGAGTATACTACTGGCATTCACGATCCTAAGCTGACGAGAAAACGTGACCACGATCTGATGGGTATCATTTCCAGCTTTGCGGGTCCGACAATACGTATCCACCGGCAGCAGGCGCAAGACAAGAAGGCTTATCGAGTTTTGGGTCCTCCATAATGCGCTGAGAACCGACAGGTCTGAGCGAGCGAGACTGTGATTTGTGGACCGATCGCGATGAGGTGGGTGGCAACTTGTGAGCGTATGAAGTTCGTCGAGTTGAAAGCTGGACGGCCATTGCACTGCACAGAGGAGAGGAACTCGTTGAGCATGATACATGGCCTCTTGAGTCCTTGCGGGGCGGAAATTCGCTGCCATTTCCAGAACTCAGGGGAAGGGAAGGAGCTCTGGATTTGCTCGACCTGAGTCCAGATCCCAGCCTGGAGACGCCCCCAGAGAAGAGATGTCAGCCTTTTGTTTTCCGGTGAGCGAGGGAAATCATCTTTGGTTCGCGGGAAACTATTGGAACCTGAGTGAATACAGTCGTAGGCGAACAAAATCGAGGAGCGATAACGAATGACATTTGACCGTCCGACAAACAAACACTACCAATTGGTTACTGTTCCGGATGTGGATCCAGGTAACTCATCGCGGGCCCAGTATGCCTGGAAATGAACGCTATGTCGGGTGGTAGATGCGCAGGTAAGTAATTAGAGAATTCCATGGGGACGGTACTCAAGCACTTACAATTGAAAGTCTGGGTTGCAAGCGCACCTTAGAGGTGTAGACAACCCCATGACCACGCGTTCGGGAGGTGGAATAAACTCCTCGGGAATCCCTTCCATCACAAGGCGCCAGTGTATGAGGAAGTTGGCACTCGCAAGAAAATGATAAATGGCAGTGTGTCGGAAACCGGCGGGAAGAAGAGGTCAAACGATGTCCAATGCAGTAGAGAACGTCATGGATAGGGTGCATCGGCTTGTCCAGAACGTGTGGTCCATCCAAGATGCGTACTGCCGGAACCTTGCCCAGTCCTCTCGTGAAGGATCGTGGACAACCCTCTGAAGCAGACGTTAGACACGGATGAAAGAGTAACTCGGGGTGCTCGGCAACGTACAGAAATTCCTCCACAGTTCCCGCACCAGCCTCCGACTCTGCTAGTCTGGAAAACCGAAATAAACAATCTTCGTTATCGAGGATTTTTCGGGCCCCGCCCCCCGTGGAGTCGTGGCTGACTTAGGGGCCTTCAGGTCTCCTGTAGTATATGGATCCATTAGTATGTAACTTGCGTAAGATCGAAATGCACGCACTCTCCCAGTACCCGCCCTGGGCAGCGTCATCTATGTTCTCAATCTCCTTCAACCTCGCGGCAAGCACCCTCTCCTCCTTGCCCTTCTTTTACCAAGCCGTCGCATTACCCACGTCGTCATCGGTGTCACCGAGAGTTGCAAACGAGTCCCACGTTCAATTCTCGCCTGTTTCACCCCACGGGAATGCCGTGTAAGGTAAAACGCCTCCTGAGCCCATGGCTTGACATCGAGAACAGCACGAAAGGAAAAACGATAGAACCGCCTGTTGAGAAGCCAGTGAGGCATGGAAGTGGGTGGACGTACTTTTTCTCCCCATCTTGAGCTTCTCGCGTTGTTCCGTATCGTTGTTTCGCATAGCTGCCCTCTGCCCGCTTCTCAACCAAATCGACTGCGGTCTTGTCGTCGGTCAACGGCTTGAGACCGAGCGCGATCCGGTGCTTGTTGGTCTATTCTGAGCTCATGCCCTCTCCGTGGGACATGGCTAAAATGGGGGGGAGGGGCTAATGTGGCGGTGGTTCAAGGGCAGGGAATCCGTTTCAAGAACTCGATCGTGTCCTTGTTTCCGGCATCTCGACCATAGCGCCGTTCGGACCAAGCCTGAATGTCAAACTGACGGTCCCGAGGTCCAATCCGAAGAAGGTTAGCCCGAAGGTTGTGAGGGAAGTTGTGTCTAGCAAAACGATAGAGTGTCAAGGTGGACACTGGACGTAGAGCAGACTGTCAATCCGACGACCGCGCTTGCACTCGCCATCGTGGGTCTTACTCCCTCATTCTCTTCTGGCGTGCCAACCACATGTCTAGGAAAGTGCGTCGGAGTGGTGCGACCACTCGCGCTGATCGTGGACCACAACGCGATATTTGAACACAAGTGTACGTCTTTCATCGTCCTCGTTGCGCTTTTTCACTCATGGGTGCTCAAACAGGTTCACGGTAGACAATGGGTCTACCTGGCACCTTTGACCAGCAAGGAGCTGAGGCCCAACTCGCCTAACAAGGGTGAACAACCGGACTGTCTTGAGCAGGTGGCCCACACGCCTCAAAAGCCACCTCCCCTGGACATGCGCTTACAACATCACCACGCCTGCCAGGAGCAGCTTGGACCGATGCACGGGCAGATGCGATTTCGCAATATGCTACAGCATCACCCTGGGATGATGCATTGATGGGTGACTTTCTAGCGGGGTCGTCACATGGAGTGCAATAGCAGGTTCCTTCAGATCGGTTCTATGGAGGCGGATCCCCGATGCACTTGTGGTTACCACGAATGGTTCGTGCACCCCAGGACCATACCATGTCACCTAATTTCCGAAGGAACGGGCGATGTCGGACGAACACCAGAGGCACGGCGCGTAGGATTGTGTTTTTATGTTCCCCTGTACTCTGTAATGTTGTGGAACGTTTGAATTATCTTCGCCTTTCTACCTGAATGCCACGTGCGACTTTTGTGGATCTCTTTCCCCATACACTACAGCGGGAAACGGAACCCCGCCGCTTTGGGGGTATGCACCTTGCGCGACGGTCATGTCTCCCCGTCTTTCCTGAGCAACTCCAATCCCAATCAAATCACCAAAATAGGGCCCGGTATATCGATCGAATTTGGTAGACCGTAATTGTTTATCCCCACCTCGACGATAATTGTGCATGTCAGCCATTATGCGTAGAGTGCGCCAGGTCGGTCCCCACGAATTTTACATTGATAAAGATATGTGATATAGGCGCCTACGGTTAAATGGACTGAAGTGACGCAGGTGAGCCAGCAACAATGCGGAAGGTGGCATCCAAGCGAAACGCGTGCCGGTCGGGGGAGGTCTGCGTCGGTAGCAGAGAGTAAGATACATTTCGTCAATCCTCCGCCCCCGGAACAACTCGTTGGGTACAGCGAACCGACACTGGTCCTGCCGTATTGTTCTCAGAGTCGAAGGGAGGTTTTAGGTACCATTCTTGGACGTGGCGACGCAATTGATTCTTACATCGTCGTTTTTTTAGTTAGGAACTTGCACACGGCTATTGCCTCTGAGGTTCGGGGGGACACAAGGGTGCCCCGTTGACATTTCCATCTCACAACCCATTATCCGGAAACATTTCCAACTGAGCCACAAGTTTCCGGACCAAAGACGAGCGATGCCGATGATCGATTGATCGGGGCACGAATCTAGCAGCGCGTTGCCCGGGGCCCGCGGGCGTGTTTCGACGGAGCTGCGCCGCAGACGTTTCCTGGTGATAACGCGACAGGTTTGCTGACATGACTCCTCCCTGACGCCACCGTCTCCGGAATTGCGGGCCACCGACGCGAACCAGGTCCTTCGGCAAGGTTACGATCGGAGTCTTTGCCGCTGATCATTTCAGTCTTTCCATCCCTTTTCTGCGAAAGAGAGGAAAAGGTGAAAAAGAGGGTCGTATCAAAAGGTATGTATAAAATTCAAAGCTCACGGGTGATTTCACAGGTAAGGGGAGGTGCGGTGGAAGTGCCGCACTCAGGAGACATCAGCGCTCTGCCTACTGAGTAACAGGGTCGGGCGGAAGATTTGGAATAGCGAACTCAGCGCTTCGGCTCGAAACCCGCTCCAAAGCCGAGTCGATTCCCCTTCAGGGCAGTCGAGGGGGTACTGGGATTGCTGGTGGAGCGACTGAAGTAAACAAACGCGATCGCGATGTTGCCGATGTACCAACGAGGCATAAAAGCCCTCGGAGGGTTCGTCCCCTTCTTACACCCAAGCCCTTTCACCCTACTCTTTGGTAGAAGAGATGCTTGACCGCTTCCTGACGATTTTGGCGCTCACTGGACTGGCATTCATCACCGCTGGCAACGAATACCTCTCGACCTGTGAGGCAATCGATGCCGCGATATCCGATGCGTCCAAGGTCTACTATCCAGGTGAGTGCGAGTGCGAACAACCGTCGCGGTAGTAGCTCCGGAGCTCATTCATGGACAGGCGACCCATTATACGCCAAAGGGAAGTACCATTTCGCCCCATCTAGTCAAGAAGACCCTGCATGCGTGGTGGAACCCGGAACCCCAGAGGACACCGGCGAAGTCGTGCGTTCATTTCGTTCGGCGTCATCCGGCATTCTTCGCCGCTCTCGCTAATGCGATTCACCCCTTCTGATAACCAGCTCAAAGTGATTGGCGCTACGAAAACTCCGTTTGCAGTGAGTGACCACCGCCTAAGTTCTTGTGACCCTCCGTCAAGGTCAAATTTCTGACTCCACTCCCCGACCTGTCAGGTGAAGAGTGGTGGTCACATCATGAATCCCGGGTTCTCTTCGACAAGGGGAATCCAGATCTACACCGGAAAGTTCTCTCAAGTGACCTACGATCCAACATCTGGCACCGTCGTGGTCGGAAGTGGCCTGATCTGGGACACTGTCTATCAGCGACTCCAAGAACACAACATCACCGTTGTTGGCGGGCGTGTGACTGGGGTGAGTGGGCGCCGCGACACCATCGGTCGGGTCATCCTTAACCCTGTCACGTAACAGGTCGGTGTGGGCGGCCTTGTACTCGGCGGAGGTTTGTCTCCGGAGTTCCTCCGTCGCTTTGTACGCTAACATATCACTGATAGGGTACTCCTACAAGACCAATCAATATGGTCTTTCCATCGACACCATCGTCGGCTTCAACTTGGTTCTGCCCAACGGCACAGTGACCTATGTGACCCAGTCGACTCACCCCGACCTCTTCTTTGGATTGAAGGGGGGATTCAACAACTTCGTGGGTCGTTCGTTGTAGCACCACTACCGTTCAGTCAAACTTACCGTGCTCTAGGGGATCGTGACGGATTTCACGATGACGGCATTCCCGCAAACTGAAGTATGGGTACGGGCAGTCCACCTTGTCACTGTTCACCGAGACAGTATTAACCCTGTTTCAGGGAGGGGGAATCATGTACTTCGCTTTTAGCTTCAATCAAGTTCGCACCGCCATTGCGGATTTCTCGGTCTATTCCCAGGATCCAAAGGCTGTGATTCTCCCCTCGTACATTAGCTCTGCAGGGGGTCAGATTATCAGCCAGCGGATCTTTTATGATGGCCCGACTCCACCACCTGGTACCTTCGACAACTTCACAGATATTCCATTTGGTTTAAGCGACCTGAAGGTCCGCTCATACGTTGACATGATCTTGAGCAGCGACAGCAACTCTACTGCTGGTCTTCGGTGAAGTCACTTCAGGACCCGTTCCTCGACTTCTCTTTTGATCTTCTTCTATAGCGGTTCCTTCCAAATGGTGGGCGTCAGTCACTTCAGTGAGACCTTCCTGAAAGCAGTTGAGGACGAGATGACGGTCAGCGGAACGTTCTCTCGTCTTTGAACGACGCTCGAATTCTCTCCATCTCACAGTATTGGACGGACGACTTGACCCCAAAGGGTGGACTCTTCTTTGGGTACAGCGTTGAACCCTTCCTGCAAAGCTACCTCTCCCACGCAAATTCGCCATCAGCCTTTCCAACCCCATCCGCTCGCCAACCAGGCAAGGCTCCCAATCCGCTCGCCATCTACTTCTGCTGGGACAACCCCCTCTACGACGACGAGTTCGTTGCGGCTATGGAAGAATCTGCGAATCGCCTCTCGGTCGTTGCCAAGGCAGAGGGAATACTCTCCGATGACCCTCTGGCACTGTACGGGAACTACGTGGACGCCAACACGCCTCTCGTCGATATCTATGGGGACAATTTGCCAAGGTTGCAAGCACTCAAAGCCCAGATCGACCCCGACAATGTCATGGGTTTGACAGGCGGGTTCAAGTTTTGATTATTGGGTCGAATATTCCCCGGTTATCCCAGCGGTTATATGTCAATTCCTTTTCCTGTTCGTGTGTATGAATTTCTCATGTCCTAGATACATCTCAGTTGTTACAGATTCAGCCGCACTTGGGTGAAGTTACCGGGCCAATAATGAGATTCCGATGTACATTTACACCCCCCCTGTTCGATGACATTGTCCCCGGAGTGCTGTTATTGCGTGAAGCTCTGCTTTATCTCCTCGTTTTCGGAAAGTGTAGTACGTGATAGGCCGACATTGACGCGTGATGATACACATAAACACCCGAAAGTGTAGAAAATTCTGGGGCAATCGAGTGATCCCCACCGCATGCAAGTGGTGCGAGTCAGTTGGCCGTGAAGATATTCGGCACAGAAACTGATTTTCCGAACTAGGGGATCCGACTGGATTGTCTGTTACCCGCCGGAACGAGTGCCTGCCATCCCTTTGCTAAATGGCAAGGCAATCAGTACGTGCTCCGAGTGGGGCAGAAAAATTGTGGTCATCTACTTCCACAAATCTGTGTCCATGGTCGCCCGTCGTTAAGGTCAAACGTGTCAAGTCGATTCCGTGTGTAAGTTTTACGACGTGCTCAGTGTGTACGGCAAGATTTTGACCGATTGCGCCAGGGGTAAAGTCGTTGTGGAGGTTGCTTAGACCTCAGTGGTATTTCGCATGCGGTATAGGTGGTAGTCGATTCGATGATGATACCCTTGCGTTCTCATTTTTCGGTCGCAAATGTCCGAACGCCCGATCCGTCTGACATGTTGCCCGGAGCCACCTCCGCTGCCCAGAACCACGTTTCCAATCAAACCCCTATCCTACCCAATCTCCCGAGGCCGGTCGCGGATCCATAAGCCCTCTCGCCGGAGAAAATGTTTCAGTATTCGTCGCGTCGCCCAAGCGATGATGTCAGATTCTTCGTGACGCAAACAACCAGGATACCCTAACTGCGACCGGAGAAAGTCGTCCAGAAGTATACCGTTGGGCTTCCGGCTGGAGACTTGCCCTGCGAACGTCGTGACGCATGATAACACTGGCCCCGTTACCTCAGAGTACGTCCTTGTCGCCGTGCCATGCGTATTTCAAGAGCATTGGGACACAAATTTACTGACCGAAAGTTCTACCCATTGTGATGGAAATCCAGGTTCACCGGACTCTGCGCTACGAAAGTATACAGCGTCAGACAGCCCGGATTTACTCTAGACCGCGACGTTCAAAACATATCGCCCGAAAATCCCGCAAAGTATGCATCAATAGAGTAATTCGCTCGGAAGCACAGGATCGACTTCTCCACCGCACGACGCGGTATCGGTCACCAAGTTCTTGTTGAAGAGGATTACGCTTTCCCCTACGCTCTTGCTGCGTCTAACGATAGCCATAGTATCATGTGCAGTGGATTGGTAGTGTTGGAACCCTGATAGTACGAAGGGACGTGGCGGTGCTATGGGCAACTGAGAAAATGTGGTGGCAGGTTCCTCAGATGGTCAAGGTCGAACTTCGGAAGGACATCATTGTTGCTCTGTAAGGAAGGACAAATTCTTGAATGGCACGATCAAGCCTACTGAGAGAGGTATCCAATGCCTCTCTATTGACAACCAACTGATGATTCAAGCATGGCAACAGAGCAGGGTGCCCTGGTCGGCACCTTCCCAGTTAACGAGCTGACGCCAGACTGTTACGATAGGCCGGTCAGCAAACCGGGACTACGACCGTTCTCAATGCTCCCTTCCAATCCTTCACCTGCCGCATCAATAACTCCTCTCCCAGAGCACCCCAGATCAACCCATAGACCACCCTCCCAACTCGGAACTACCATACCGATGCACCCACCTGATCCTCATACTCAGTACTACTCTCACCTGCTCTTCAGTCTCTCAACCCTTGTTCAACATGCCTCCAGGCTCAATATCTCCACTCCACCCCCTGAATTCCAATCTTTGCAATCTCAAAGGCATATCTCATGAACATATTTCTGCTGCTAGCTTGGTTATTCAGTGGGGTGCTGGGGAGATGGGTCATTGGGATGCCCTCATTTCTGTTGATGCAAAGGCTTCATCCACCAGGTGTGGTCCGTGTATTGACCCTGATGTTGGATTGTTGGAAGAGGGCGAGATGGGAATCAGTGCAACAAATAGGAACTACAGGGATATGATGGGATATCTGAGAGTTCAGGCATGCCTTGTCAGTCTGGCTGTCATTGTGGCAAGTGCTATCAAACATCAGCAAACTTGTCCGAACTGGATCTGACCGGATGGAAATTTCCGGCGCGATCAGGCCAGACGTTATCTGACATTTCGTTCGTCCGCCAGACATTGTCCGACATTGTGCTTGTCCACCAGATAT